>Ga0213863_10003515_pt1 | contig 10792 bp, 9 predicted proteins | sample PICome_8_FD_160128 | JGI IMG/M metagenome (GOLD analysis project Ga0213863, IMG submission 160128) | Coastal seawater microbial communities near Pivers Island, North Carolina, United States - PICO497 | ecosystem: Environmental > Aquatic > Marine > Coastal | place: USA: North Carolina | collected... | reverse complement strand
GTTATTGTAAGAATCGAGGGATGTAATTAGCGTCACAAGCATCAAAGCAATGACACTTAAGATAAACTTCTTCATTTTAAAATAGATTAATAGCAAATTAAAAATACAAAAAAAAATCATGCCTCGGACTTTGAAACTTTGATATTGATGAGGTTAAAGCGTGAATTTCGATAAATAGTAAATTTATTAGTTAAACCGTTTAAATAAATGGTGTCATCACAGTTGCTAGCCCTAGTTTCGGCCAATAACTGATTTCTCAACACTTCTGTTTTGAGACAGTAATTATGTGCTTAATATGCTGCTATTTTATGAAAAGTAATTCTCTGTATTTTGTTAGTGGCCAGAGTTCATCATCTATTAATAATTCTAGTTTATCGCAACTATATCTAATTTGCTCGAAGTAAGGTTTAATTTTGTTACAATAAACATTTGCGCGTTTTATGGAGTTTTCTATTCTATTTGCGTTTTTGCGTTCATTAGTCATAATAGTAACTCCCGAATTTATAAGTTCAATATGTTTCGAAATATCTTCAACAAGCTTAAGTTGTTCTTTTGCAAAAATTTTAAAATCCTTTCCGTAAATATTTTTGAGTCCTTGAACATTTTCTATTAAAATGTTTTGATATTTTACAGCTGTTGGAATGACATGATTTCTTGCTATATCTCCCAAAACTCGACCTTCAATTTGAATTCTTAGAGCATATTCTTCAATTTCAATTTCATAGCGTGCATGGATTTCAGTGGCATTCATCACTCCTAATACTTCAAATAATTGCACACATTTTTCTGAAACACGCACCTTCAATGCTTCAGGTGTTGTTTTATTATTACTTAATTTACGTTTTTTAGCTTCTTTTTCCCATGCACTACCGTAACCATTTCCCTCAAATAATATTCTTTTTGAAGTCTTAATATACTCACGAAGGACATTAAAAATAGCATCATCTTTTTTCATATCCTTACCAACAATAAGCTTGTCGACCTCTGTCTTAAAATCAATTAACTGTTTTGCCATTATTGAGTTAAGAACAGTCATTGGATTTGCACAGTTGGCAGTAGAACCAACAGCCCTAAATTCGAACTTATTCCCTGTAAAAGCAAAAGGAGACGTTCTATTTCTATCAGTATTATCCAACAAAATTTCTGGAATTTTACCAACGACATTTAATTTCAAGTCTGTTTTTTCTTTTGGTGATAATTTCCCCTTTGTTACACCTTCAAGTTCATTTAGCACTTTTGTTAGTTGCTCTCCAATAAACACCGACATGATGGCTGGAGGGGCTTCATTGGCACCTAACCGATGATCGTTACTCGCGCTGGCAATAGAAGCCCTTAACAAATCCTCATAGTCATTTACTGCCTTTATTGTATTAACAAAAAAAGTTAAAAATTGCAAATTGCTCATGGGAGTTTTTCCAGGACTTAGTAAATTAACTCCAGTATTTGTACTCAAACTCCAATTATTATGCTTACCTGACCCATTGACTCCTGCAAAGGGTTTTTCATGAAAAAGCACTTTAAATTTGTGGCGATCAGCAATTTTATCCATTACATCCATAAGCAATGAATTATGATCTACAGCGAGGTTTGCTTCATCAAATATGGGAGCTAATTCAAATTGGTTGGGAGCTACTTCATTATGTCTTGTTTTTACTGGAATTCCCAACAACATACACTCATTTTCAAGATCACGCATGAATGACATAGCACGATTTGGAATGGTCCCAAAATAATGATCATCAAGCTGCTGTCCCTTTGCCGAGGAATGACCAATTAAAGTTCTTCCTGTTAATATCAAATCTGGTCTTGCTGCAACCAAAGCAGAGTCAACCAAAAAATACTCTTGTTCCCATCCTAATGATGCATTTACCTTTTTTACATTTTTATCAAAATACTTAGCAACAGCCACTGCTGCATGATCGACAGCTTGAAGCGCTCTTAATAAAGGAGTTTTATAATCTAATGCCTCTCCCGTGTAAGAAACGAAAACTGTGGGTATACATAACGTAGTTTCATAAATAAAAGCCGGTGAGGTTGGATCCCATGCTGTATATCCTCTTGCTTCAAAAGTATTTCTAATACCGCCATTGGGAAAAGAGGATGCATCTGGTTCTTGTTGAACCAACTGATTTCCTCCAAAATTTTCAACAGCCATACCGTTTCCAATCGTTTCAAAAAAAGCATCATGTTTTTCGGCTGTTGCACCTGTTAAAGGTTGGAACCAATGTGTGTAGTGCGTAACTCCTTTTGAAAGCGCCCAATCTTTCATTGCTGAAGCTATTTGGTCAGCAATACTTCTATCAATTTTTGAGCCTTTTTCCATGGCATCTTTAACACTTTTATAAGCATCCTTTGTTAATGACTGTCGCATGGTACTATCATTGAACACATTAGAACCGTAAATTGCAGAACGACGTCCTTTTTCTATAACCTTTAGGGGGCTTCTATTAAGAGATTCTTTAATTGCGTGAAATCTTAAACTTGACATAATGAGGTGTTGATTTGATAAAATTTATGGGGTAAATTTAAATAAAATTAAATTATTAACCATTAAACCCCGTAAAAAATAGGGTATAAGTAATTGTTGATAACATTATTGTCAAATTAACCCTCTTTTTTTTGAAACAAATTCAAAATTTAGCATATTTGCAACTTAAATTTTTAAAAACACCAATATGAGTAAATCAAAATTAGAATATATCTGGTTAGATGGTTACAAACCAACTCAAAATATGAGAAGCAAAACTAAGGTTGAAGATAATTTTAGTGGAAAATTAGAAGACTGCCCTGTTTGGTCATTTGACGGAAGCTCGACAAAGCAAGCAGAAGGCGGTTCCTCAGATTGTTTACTAAAACCCGTTGCCATATACCCTGATCCTGCGAGAAACAATGGCTACCTTGTTATGACTGAAGTCTTAAATGCTGATGGAACTCCACACGAGTCAAACGGAAGAGCAACAATTGAAGATGAAGATAACGACTTTTGGTTTGGATTTGAGCAAGAGTATTTTATCATGGATACAAGAACACAACTTCCTCTTGGTTTTCCAATTGGTGGCTACCCCGCTCCACAGGGTATGTATTATTGTTCTGTAGGTGGTAAAAATACGCATGGAAGAGATTTGGTTGAAGAACATGCAGATTTATGTATCGAAGCTGGTTTAAATTTTGAGGGAATAAATCAAGAAGTTGCTTCTGGTCAATGGGAATTTCAATTATTTGCTAAAGGTGCCAAAAAAGCTGGTGATGAAATTTGGATTGCACGGTACTTATTAGATCGACTGACTGAACAATATGGGTATTATATTGAATACCACCCTAAACCCTTGGGCAAGGACATGGATTGGAATGGCTCTGGAATGCATGCTAATTTTTCAAACACGACACTCAGAACATGTGGTTCTCAAGAAATTTATGAAAAGATTTGCGAATCATTTAGATCCGTTGTGAAGGAACACATTGCAGTATATGGAGAATTCAATGATCAAAGACTAACTGGACTACACGAAACAGCGTCAATTCACGACTTTAGTTATGGTATATCCGATAGAGGAGCCTCCATAAGAATTCCAATTATTACTGTTGAAAAAGGATGGAAAGGCTGGCTAGAAGATCGTCGTCCAGCATCAAACGGTGACCCTTATAAAATAGCAGGAAGAATTATAAAAACCGTAAAATCTGCGAAGATTTAACCCCACTACCCTTAATTATATCAAAAAGTCTTGAAAATATTTTCAAGACTTTTTTATTTGATGTATTTACTTAAAAATTAGAATTATAAAAAAACCATAACTAACAGTTAACATAAAACCATTAACACGGGTTAATTGATGCTTTTTAGGAATTAAAATTAAAGGAACTAATACCGCAGAGAATGCAATCATCCAAAAAATATCTCGAGTAAGAATCTCCGGCTCTGTCACTTCAATAGTTTTAATCATTGATGTTAAACCTAATACGGATCCAATATTAAAAATATTAGACCCAATCAAATTACCCAAAGAAATTGATTTTTCATGTTTTGCTGCAGCGATTACGGAAGCAGCGAGTTCAGGAACACTGGTACCAATAGCTATAACAGAAACAGATATTACCGCTTCACTAACACCGAAAATTTGAGCTACATCAATGGCACCTTTTACCAACCAATGCGACCCAAAAAACAGAGCTATCCCACCAATAAGCAACCAAACAACTATTTTAAAAAATGATACCATTGCTAAAGTTTCATTAACCTCGTCAACATAGGCCTCCTTTTTAGCTTTACGAAGTAAGATTATTAAAAACAATAGCAACATCCCAAATAACATGAGTCCCTCAGTTGAATCTAATTTATTGTCATTACTTAAAAAATAATACAACATAACTGAAAAGAGCATCATGGCAGGCCAATTCAATTGATAAAATGTTTTACTAACGGAAATATTGCCTACAATAGCTGTTATCCCTAAAACTAATCCAATGTTCGCAACATTAGATCCTATAACATTATTAATTGCTATGGTTGGAGATCCATTAAGAGCAGCATTGAGACTTACCAACAACTCTGGAACTGAAGTAGCAAATGAAACGACGGTCATACCGATAACGAATTTTGATATGCTTAATTTGAACGATAACCCAACCGACGCTCTAACCAAAAATTCTCCTCCAATAACAAGAGATATAAATCCAAGAATAACCATTAAAAAACTCATCGTTTTTTTAGCGAATATAAAAAGAAAACCAACAACTATATAGCCTTAAATACGCAAACCCTTGTAATAAATTTTATTGCGCCTCGTCGCATGATATTAATTACTATTTTTACATAAGAACAATATTATAACACATGAAGAAAAAATGCTTTATATTATTAGCAATAATTAACAAAACCCTACTCCCAAGTTATACGAAAAAGCGACTGGACCTCAGTAAGGCTTCAAAAATTGAACTACTTGTTTTTGGATGGAGACTTTTTGTCACCAAACGCGCTCTAAATTAATCACAAAGTTTTATTTTAATTTAAACATTTCGATGTAAAATACTTTGTACATAATATTTGAATGATAAGGGATACACACGTTACTAATAGAAAACAAAAAAATAACAGACGACGTTTTAATATAGCTGAATGAACAATATTAAACGATAAAGAGTGAAAAAAAACTTTTTTTTATAAAAAACATTACCTGAACTAACTTTTTTAATGTATCTTTATGTTATAATTTATAGTAGTATTTAGCTGGGACTAATAAAACTATATAATTTTGAGCCTTCGTTTAATCAGCGCAGTGATTAACGGAGGCTTTTTTATTCTAGTGTAACATATGTTACACTAGAATAAAAAAGATATTATTAAGTTTGTACTATAAGAACCGAAAACATATTTAGCTGGGACTAATAACGTTTTCTTTTTTGATTAATAGCAATAAGAGCCTTAAATTGATTCGCGCAGGGAAATATTTAGGGCTTTTACTATTCAAATATAAATTTTGTAAAGGTTTTATCTCTTCTTATTTGTAGCGATGGTTACAAAATACATATAAATGGTATCTTTTGTACAATTTTTAACCAAACAACCATTAAAGCTTCAAGCATAATGTCTGCGAACACTATACACGAGGCTTCACTCTTAACATAATAATCAAACAATTGAGATAAGAAAACAAGATTGAAACAGGGACAAGCAAAAGAAATAGACCAATACTTGCAAAGGCTATTGCACTTTGTAGGGAATTAGATGCTACACTAATAATTGCCAAACTTGATAGACTTGCACGAAATGTTGCTTTTGTTAGCTCCTTAATGGATTCAAAGGTTAAGTTTAAAGCTGTGGATATGCCTGAGGTAAATGAATTAACCATTCATATATTGTCAGCAGTAGCACAACACGAAGCCAAGCTCATTAGTAAACGTATAAAAGATGCATTGGCACAATCTGAAAAGAAATTAGGCAACCCTCAAAACCTTACACGTGAAGCACAGCAAAAAGGCTTAGATGCTATCAAGAGAATAAGGGATAATAACGAGAACAGGACAAGAGCTTTAGCGTTTCTAAAAGGAAGAGACTTAAAGGGTATTACATTACAAAAGACAGCAGACTTATTAAACGAAAATAGGTTTTATACTTCATCAGGTAAACGCTTCACTCCTACTCAGGTATTCAGGCTTAAGAAACAGTTAGCCGAAGCATCATAAAAGGTCATTATAATACGGCAATAAGTTTATACTGATTATCAGTTACTTGTGAAATAATTACATATATCAGGGTACCTTATAAGCATAAAAAAAGCCCTTACTTTTACGTAAAGGCTTGATTATCAAGTGACCTCGGCAGGATTCAAACCTGCAACCTCTTGAGCCGTAATCAAGTGCACTATTCAGTTATGCTACGAGGCCAATTTAGTGGGGCAAATATAGTTTATAATTTTTTGTAACAAAAGAATTTATTATCAAAATCTAAATAGCTATTTTTGTTATATGGTTCCAATAAACAGTCTTCGAAACATAAAAAATCTCTTCTCTAACGAACTGTTGAACGAAATAGCATTAAATGGTGAAATGATAAATTTTGAAAAAGATGAAATCATCATTGATATCAATCAAAAACTAGAAAATATTCCGATTCTTATAACAGGAAATATCAAAGTTTTAAGAGAAGATGAAGAAGGAAATGATTTTTTGTTATATGTACTAGAATCTGGAGATACTTGTGCCATGTCTCTGACTTGTTGTATAAGTAGTAAGAAAAGTAAAATCAGAGCAATCACAGACAAACCCACACAGGTAGTAATGATTTCTATCGCTAATATGCAATCATGGATGAGTACCTACGAAGAATGGAGAATTTTTATTCTACAAAGTTACCAAATAAGATTTGATGAAATGCTAGAAACCATTGACACACTCGCATTTATGAAAATGGATGAGCGGTTGTATAAATATCTAATTAATAAGGTTAAATTAAATTCATCTTTGATCATAAAGCACACACATCAAAATATTGCAGAAGACCTGAACACTTCTCGGGTAGTAATATCAAGGCTTTTGAAACAATTGGAAACAGCAGGAAAAATCAAACTGGGGAGAAATAAAATTGAGGTATTAGATTTTTAGGCAACAAAAGTTACAATTAAAAAGATTTATTACAGTAATTTTGTAACAGTATTGCATCATAATTGACGAACTGTTATAAACAAAAATTTATTTGAAACACTGTATTTGTATCTAAACAAGATGTAAATCTCACCACAAGGCTGATAGGCTAATTATGCCATTAACCTTGTTATCACTTAATATTTTTTGAGTAAATTTTAGTGATTTACCGTTTATAAAATCACTAGTTACGTCTTTAATATACTAAACATATAATTTCACAATTTTCAAGATAATATGGATACATTATCAGTTTTTGGGTATCTCGGCGCTCTATTAGTGGGAATAATTCTTGGTCTAATTGGTGGAGGAGGATCCATACTAACAGTTCCGATACTTGTTTATCTTATCGGATTGAATCCGGTTACTGCAACTGCTTATTCCTTATTTGTTGTGGGTACAACATCCATATTTGGAGCAATACAACATATAAAAGATAAATCTGTGAATATTCGAATTGCTATTCTATTTTCGATTCCTGCTTTGATAACTGTTTATTTAACCCGTAGATTTTTGGTGCCTGCCATACCTGAATCTCTATTTACTTTTTTAAACATTGAGGTTACAAAGCATATTTTTATTATGCTGTTCTTTGCTTTAATAATGCTCATAGCATCATTTTCGATGATTAAAAGTAGTCAATCACTACCATTGAAAAACTTCGACATTAAGCATAATACAGGATTTGTTATTATAGAAGGTATCGTGATTGGAACCTTTACAGGTATTGTTGGCGCAGGTGGAGGTTTTTTAATTGTTCCTACGCTTGTGCTAGTTGCGAGACTACCAATGAGATTAGCGATTGGAACATCACTCATAATTATAGCAATGAAATCTCTGATTGGTTTTTTAGGAGATGTTCAAAATATAGCCATTGATTGGCCCTTCTTAATCATGTTTACATCCATTTCTGTTGTTGGTATTTATATTGGCATATACATGGCTAAATTTATTAGCGGAACGAATTTGAAAAAAGGATTTGGATGGTTTACATTGTTGATGGCAGGATATATAATTTTTAAAGAATTATCTATTGTATAATGTGATAAAAATCACATTTCAACATTAGAAAACTTTGTACATTTGAATAAATTTTAATATGAAAATAGAACAGTTATATACCGGATGTCTTGCACAGGGTGCATACTACATTGAATCAAATGGTGAAGTAGCCATTATTGACCCCTTACGCGAGACTCAACAATATATTGACAAGGCGAAATCTGAAAACGCAACTATAAAATATGTTTTTGAAACACATTTTCATGCTGATTTTGTTTCGGGACATGTCGACTTAGCCCATAAAACAAATTCAACCATTATTTTTGGCCCTGGTGCTTCAACGACATATGATACTCATATCGCAAATGATAACGAAGAATTTAAACTTGGTAATGTTATTATAAAAGCATTACATACACCCGGTCACACACTTGAATCAACCACCTATCTATTAATTGATGAAAATGGTAAAAATCATGCAGTTTTTACAGGTGACACCCTTTTTCTTGGTGATGTTGGTCGCCCTGACCTAGCGATTAAATCTGATTTAAGTAAAGAAGATTTAGCAGCCATGTTATACGACTCCTTAAGAACTAAAATCATGTGCTTAGATGACAATGTTATTGTATACCCTGCACACGGTGCTGGTTCTGCTTGTGGTAAAAATCTAAGCAAAGAAACCGTAGGCACAATTGGAGGTCAAAAAAAGTCAAACTATGCACTTCGTGCCGATATGACTAAAGAAGAATTTGTAAAAGAAGTCCTTGAAGGCATCCCTCCTTCTCCTCAATATTTTGCCAAAAATGCCATGTTAAACAAAAATGGGTATGACGCCTTTGAGCAGGTACTACAAAAAGGAGATATTCCTTTAAATTTAGAAGAATTTGATCGATTAGCAAAACATGAAAACGCCTTAATACTTGATGTGCGAACACAATCAGAATATATCATTGGTCATGTTCCAAATTCTATTTTCATAGGTTTAAATGGTGCTTTTGCGCCGTGGGTTGGTGCTTTGATAATTGATTTAAAACAACCTATTTTATTAATTGTTCCCGAAGGTAAATCAATAGAAGCAATCACCAGACTATCACGAGTTGGTTACGATAACACCCTTGGTTATTTATCAGGCGGCATTAAAAAATGGAAAGCAGCAGGCAAGCCAACTGAAACAATAACATCGATATCTGCAAAAGAATTAGCTAAAAAAAACAACCTAGAGACATTGAGTATTTTGGACGTGCGAAAGGACGGTGAATTTAAATCTAGCCATATCAAAAATGTTCGGCATTTTTCGCTTGATTTAATCAACAAACAACTAAATGATATTTCCCCAAATAACACTTACTACATTCACTGTGCGGGCGGATATAGATCTGTCATAGCTGCTTCAATTTTGAAGGCTAACGGGTTTAAAAATATTGTTGATATTGCCGGTGGATTCAATGCATTAAAAGAAACTGATGTGCCATTAACTAACCTTATTTGTCCCTCAACAAAATAACTTTATGAAAACAACACTTCCAATACAAAACCTTAAGTGCGGTGGCTGTGCAAATACCATAACCACACGGTTATCTGATCTCAAACACATCCAAAAAGTTCAGGTAGAAACAGCGCACAATAGTGTCTCATTTGAGTATGTAGATGAAGATGCTTTAGCACAAGCAATAAAATTATTATCAAAATTAGGCTACCCGATTGATGGTGAAAGCAACCCACTTATCAAGAAAGCAACAAGCTTTGTGAGTTGTGCTATAGGGAGGATGAACAAACAATAATAGAAGGCTAACAAATAATCTTTTTAAATTATTTCAGCACTTAAACCAGCGTCTAATAATAATGAACACTTTGGTTCCAATTCCTTAAATGTTCCTGTTTTTACCGAACACTTTCCTTTATAGTGTACTAAAATAGAGCATTGTTCTGCTTGTTCAGGCGTGTGCTCACAAGCGTATATTAGAGTTTCTATAACATGGTCAAAGGTATTTACATCGTCATTGTAAAGAATAATTTCGTTTAAATTCTGTTCTAATACATCAACTAAGTGATCTTCTTTTATTTTTTCTTTAACACTCATATTATATAATCCAATGATGCTAATTTAAGAATTTTTGTGACACCCATTTATTTTGTTCTAACGTTTCAACTAATTGAAGTCGATTATTACGACACTCTGATTCAATAATATCTTTATCCTGCGCATAATACCCACTCAAAAAAAGCATCCCATTATCTGATAAACATTGCACGTATTTTGCTATATCCTGTAATAAGATATTTCTATTAATATTTGCAATTATGATATCGTATTTGGTCTGACACAAAAGATTAGAATCACCTTCAAAAACAGTAATATGACTACATTTATTTCGTTCAATGTTTTCTTTACTATTAATGTAACACCATCTATCTATATCAATGGCATGAATTTCTGTAGCTCCTTTAAGCTCAGCTAATATGGCTAAAACACCAGTACCACATCCCATGTCCAAGACATGTTTATCACTAAAATTATTTTTTAAAATGTGTTGGACCATCATATGAGTTGTCTCATGATGTCCTGTCCCAAAACTCATTTTTGGCTCAATAACAATATCAAATTTTAAATGTCTAGAATCATGGAAAGGAGCTCTAATCATACACACATCGT
>Ga0213863_10003511_pt1 | contig 10800 bp, 9 predicted proteins | sample PICome_8_FD_160128 | JGI IMG/M metagenome (GOLD analysis project Ga0213863, IMG submission 160128) | Coastal seawater microbial communities near Pivers Island, North Carolina, United States - PICO497 | ecosystem: Environmental > Aquatic > Marine > Coastal | place: USA: North Carolina | collected... | reverse complement strand
AAACTGCATTTAAACGTAGTTTAGCCAGAACGTTAGGTACAACAATAAAAAATGGATAAAGAACTGATTATTAATAATGTATTCAATAAACTACTTTCACTTAAAGTTAAAGAACAAGGTGAAAGGGTTATTCTGTCAATCGCCATAATTAGTTACTTGATACATTTGATATTAATAGTTTTAGCTAACTATGAGGTAATTCAAATCGAATCAAAATTGCTTAAAAATCCAATTGCTGCAATTTATACTCCTTTTTCCTTTATTCTCGTATATGAAGTTTATTTACTTATATTTTTTCTACCTAAATCAATTTCGTTTTATATAGGAAAACAATATGAAATCATAACACTTATTGTAATAAGGAGGATATTCAAAGATATCGCAAACCTAGAACTTACTTCAAATTGGTTCAAATCAAAGAGTGATTTACAATTTACATATGATGCATTAACATCATTAATACTCTTTTTCTTAATATATTTCTTCTACCAAAACATCAAAAAAAGGGATGATTCTAATTCGGATACTCAACAAAAGCGAGGAAAAAACACACAAACTTTTATCAACTTAAAGAAAACAATTGCTATACTTTTAGTTCCAATTTTATTAGCTGTAGCTATGTATACTTTTGTAATCTGGGTAAACTCATCAATGAATAGTTATGGAAATGAGGTTATTTCATTTAAAAACATCAATAATATATTTTTTGATGAATTTTTTACAATTTTAATTATAGTTGATGTTTTGTTATTATTAGCTTCTTTCTATTACTCTGATAAATTTCACAAAATAATTAGAAATTCTGGATTTGTAATTTCAACTATCTTAATTAAAATTTCATTTTCTACTGAAGGATTAATAAACAATGCTTTAATAATTGGAGCTATATTGTTTGGTTTTTTAATCCTTCTAATCCATAACAAATTTGAAAATAATGCTGTACCTAATCGAGTAGACGGCCCCACCAGCGATAATTGATGGGGTACGCCTCTTGTACCGGCCCCCTAAATAGTCGGACTGGATTACAGATTAAAAACTGTAATATTGAGCTTACCCCAATACTTAGGACAACCTAACAATAATCCTTCGTTAATTAATTGAATGTTATTTCTGTCATTTTAGTACCAAGTAGTTCAAGTTTTCAGGTTTTTGAAATCGTATGCAACTGGCGAGTATTTTTGGAGGAATTGTCAAGGGCGGCTGAGGTGCGAAGCCGTTTATATACCCTTTACTATTCCTCCAAAAATAGCTCATCTTGCTTTAGATTTGAAATACCAGCTAGGCCTTCCAGATGGATTTTTTCCGGCGTTTCATCTCCCAGTGAAGCGTGTCTTCTTTGGGTATTATACTCGGTAAAAAAATCTTCCATGCCGAAGGTCATATCCGTTCCATTTTGATAATTTTCAAAACGAACGTTTTCATATTTTACCGTCCGCCATAAGCGTTCTATAAAAGCATTATCCGTGGCCCGGCCCTTGCCATCCATGCTCAGCTTTATACCTTGGCCTACCACATAGCCACTAAACAAATTGCTGGTATATTGAGCACCCTGATCCGTATTCAAAATCTCTGGTTTACCGTGATTGAAAATGGCAGTTTGTATCATCTCCCAGCACCACTCGGCTTCCATCGTATTGGATAAGGACCAGCCTAAAACATAACGACTATACAGATCTATGACCGCTGTGAGGTACATGAACCCCAATGGAAGTGGCATATAGGTAATGTCTGTGGCCCAAACCTGCCCAGGCCTGGTGATAGCCAAGCCCCGCAGCAAGTAAGGGTAAACCGCATGATCTTTATGCCGCTTGGAGGTATGGGGGCCAGGGATGATCGCCCGCAAACCCATTACTTTGTAATACAGCCGCTCAATCCGGTTGCGGCTAACGGAATATTTCTTGTCTTTGGTCAACCAGGTATACATACGTGGCGCACCCTTATATGGATGATAATGATAGTGTTCATCCATGAGGCGCATCAACTCCAGATTCAAAGCACTCTCACTCCGATTTTCATAATAAATACCAGAACGATGAATCCCCAAAATCCGGCATTGAGCACTTTTGCTCAGGCCGCTTTGGGCATCTATCATTCCCCGGCGTTGTGCAAGGGTTTTTACTTCAAGCTTTTTTTTAAAAAGTCATTTTCAACCTTCAACTCGCCGATGATTCTTAATAGCCGCTCGCGCTCTATTTCCGACTCGCTTTTTTGAGAAACCGGCCCCCGATCAAAGATCTGATCCGCACCTGCCACAAATTCTTTTTTCCATTTACTGATTTGCGTAGGGGCAAGTTCGTACTTCATCGCTAAGGCGCTCAGACTTTCACTTTCTTTTAATGCCGCCAAAACGACTTTTGTCTTGAATTTTGACGTAAATTTTCTCCTTTTCATGGATACAAAGTTAAGCGGATTTTTTGTCTTAACTTGTTGTCCTAATTTTTGGGGTAACTACACTTTTTCTTTGGTTTTGCCTCCGGCGGCACACTTTTTTTCATTGAAAAAAAAAGTGCGCAAACCTGTCCCGTACCGCAGGTCGGGAAAATTCTAGGCCAAATAATGCGGCAAAATTTTACTTGAAGGAAGTGCTGAACTTAAACTTATACCTCCGCCTTCGACTGCTTCGCAAGAAAAGTGCCTACTCGCTATTTTGTTTGGTATCGAGTACATAAGGTTTGGTGTAAAACGGAGGCTGGACACAATACTTAACGGATTTTTCCACTCTTGGGCCAAACAAAATAAGTCGTTTAACGGCACTTTTCTCTCTGGGCCGCTTTTAATTTGGCCGGGGGAAATGCGGCTTCGTATAACAATTTTTAAGCTATGAAAACAACAAACCTATTACGTGCAGCGATATTAGCTGCCGGTATCCTTTCCATGTCCATTTCTTCTCGTGAAAAATTTGATTTTCCAGAAAAGACGCCTATTCCTGGCGAGTCGGACGATATTGCTCCGGCGCTTGTACCGGAAATGAGTTGCCAGAATCATTACGTCTATGTCTACGAAGGAGTCATTGATCTGGACTTGCAAGAAAAAAATAGCCTTCCGCCCTTGCTATTTTCGATAAAACCCCTTATGTTTGTAGTGTATTACTTATGTATAACACAGGTACACTAAAACACAAACCAGTGATTGAACTAAAAAACCTAAACTTTTTCTACCGTCGTCAGCCGGATTTGTTTGATTCGCTTGACTTACAACTAACGCCAGGATTAAATTACGGATTGCTGGGGTGTAACGGCGCCGGCAAGACCTCGCTGTTACACCTCCTGTCTGGTCTGCTATTTCCAAAATCTGGTCAGATAGCCGTGATGGGATTTGAGCCCAGGCGCCGGCAGCAGCCTTTTCTGGCCGATCTGTTTTTTCTGTCGGAGGATCACCATATTCCGAAAGTTCGGATCGGCCGTTTGTTGCGGATGTACGCGCCTTTCTATCCCAAATTCGACCGGGATTACTTTGAAGAGCTGCTGCATCATTTTGGTCTGGAGATTGATCAGCATCTGAGCAAACTGTCTTTCGGAGAGCAAAAGAAAGCCATGATTGCCTTTGGACTGGCGACTCGCTGCCGCCTCTTGCTATTGGATGAACCTACCAACGGGCTGGATATTCCATCTAAAAAACAGTTCCGGGAGCAGTTGGCCGGCGCCACTGGACCAGATCAGATTTGCATCCTGTCCACCCACCAAGCACGGGAGCTAGAGGGGATGATCGACTCGGTGATTATTATTGACCAGGGGAAGATTGTTCTGGAGGAAACGAAGGAAGCTATTGAAGAGAAGCTCGCGTTACAATTTTGTTTTCAGGAGCCTATAGTGGGGGAGGTGTTGTATTATGAGCAGGTTCCGGGCGGGTATCATTGTCTCCAGCTGAAGAGTGAGGATGCTGCTTCGAAGAAAATTGATTTTGAGCTATTGTTTAATGCGGTGATTGAGCGTCCGGAAGAGATGCGGGCTTTGTTTTAGGGGAGGAGAGATTCCACCCCCTAAATCCCACCAGCGGGGGACATCGTATGACAAGAGATTCAGATTATCATCAGGATTTAAAAATCAAAACAAAATGAAAAACCATCATATCAATCGAATTGTACAGCTGATCCGCAACGATATTCAGCGGGTGTATAAACGCACGGGAATTGTGGCGGCAGCTATCTTACCGGTGCTACTTTTGGCACTATATTTTCCACTATCCATTAATCTGTCGATTTTTCCTGGCGATTCTTTTCTTCAGGATGCGGGCTTTTTAAAAAGGCATTACGACTTTTTCCCCTTGTTTCTTTTTCTTGGGGGCCTGTTATTCACAAATTTAGTATTAGCGAATCTTGTGCCTTTGCCACAACGGAAGGTTTATCTAAGCTTAGCTGCTGAAAATTGGGAGAAAGTTATGGCCCGTTGGGTACTCACCGGGTTACTTTTTCCGGTAGTGGCCGTGGTATTTTATTGGATAGCGGTTCTTTTCAGCAAATGGGTGATTGTACGTTCTCTGGGTTTAGAGCTTGTCGAGCTGTCGTTGTTTGATGGCTTCCTTTGGCGGTGGGTCTTCTGGTATATCGGTTTGCAACCCATATTTTTTCTTGGAGCGATGAGCCTGGGCCGGTTTGCCGCAGCAAAAACAATATTGTGGGGGGGCTTTCTGCTTTTTTCTCTATTGCTAATATTTAACATTACCATTCTGTTGCTTGTACCGGATATCTCTTTTGGAGGTAGCGTTTGGGGATGGATGCTTTTTGATAGCATACCGGTATTCTCATCACTATTACCTGTTGAACTTCAGTCGCTCAATGTGCAAACACCCGGACTAAAGCTGCCGGATATACTCGTACTGTTAAGCCCCTTGTTCCTGTTCATCAGTTTTTTAAAGTTTACAGAAAAAGAAATCACCTAATGAAATTCAAAGACCAAAAAGCAATTTATTTACAAATCGCCGACTTTTTGTTGGAGAACATTCTGGCCGGTCAACTGCCACCGGGGAAACGAATTCCTTCGGTTCGAGATATGGCTGTTAGCATCCAGGTTACTACTAACACGACCTTACGTGCTTACAATTATCTGCAGGATCATGACATTATTTTTAACAAGCGAGGTGTTGGGTATTTTTTAGCCGAAGACGGTTACGAAAAGACCCAGACTCTGAAGCGGAAAATATTCCTCAAGGAAACGGTTCCGGAGTTGTTTAAGCAAATGCGGTTACTGAAGATTGATTTTTCGGAGTTGGAGGCGCTTTATCGGAATCAGAAAGACGAATGATTTCTTAGGGTGCTTTAGGCTTCAAAGTTTCTAAAACGTTTGAAGTCTACTCCGTAGCTCTTGGAATTAGGGGTGGATCCTCCCCCTGGCCCCCTCTCGAGGGGAAAATCGACAGCTAAAATCCTATCGTAAATTCTTAAACGCGAGACGAGACCTTCCCGCGCCAGGGAGCGTATTAAACCGGAGTGTTTTTTCAACCGGTAAGATATCGCCTCGCTTAATTAAAATCAGACAAAATGAAAAACAGTAATAAACTAATTCTTGGCTTGCTGCTTTTGTTGTTCGCCTTACCATTTTTGTATGCATTTTTGCTCAAGCAGAAGCTAGATACGATCGATCCTTTATCTAAATTTATGAAGTCCCCATTTGAATCGCTGCATGAATATCCTATGGAGCTGGGATCTTTTAGCTACCTGGTCAGTGACGATGTGCCGGTTACAGTCGACACGGGGCAATGGCAAGTGACTTTAAATACCTATAAAGAGCATCAGGATTTTTGTTCAATAAAGGTACAAAATGACACGCTTTATATTTCGAAAGCACCTGAAGTGAGGGCGATAAGTGAGCCCTGGATTTCGGTCAATGTTAAGTTGCCAAAGCTAAAGGGCCTGAAGGTGATTAACGGCGGAAGCATTGAGAGTAAAAATCCCGATACTCATTTTGAAGCGAGTCATGTGGCGCTTGAGGTAGGGGAGGGGGGCATCCGGCTACCACTAAAAGCCAGGTCTTTGGAACTGGCTTTTCGGAACAAGGGCTCTGCTGTTTTGAGTGGAGAGGTTGGCCGGATAGATGTGAACGGCCATACCTCTTCCGGAAGTTTATTGGCTTTTAATTTACGGGCAGATACTGCTTATGTCCGAAATGCTGGTCAGGGCACTTTCCAGCTTCATGTTGACCAATACCTCGAAGCGGATTTGCTCGGTGGTTCCGGTGATGTGGTTTATCGGGGGCAACCGGTTGTGGCGAAGAAGGAGAGTCGCAGGGGGCGAGTTATTCAGGATAAGTAAGTGCTTGTTCCTTTTAGAAACACTTGAAAAGTCAAATGAAAACCTTGTCTTGAGGGGAATGTAAATGATCAAAACCTCTAACCTAAATTTGTTCAATCTATTTATACATTGTTCCCTAAGCTCGACTTTAGCATTTTGTTCACCTCATAGGTTATTCAAAAAACTAATAAAACTAAGGGTTTAAGGAGAGTCATGGAACTTACGTGTCCACTTGATTTTAATTATCAATGATCTCCAGCTCACTTCTTTCTCCTGGGAACCCACGGCGTCCCACTTTTTTCATCGCCAAAAAAGTGGGCAAAAACGCCAGGCAAAATAAATGCTCTACTCAAATCAGGCCCCCGCGCCCACCTATTTTGCCGGGCCGCCCGCGCATATTCGTAGTCGGGGACAATTTACTTCGACAGGATTCAAAAAATGCTAAAGTCGAGCTAAGGAACGTGTAAAGAAATAAGTAAGCGTTTTTTTTGCATACCTTGATTAGCGTGGAGTTTCGGCTCCACGTCTTTTCACCGTATGTGAAGAATCTAACAAAGCGCCCCACCTGTCACCGTCAAAGTTATTAAAGCACGAAATAACAGCAACTGGCCAGGCATCCGTTAACCGGATCCACTGACCTCCTTTTGGCCAAGCCAAAGCAGGATAACTCCCTTTGCCCGACTCAGCCGATTGTTTTATCGGTCACTCGTCTGTACTGTACAGACATAGTTCGCATTCAGTATCTGAAGTATCATTCCTTCATTTCCCTCTTCCAGGACACTGGAAGAGGGCCAAAACCGTATTGCCATGGACTCCGGAACCACCAGCCCAACGTATGAGATCACTCAATACTACCTGGACACCTTAACCGAACTGGGGCTATCCGAAAAAGAAGCCGGCCGCTACGGCTTTTCTGTCGATCAGCAAGGTAACGTACTACAAACAGCTCGCCATTTTGATGGCCAGCTGGTCAGGTATCTACCCAAGAAGAACCAGCGTAAGTTCCGGCGTCTCCAGGCTCGGAAGACGGGAACGAACATCGATGCAGAAGAAGCCTGCTTTGTTCCTTACCAGGTGAAAAGACATCACCCTGCTGTATTAGCGAGGTCAGTGGATTCGGCGGACACGAAGCGTATTGACACGAAAAAGCCGCTACCTCGTTATTTGGAAGTTGACACGAAGCAGAGCTTCGCGCCAACTGCGAAGTCGCTACCTCGTTATTTGATGCCGGGCGGACAACCAACACGAGTATTGCCGACACCTTCGGCCATCGAGGCTTTTACCTCGTCCCAACAAGGCGGTTCCGTATTTTTTATTGAGGGTTACAAGAAGGCGGTGGCTTTGGATTGTTTAGGTTTTGAAGCGGTGGCTTTTCTTGGTATTACGCATTATAAACTCGATGCGGAGACGCGGACTTACCTCAAAGCTCGCCGTCCGGAGCGGGTCGTGATTTCTTACGATGCGGATGCGCTGTTGCATAAGTCCAAGAGTGGGAAGTTGCGTTCGCGCCGGGTGGAGGATTTTCGGAATAGTGCGGCGCGGTTTGCGGTGCAGTTTTTTGAGTTTGTGGAAGGGGAGGGGTTGGAGACGCAGTTGTATTTTCATATGGTGCGGCCTCTTGGCTCGAGTCTGGGGACTCGACCCGGCGGTCTTAGTTCGAGTCTGGGGACTCGAACTGTCAGCAAGGGCGTTGACGATTTGATTTACGAGACCGGCGACCGGACAGCCATCGCTGCCGAGCTAACGGCACTGGATGAAGATGGGCACTACTTCCTCGGCTTCAGAATGTACAAAACCAGCTACGAGCAGCGCCTCAACAAATTTTTCGGCCTCAATCTGTACCGGTCATTTTGGAAACGATTCCGCAACGACATTGGCGAGCAGCCTTTCATCTACAAAGGCGCTCAATACAAAGCCGCCCACTTCGGTAACTTATTCAACAATCACAAGCAGCATTTTGACTTATTGACCGATCCCTTCCGGATCGGTATTCCACGAATATCTTTTAAGATCCAGCGTTATCTCGGTGAGTTGGAGGGAACACTCACCGAGTTGCTGGATCGCCAGGAGCGGGTGGCCATCCAGGCACCCACGGGAGCCGGAAAGACGACCTTTTTTCTGAACTATGCCAAGAAAACCAAAACCAAGATCGTCATCACAGTGCCGACAGTCCTATTAGCCAAACAGCTGGAACGCAGCAACCGGAAACACTGTGCAGCCCTATACGGACGAGTGGATTACCAGAAAAAAGAAAAAGCCCTCAATGCCAGGATAGTCGTCTGCACCTACGACACCCTACACCACGTCGACGACCTGAACACCCGAATGCTGGTTGTTGATGAAGCTCATAATCTGGTTAATCAATGCGGAGAAGTTCGCTACCATTATCGTCCTTTTCGCGTTAAAACCCTGCGCTCGATGACCGAGTTATTCGATAAAGCCAGGAAGCTGGTCGCCATCAGCGGCACCATGCCGGAGCTGCTCTGCAAAGCCTTCGACTTTACGTTGGTGGAAGTAGAACGAACCAAAAACAACCTGGCCCGGATCTACCAGATCGAAGCCGAAGGCACCCGCAGTAATGCCCTCACGGCAACCCTGTTGTCTCATTTAGGCAAGATTGATTTTTCGGAAGATCGCATTCACTTTGTGTACTATAATAATACCGAAGAGCTGGAGTACTTGCGCGACTACCTGGTCAAAAAAGGATTGCTCCACAAGGAAGAAATCGAATTGATCACCCGCTACCATTACAACTGTGGCGAAAGTCGAATCTTCCACGAAATCGCGCAATCCGCTGAAATCACCACCAAAGTCAAGCTCGTGCTCTGCACCTGTTTGATTGCCGAGGGCGTCAATATTAACAACACCAATATCGGACGAATTTACACGGTAGGCATTCGCTGTTCAGATTCCTTTCGCCAATTTATTGCCCGTTTCCGGAAGATGGCCATTATAGACGTCTTCTCCATTCAGGCTCGGGAGCGAGACCTCGGCACCGACTTTTTCCTGCCCGCCAGTATAGAGTTAGCGGAATCCATTGAAAGAGGCGAGTTACAAGTCAATCATTTGCTACGTCGCCGAGAAGCCCACTATCAGGAGTTAGACGCAGAAGAGCTGCCTTTTGCCGGTCAGATAGAAGATACCTTTCATTACGACTACACCAGCGAATTTTTTCGAGAAATCTACTTCCGGGACGGAAAGCCCCGAGTCGATCGTCTGCGCATCCTGGCCGGTATCCGCGACCGGATGTTGGCGAGCACCAACAACTGCTACTTCTACAGTCAATTGAGTCGGTATCCAAACATCAAGATCTACGCCGCGGAAGACTACCACGTGGAAGACAGCATCAAAGACGAAGTCAAAGCATCCAAAAAAGAGATGAAAGCCAATCGCGAAGCAATCGAATCCAACCTCCGAACTCAAATACTGGCGGATTCAGCGAACCTGGTGAAAGCGTTTTACCTGTATTATCAGCGGGCAGGCAACCGCCACGGAACACAATTTCTCCAGCGGCTGGCATCCGAATTACTAGAGGAAGCCGACGAGACGGAAGCCAAGAAGCTACTCTCCGAAAATAAGGAATTATTCCAGAAGAAGTGGTATCGAAAAATCATTCGCACCTACATCCGGCTGCACTTCATTGGCTGTCCCCCAGATGTTATAGCAACCGAATTGGAACGCTCGCCCAAGGAATTTGAGGAACGCTGGCGGGCTTTTATGACCTGGGGCGAGTTAGGCGTATATGAGAACAAAAGACGCCGTAAGCTGCTTAGGACGGTACATAAAGAGGATATCCGGGCCAAATACTTTATCCAGAAGTATTTGCTTAATGCTGGTCCGCAGATCACCCTGCGAGAGCTACGCTCGAAGGTACAGACGGTTTTTAACCGGCGGTCGTACTCGCAGGATCTTTCGATGGAAGTGGTGGACCAGGTAGCGGTGGTCAGCGAGGCGCAGGCGGAGCGGTTGTTGAAGTCTTTGTTTCGGGTGGAGGAGATGTCGGTGACGAGAAATAAAAAAATTGAAATTTTGGAAAAGTGGGACAGTGCCAATGTCCCATTTGTCGAATCTTCTGAGGTGTGGTTAAAACGTAACTGGCTGAAAATAATAGACTTGTGTTCAGTAGGGAGTTGAGGAGACTAGCTCACAGGGACTTTAATTAAGTGTGAATGTGAGTTTCCTTAAAGAATACCGAGAAACTTAAGTCCTTTTGATACTTGATCTGCCAGACTACTAGTGTCGGTCTTTGTTCTTTGACTTTGGTGTTTTTCTTGGATTTTGCCTTCGGCGACCCACTTTTTTCATTGAAAAAAAAAGAAGCAAACCTGTCCCGTACCGCAGGTCGGGAAAATTCTAGGCCAAATAAGGCGGCGGATCCACTCATAGTGACGGCGCTTTTCTCTTTGGGCCGCTTTATTTGGCCGGACCTAACGAATGTGAATCCAGGTTAACAATGATTACTGTGTACAGGACAAAATAAAATCATCAGGCTTTTGCTTTCCCGCGCCCTAACCCTGAAGGGAAACCTGCCCGCCCGTTACGGGCCCGTATAGGTGGGATGAGTTCCTTTAGGA
>Ga0213863_10003503_pt1 | contig 10814 bp, 8 predicted proteins | sample PICome_8_FD_160128 | JGI IMG/M metagenome (GOLD analysis project Ga0213863, IMG submission 160128) | Coastal seawater microbial communities near Pivers Island, North Carolina, United States - PICO497 | ecosystem: Environmental > Aquatic > Marine > Coastal | place: USA: North Carolina | collected... | reverse complement strand
TGGGTTAACACCGCCGTTGACACCTCTATGGTAAACTACCCAAGACTTTACAGCACTGGTACACTTAATAATTATACAGCCCGGGACTGAGCCTAAGTTATGGTTTATGGTAAGGTTGGAACCCGTGCCAGTATAAGTCACCACATCAAAGAACTTAGGGGCTTTGCGGAATGTCCAAGAGACTCCTGCTTCATTGTTATTATTGAATGGACCCGGAGTCGTAAATCCATTAGTATTAAATGCTATACCTGGAGATAATGCTCCTGTTGCCCCTTGAGCATCAGTTTGATCAGAATGTAAATATGCATCAGTGCCTGTGCCTCTTTCAGTGTCGTACAAAAAGTGCCTTGAGTAGAAATCACCAGATGATCTATTACGAGTTTTACCCCAAACCAAACCACCTTCACCGCTAAGATCAATGCCGTTGGTAATCGTTTGGCTAGAACCCGTACCAGTATACAAATAAGTGCTGAACACATCCTCTACTTCCAACGGCTTAACCAGAGTATTAGCTGCCTGTCCTGCTACTCGTGCTACATTGCTCATGCTATGTTACTCCCTGCTAGTTTGCCATAATACGTAGTACCGCCATCTGTTGTGACAAACGTGTATAACTCTTTTGATGCTGTTGCTGTTGGTGCTGTACCTAAGTGCCACTTCACTGAGCTAGGCCATGTTAAAGCATAGCCACCTGTGTTGTTCACTTCTAATGTAAAGCCTACTGCTGTACCTGATGCAGGTGGATTAGTGAATAGCACATCTAGTGCTTCAGTAGGTGTGATACTGAATGTGTTGCCTGTAGATAAGTCTAATGTGTTGCTGTTTATACCAGTGGTGTATTGATATATTACATCTGAGCTAGTCCCACTTAAGTACATCTTTAAACCATTTTTGCCAAAACAGAAACCATAGGGATTTGTTTCTTGAGATGCTACACTAAAGTTAATATTATCATAGGAAGCTGTAGATAAATCCGAAGCTGTACTTAGTGAGTATTGATAAACAGTATCAGTGTCTGCCCCACAGATATACATCTTAGTTCCTGTACTATTAAAGTCTAAAGACCTTACCCTCGTATCTTGAGAGGACGCACTAAAACTAGTACTAGTATAGGAAGCTGTAGATAAATCCCAAGCGGTACTCAAGGAATGTTGATAGATAGTATCTGTAGCTGAACCCCCTGTATATAACTTAGTACCATCAGAATTAAACTTTAGTGCTTCATTACTGTTATCTTGACTTACAGCATAGCTCTTACTTGCGTAGCTTGATGTTGATAAATCCCAAGCTGTGCTTAAGTTAAACTGATAGACTGTATCAGCATCTTGCCCCAGTAAATACAGATTTGTACCGTCTGTACTAAAGTCTATTGCAAACACGGATGATACTGTACTACTATAATTGTAACTTTTAGAAGAATAAGACGCAGTGGAGATGTTCCAAGGTGAACTCAATGAGTACTGAAAAACAGTAGACATGTTAAACGCATTAGCATACATGATGCTTCCGTCAGAGGAAAAAGCTACATCATAGTTTGAACCTGTGGTAATCTGAGTGTTTGTAGAAAAACTAATACTATCATAAGACGCACCAGCTAAGTCATATCTTTCACTCACAGCAGTCTCAGTACCATTACTACCCAAGTACCTGCCAGCCTGTAAGCCATTCTTTATTTTAAATGTTTTATTGTTAGCCATCTATTTCACATCTCCATAGTTAGCTTAGATTGTCGGCTGTCTTAGTGCCGATATAAGAAGTACCACCATCGTCAGTACTGAATGTAAATATGTCTGTCTCGCCTGTAGCAGGAGCAGCAGGAGCTACACCACCCACAAACTCTATTGAGGTAGGCCATGTGATTGTTGCGTCTACTCCTGTGTTATACTGATATACGCCATCAGGAGTACTTCCTGAGACATACATAACAGAACCATTTGAACTAAAGGTTATGCTATACGGGTTAGCAAGTTGAGACGAGGCATCAAAACTAACGGAATCGTAAGACAAGGTACTAACGTCATATGCTGTAGATAATGAATACTGAAACACAGTATTATTTGTGTCACCTACCATAAATGCTTTTGTACCATCGCCATTAAAAGCGAAACCTGTTGTTGTGGAGTCTTGAGAAGAAAAACTAAAACTCTTACTAGCGTAGGATGCAGTGCTCAGGTCAAAAGCAGTACTAAGAGTATACTGATAAACAGAGTCTGTGCCGACACCTATTACGTACATACTGGTTCCACTAGGATTAAAAGAAACTCCATACGGGCTTGTTTCTTGAGAAGACACACTGAAACTCACACTGTCGTAGGATGCGGTAGTAATATCAAAAGCTGTAGACAGCGACCACTGAAAAACACTATCATTTATTAAGCCTGTCGTGTACAGCTTGGAGCCATCGTTGTTAAAAGTAAAGCCAGAGGGTTCAGTATCTGGTGTACCCACGGCTATACTGCCAGACGCTGAAGCAGTACTTACATCAAAGGCTGTACTTAGATTATACTGGTATATTGTGTCGTTGCTGTTACGAAGTTGATAAAGCCTAGTTCCATCGTTGTTAAGTCTAACCCCAAAGTAATCCCCTGTTGGGTTGTAGCTTTTACTTGTATAACTTGCTGTACTTAAGTTGTAACCACTTCCGATACCACCAGTCACCTCTAGCTGAAACGACTGCACATCACCTGCATTACTGATGCTATACGTTGTGTTAGCTGCTAGTGTATCTTTGAAGTAGTTGCCTGTGCTAAGATTAATAGCACTCCCTGTGATAGTACCAAGTGTTACATTCGTAGGCCCACCTACTTCTACAGCATTCTTTACAATGAAGTCTTTATCGTTAGCCATCACTTAGCTCCATCTATTGCTTGGACTGCTTGGTAGGATGTGCCACCGTCTGTAGTGCTTATTGTTATTACATCTGTTTCACCAATAGCAGGTGACGTAGGTGCTGTACCAGAGGGCCACTCTAGGGTGCTAGGGTAGGTGATGGTGGCTGGTAGAGTTGTGGAGTATTGGTAGATGATGTCTACATCTCCATCTAAGATATACAAAGACTCCCCTGAGTTTAAGAATTGAAGAGAACTAAGTTTGGTAGTACCCGCCCCAGCAGACAATGATCCCGAAGTGCCGCTGTAGCTTGCGGTACTTAAATTCCAAGGGGTACTGAGATTGTATTTGTAGACAGCATCATCACCCCAGTCTCCTATATAAAACTCCGTTCCGTCAGGTTTAAAGGTCATGGCCTCTGCGTTACCAGCCTGACTAGCCACACTAAAACTGACACTATCATATGAAGCAGTAGAAACACTCCAAGCAGTTGATAGAGTGTATTGATAAAGGATGTTACTACCACCTAAAAGTATCATTTTAGTGCCATCTTGACTAAACCTAATACCTGCGGGGGAAGTATCCTCTGTAGCGACACTCTTAAAACCACCATAGCTTGCAGTCGAAACATCCCAAGCAGTACTTAAATTATATTGATATACTCTGTCGTTAGTTGCACCAACCATGTACAAACTAGTTCCGTCAGTCTTAAAAGTTATATCTCTAGGAGAGGTATCTTGAGAACCTGTAGATAGGCTTTTTGAAGCGTAGGTGGCAGTAGTTATATCGGTAGGAGAAGACACAACGTACTGATACACATTTCTGTTAGCGATGTCTAAGACGTAAAACGCTGTTCCATCAGGTTTTACTTCTAAAGCATATGGATTGCTTGACTGAGAAGTGGTACTAAAACTTTTACTGTCATACGACAAGGCAGAAATATCGTATGTACTCGTGGCAGCCCCATCCAACAACAACGTAGCCTGACTAACAGTACCACTAGCAGCAGGGTTGCTTAGGTTAACCTGAATGTCAGACGTTGGGGTGATCTCAAAGACTGAGCCAGTGGATAGGTCTAGGGTGTTGGTGGTTTGGACTGTGGAGTATTGGTAGATGGTGTCGTTTGAGGCTACAACGTAAAACTTTGATCCATCAGAATTAAACCTAGTGCCGAATGGGTCTGTCATAACAGTGGTGTGATCTAAACTTACACTATCATAAGATGCAGTGGATAAGTCCCAAGCCGTAGTTAAAGAATACTGGAAAGTTGCATCACTTGTGTTGCCAGTGATAAACATCTTTGTGCCATCGTTATTAAACAGTAATCCATAAGGATTTGTTTCTTGAGAAGAAAAACTAAAACTCACACTGTCATATGAAGCTGTAGACATATCCCATGCTGTTGATAAAGAGTACTGAAATACAGCATCGTTTATAGCACCCATGATATAAAACTTAGTGCCATCAGGCTTAAAGTAAATAGAAGCTGCAACTGTATCCTGAGAAGCAAAACTAAAAGAAACACTGTCATAAGATGCAGTGCTAATATCATAAGCTGTTGTCAATCCGTATTGAAAGACTGCATCACCATCCCAGCCAATAACGTATAGCTTTGTTCCGTCTGACTTAAAAAAAGCCTCTATTGGGTTTGTCTCTTGTGCAGCAACACTAAAACTAACACTATCGTAAGATGCTGTTGATATATCATATGCTGTAGATAAGCTGTATTGAAAGATAGATCGATTAGTCCTACCTACGACATATAATTTTGTACCTGTCGCATTAAAAATAAAACCATTAGCATTAGTATCCTGAGCAGCTACACTAAAACTAACACTGTCATAACTAGCAGAGCTAAGACTATAACCCTCACTCCCAGACGTAACAGTACCCACGCCCTCATGGTAGACCGTGGGTTGAATGCCGTTCTTTACTTTGAAGTCTTTATTGTTTGCCATGCTTCACCTTCCACTTGGCTGAATGTATTACAGAGTAATAGCTTTAACTGTAAACGCTGTACTTGTTGCTGCAGCAGGAGTAGCTAGAATACGAATGTCTGAACCTGAAATGTCTACATCAAATGTAGCTAGTGCAGTTGCAGTATTAAGTTGCGCATACTCTGTAGCAATAGCAGTTGTACCGTTATGTGTAATCAGTATCTCAGCAATGCTACGGTTAGTTCCATCATCTGCAGTGATAACAGCTTTAACACCATCATACGTTGCATGAGCATATTCTGCAATAGACACCTGAGTAGTTGCAGTAGTTGTGTGTGTCTGTGTGTCAAATGCTTCAACTACAGCATTAACCCAAGCTGAACCATTCCACTGCAGGAACTCACCTGTAGATGCACTAGTAATAGTTACGTTACCAATGTCATTCAGTGTGTTGATAGTAGGGATAGATGCAAAGCTTACTGTACCTGCACCATCTGTCTTGAGGAACTGTCCTGCTGAACCATCTGCTGTAGGAAGTGTCAGCGCTGTAACAAAGCTAGTAAGGTTAGCATCGTAAGCTTGTATACCTGCTTCTACTAGAGTGTTGTTTACCCACTCAGAACCGCTGTACTTTAGTACCTCTCCTGCACCTACAGAAGTGATGGTTACATCTGTTAAAGCACCTACTGTGGAAGCTAAAGCTGACTCCTTAGCTAAGGGAATACCACCTTGTGTAGACCCATCATGTACGACTACTGTATTCTTTGTTGAATCAATAGTGATCTCGCCAGCAGCACCAGTGAACGTGGAATGCTCACTAGTAGTACCACGGCGGCGTTGAATTTGTGTTGACATTTATAATGCTCCGTAATCTGCCGTTGACGTAGGTGAGTTGTTGATGAAGCCATAATCCCCTACAGTAGCACCAACTACAGCAGCTAACTGTGCAGTACTATTATAGCTATCTTCAGCCTTAGCTGCGTAATGTAATGCAGAAAAACCAGTAGTAGAACTATCAGAAAGTGTGAACTGGCTATCTTCTGCGTTAATAGCAAGCTTTTGTGCATCTGCTGCACTATCTGCTGCTGCTGTTGCTGAACCTAGAATGCCATCTACATATGTTTTAGTGGTTAGGTCAGAACCTGTTGTAGGCGCACCAGCACCCGTAATCTTATTGCCACCCATAGCAATAGCACCAGTCATAGAGCCACCTGATAGAGATAGCTTAGTTGCGATACTATTTGTTAGAGTAGTGTAGACATTGTTATCATCATTAATAGCTGCAGCAATCTCATCAAGGGTGTCTAGCGTACCAGGTGCACCACCAATGAGGTTGTTAATAGCTGTGTCTACATAATTCTTTGTTGCGGCTTGTTGTGCACTAGAAGGATCAGTAACGTTGTCCAAGGTAGTGTTAGTAAAGTCTGCAGTACCGTTAACTGTTATGTTACCACCAATACTGACATTACCTGTAGTGGTGACACTATCAATGTAACTATCTTTCCAGTAAGCTGATGAGCTACCTAAGTCAAACGAACTATCTGCTGTAGGAATAAGTGCTGTACTGATCTTAGCATTGATAGCTACAGTGTCAGTGTTAGCATCACCAATGATAGTGTTACCATCTATAGTAACGTTATTGTCAAACTTAGCAGCACCAGTTACATCTAATGTACCAGCAAAGTCAGCATTAGCACCAGTAAATGTTACAGCAGTTGTTGTACCACTCTTAAGTGTAAGGTTACCTGAGTTACTTGTAAAGGTAGCATATGTAACACCAGCATCCTTAAGTGCTACATCACCACCATCAGCATCTAAGTTTATGTTACCTGCTACATCAACTAGTAAGTTACCAGCAGACACAGTGTAAGTATTATCTGTAATAGTAGTGTAGTCGTTATCACCGACACTTAATGTATCAGCATATACTGTACCATCAAAGTAAGCGTTTTTGTATTCAAGTAAGGATGTACCAAGGTCAATATCATTGTCTGTTACAGGTACTACAAGACCATCTTGGAATCGTAGCTGCTCAGTAGCGGCATTAGATACTTCTACAAATAAACCAAAACGATTGTCTGCTTGGCTTACTATAAACTTATTCTTAGCATCTAGGTCAGCAATCAGAGGTACGTAGGAACCCTCATCTGATGTACCATCATGTTTGTGTCCTGTAGTCCCTGTATCACTTTGTGCAAAGGCATCACGAAGTTTGTTGTACTCTGCATTGATAGGGGCAGCACGTACTACCGCTGTAGGTACAATGTCTGCAACAGATTGGCGTGTATAGCCTGACATGTTTTATTCCTCTCTTAGCGCCTGTCACCAAGGCCGTATGTTAGTGTAATAGCCTGAATAGTATGGCTGGGCTTTGTATTGTTAGCAACATATCGAATTGACACAGACTTACCTGAACCTGCAATAGTTGTGCTTTCTACAGGGCTAGGGTTGCCATCGTATATGTCTGTAGAGTCAAACGTAGCTTTATCATAGAAGGCAGCAGCACCTGCAGTAGACAAAAAGTAATCTGAGCTTAACTCTACTGAAGGATCTCCGTAGTCATACTCAACAGCCATAACTACAGAGACTTCTCCCTCAGAGCGCATATATGTATCTACATCATAGAAAGACTTACGAACAGCAGGGTCATCCATGTAATAGAAGGGTGTTTGGAATAAACTAAAGATGTCTCTACTATCAAAGTCATTACCTACCTCTTGGCGAAAGACATACCCTACACTATCACCATGTATAACAAACTCATCCTCACCTATATAACCACTATCTGCACAGTTGACTGATACACCTACTAACTGACTAAACTCAAAACCTGCACCACCCTGACCGCTACGCCTGATAGCTCCAATGATACCAAGTGAGTCTTGATTAGTAAAGAACAAACGAAACTGAGACTTCTTCTTAATTACTACAGTAGTCATCGTAGCAAGGTCTTCGTTAGCTGTGTAGTCCTCAAAGATAGACTGAATAGGCTTAGACAATGTAGCTAACTCAATATCACCAATGCGGTCTGTACCAGTAACGGGCCTAATACCATCAGGTGCTAGGAAAAGTATCTCACCATTAAACTCTGCTACACTATCAGGGGCAACACAACCAAGGTTAGCAGTAACTGTTTGTAGTACAAAGTCAGCAATGTTGTTACCAACTAAGCGCTTAATGTTATTACGCCCAAAGATATACATCTCGTTACGGAACGTCTTAAGCTGTATAATCTCAAAGCCTACATTGATAACCCCAGCACCAGAAGCAGGTGTCCAATCCGTTTCATTTATTGGCGCACTAAAGTATAAGTTGTAAGGCTCAGAAGAATCACCAGCTAGAAACAAATGGTTGTTAAACGCTGCAACTAAACTAGGTGCGCTGGGCGCTTCTCCACCGCTAAGCTGAACATACGTTGTACCATCCCAAGTAGAGGCAGGGTTAACGCCATCAGCCATAGCAAACTTAGCTGCACCCCAGTTAAAACTTTCAAAGCGTACCTTAGATACACCAGTCATAGTAGGAGAACCTACACTAGTAACAGCTTGCCAGCCTTTAACTACAGGGGTAGACTGTACTGTACCTGTAGCAGTAGATGTACCACCCGTTATGACATTACCTGTAGCGAATATATTATCAGGTAGCTTGCCAAAGTTAATTACTAGAGCGTTTGCAGTTTTAGAGATAACTGTTCCTGTAGCAGCTACACCTGTGTTATCACTTGAGCTAACTACACCTGTAACTGTTTCACCTACTGTAAAGCTAGAACCTTCACCTGAAGCTAATGTAACATCGTAGTAATGATTATACCAGTGTAGATAGTTATTACCAGATGTAGGCTTACGACAGCCAAAGATACCTTGGTTAATATCAGCAGATACGTGTACACCTAACACAGGGCTATTAGCTAATCCTGTAAGTTCACCATAAGAGTTTTTATACCCTGAGATACGTCTGTACCCACCATTCAAGGCAGGTTCATAGTTAATAAGACGCAGTGCTGAACCTGCTAGTTGACCACCTTGCGTTAGCGGATCTTGGTTAACCACCAAGCCACCCATACAAGGTGTAGCAAAAGTACGTAGGTTATCAGCCATTACTTAAGACCTGGTTGTGGATTAAAGTATCTGCCAGCTATTACATGGGATGTTAAATATAAAGGTGAGTCAAGCAAAAGGCGGCGCATGTTATCCATACCCTGTTCAAACTTCTGCTGATGTAATGCAGCACTCTGTTCGTTAGCACGAAAGCGCATCAGATACATAACTGCACCATCTACTACTACAGTGTTAAAACGATCAGGTATAATACATGCATCACTGTAAATAGTCAGATCAGTAGGGTAAGACCAGTAGCGATACTCAATCTCATACACATCATCTGGCAGAGGAGTAACACCAAACTTCATGTCTTCTGTCTGGTAAACTCTATTAGGTATACTGTGTGCGTTACTACCACCTACATCCTCACCAGTACGATGATAGCGAATGTAGTCCTCATAAGTAAGTACAGGGAGTTTTTCAGGTGTGTTACCCTTAGAAGATAAGCGCTTAATGTAGAACGTATCCCAATCAACCTTAGAGGCATCAGATGCAAAGTCGTACACACCTGTACCAACAGTCATAGGCTGCGCGTATGTTGTAAGAGTAAAAGGCCATTCCTGTGCGTGTTGTAATATCTCACGTACAGAAGAGTTGATAGCATCCTTAGCTAAAGCCTGTAAGTTACGAGCATCACTAAAGCCATCACCACCAATGTCAAGCTCAACTTCATTGACACGGCGTAATGCTTGATTAACTAGGTTAACATAAGTAGCCATAGAGATATCCTGAAATTAAATGTGCTGAAGGGCCAGCCTCTTGACAAGACCAGCCCAACAGACTAAGTAGTATTAAGCAGCGTTGTAACGTACTGTTAGCAATGCCTCTGGACGTAGAATCTTACGCCCATATAGATGCATACCACGCACGATGTCTGCAAATGAGTCGGGATCACGGTAGTTCTCGACTTTATTAATCTGCTCTGCAGAAGCAACAGCATCATCCTGACCAGCTACAACAACACCATAGTTAGCGTCTTGTGCAGTTGTACCAGAAGTACCAGCGCCAGTGCCTTTTGCTGGAAGGTTGTTTGAAACATAAACACGGAAGCCGTGCAAGTTGTTCAATACAAGACCATTCATAAGACCTGAGCCACCGAAGTCAGCATTTAATACGCGACTGTCTTCGTCTTTGAGCATCTCTACGAACACTGGGTCCACACAGATCCAACGCCCACGTGAGTCAACATTTGCTGTATCCATCTTACGAGCCATACGAGCTACGACTGTTAAAGGGGATACTGTAGTTGCTGACACTGCAGTTGCACCAGGTAAACGTGGTGCTAGTGGAACTGAGTCTCCTGCTGTAGCAGAACCTGAGATGGTCAAGCTTGAGAAGTCAGTTGCGTCCAAGTGGTTCGCAGTGAACAATTCACCTGTCAAGCTACCTGCAGTTTCGTGTTGTGCATCACCAGAAGTAGTAGTAATGAAAGCACCTGCAGTAGTGTGTCCTGAGAGATAAGACAGTACGTCTGCGTCCATTGCATCAGCCATCTTATATGCTGCACGATCAGCAGCCAAAGATGTGAAGTCTACATTTGAGAACTGCTCTTCAATGTCATCCATCTTGAAAGCAAAGTAGTTAGCTTTGTCGATAGTCAACGAGAAGTCAGAATCATCAAGCTTCTCTACTGAGATAGCTGTGTGACGCTGCAGAGCGTTGACTGTTACGTCAGGCTCTTTTTGAATGCGAACTGTGTCGCCTTGGTTTGCAATCTCACCAAAATATGAGTTGTTGGTGATTGCGTTAGTAATGGCAGTCTTGCGTAAAGCAATCTGTGCCTGTTTGGAGTAGATAATTGGGGAGAAGTTCCCGTCAAATCCACCCGATGCGGATGTAATAGCCATTTGTTGATTCCTTTCAAAGATATGGCGTGAAGTTTAGACACTACATATTCACTGAAAGAGGCTCTTCATATTAGGGTAGTCAGCATTGCATATTAGGATGG
>Ga0213863_10003499_pt1 | contig 10818 bp, 9 predicted proteins | sample PICome_8_FD_160128 | JGI IMG/M metagenome (GOLD analysis project Ga0213863, IMG submission 160128) | Coastal seawater microbial communities near Pivers Island, North Carolina, United States - PICO497 | ecosystem: Environmental > Aquatic > Marine > Coastal | place: USA: North Carolina | collected... | reverse complement strand
AGAAAAGACACTTTCTGTTGGTCATGTAGCTCCAAATGGTTTCACTTCTATGATGAGAAGTAATAGAAATGTTTTAGTCATAGAGTTAAGTGATAAAGAGAGTTATGTAAAAACAACTAATAAATATGCTAATCCTCAGACATTAATTTACTTATCTGCTAAAGATAAAATGGGACTTTTATCTTCTCTGAAAGAACACATGAGTGAAATTATTCAAACTTTTAAAGAGTCCGATATAAAGGTTTTGCAACGTAGTTTTTTTAATAAAAGAGTCAACGATTCTATGTATAAGACATTAAAAAAATTAAATATTTCACTTACCATTCCAGAAGAATTTAAAACAGTTGATGATACAGGCGATTTTTTATGGTTAAGGCAGCATTTAAAAAGTGGGATTGCCAGAGGTGCAGGAAATAACAATATTTTGGTGTATTCACTGCCACTGAATGACCAAACAATGTCTCCAGATAATATAATTTCAATGAGAGATCAAATTGGAGAGAAATATGTCCCAGGATCTAAACAAGGGATGTATATGATTACAGAGGCTGCTTATACCCCACGTACCACTAAAACTGAAATTTTGGGGAATGATGCATTTGAGACTAGAGGGAAGTGGGAAGTGAAAAATGATTTTATGGCAGGGCCTTTCTTAAATTATGCAATCATCGACAAAAAAAACGATAGACTGTTGGTTGTTGAAGGGTTTACATATGCCCCTTCAGTGAATAAAAGAGAATTTCTTTTTGAGCTAGAAGCTATCGCAAAATCACTAAAAATAAATTAAGATTAATTTAATAACCTATTTTATTTCGCACCCTATTTAAAACTTCTCCGGCTACTTTTCTTGCTTTTTGTGCTCCAATGTCTAGCGCTTTGTCAATTTCATTCTTATTTTCCATAAAATAAGAATATCGTTCTCTAATGATGGCAAATTTATCTAAAACAAGTTCATATAATTCTTGTTTGGCATGACCATACCCATAGTTTCCTCCTTCATATTTTATTCTCATTTCTGCAATTTCACTTTTTGATGCTAACAGCTTATAAAGCGCAAAAATGGTATCATTATCTGGGTTTTTCTTGTCCTCTAGAGATTTACTATCTGTTTTTATAGACATGATTTGTTTTCTTAACTTCTTATCTGTTAGGAAAATATTGATGATGTTATTTCTAGATTTACTCATTTTTTCACCATCAGTCCCTGGAACTAATTTTGTTTCTTCTTGAATTTTAGCATTGGGAGGAATTAATGTATCACCTACAATATTATTGAAACGATTTGCTACATCTCTGGACATTTCTAGATGCTGTAATTGATCTTTCCCAACTGGAACAATTTCAGCATCATACAATAAAATATCTGCTGCCATTAACATTGGGTAAGTGAATAATCCTGAGTTTACGTCAGCCAAACGGTCAGATTTGTCTTTAAAACTGTGAGCTAAGGTTAATCTTTGATAAGGAAAAAAACAACTTAAGTACCATGATAATTCAGTTACTTCAGGAACATCACTTTGTCTGTAGAAAACTGTTTTTTCAATATCTAGACCACAAGCTAGCCAAGTTGCAGCTGTGCTGTAGGTATTTTCTCTTAATTCTCCGCCATTTTTAATTTGAGTTAATGAATGCATATCTGCTATAAACAAAAAGGCATCATTTTCAGGCTTGCTAGACATCTCTATGGCAGGTAAAATTGCACCTAAAAGATTTCCTAAATGAGGTGTACCAGTACTTTGTACACCTGTCAGTATTCTTGACATTATTGTTGAGTTTTGATACCACAAAAATACTGATTTCAATATTAATGGAATCAAACAAAAGAATATTACTACATTCGTTACTATGAAATTAATAAAAATACCTTTCTTGTTAATTTGGAGACTTTGGTTTTACATTTTAATAACTAGTACAATCTTACTAATGTCTCCGTTTTTAGTTATATTAACTTCAAAGGAAAGTTATTATTCTACTTTTTGGAAGATGATTAGAGGTTGGGCTCATGTTTTAGTTTATGGAATGGGCTTTAGAATAAACAAACAAATAGATCAGGTATTAGACAGACAGAAGAGTTACATGTTTTGTCCCAATCATGCATCTCTGATGGATCCATTTGTTTTGATTGTTTTAAGTAAAAATCCTATTGTATTTGTTGGTAAAAAAGAATTAGTTAACATACCAATATTTGGATTTTTTTATAAGAGAGTGGTCATCATGGTAGACAGGGGTAGCCCTACTAGTAGAAAAAGAGTTTATGAGAGAGCGAAAAAAAGATTAAAAGATGGCGTAAGTATTGGGATTTTTCCAGAAGGATTGGTACCAACTGAAGACGTTGTACTAGCACCATTTAAAAATGGAGCTTTTAGTTTGGCTATTGAACATCAAATTCCAATAGTGCCGCAGACCTATTATGATTGTAAAAGATTTTTTTCCTGGGACTTTTTAAAAGGAGGGATTGGCACTTTTAGAATAAGACAACATCAATTTATTGAAACACAAGGGTTAAAGTTTAGTGATTTAGATACCATTAAGGATAAATTATTTCAAATTATATATAATGAATTGATTTCTGATGAGTTATATATGAATGACACTAATAGAAGTAAATGAAAAAAAATGTAACCCCCCAATATTCTGAAAACGAGGAAAGATTAAATATTTTAACACATGGCTTTGGACTTCTGTTAAGTATTATTGGTTTTCCTTTTCTAATCTATAAATCATTTGATTTTGAAGGTTTTTGGAAACCATTAAGTCTAGTCATTTATGGTTTTAGTTTAATTGTTCTATATGCAGCATCAACTTTTTATCACGCTGCTAAAGACCCCAAATTAAGACGTAAGTTAAATGTATTTGACCATGCTGCTATTTATGTTTTAATTGCTGGAAGCTATACTCCGTATACTCTAATTATATTGCAGGGATCTATTGGATGGATTATTTTTTGTTTTACTTGGCTTTTTGCATTAACAGGAATTATCTTAAAACTTTTTTACACGGGTAGGTTTGATAAGCTATCAACAATCATGTATGTTTTAATGGGTTGGCAAATAGTTTTTGCTATAAAACCATTAATTAAAAATTTAGCTACCGAAGGATTACAGTTGTTATTTACTGGTGGAGTTTTTTATACAATTGGAGCCATTATTTATTCAATTAAGAAAATTAAATTTAATCATGCTATTTTTCATGTCTTTGTCCTACTAGGAAGTTTATGCCATTATGCTAGTATTTACCTATATATTATATAATTTAAAAATAAATAGGGGTATTAATACCTGTTTATACTATTTTTTTTAATTAAATCTTTGTAGTTACCAAATAAAGCATATATTTGTAAAGTCTTAAAGTATTAACTTATGGTTAACTTTAAGTAAATAAATCTTATTTTAGGGGGTAGATTTATTAAATTTCCTCGAACTGCAAGGTTCGAGGTTTTTTTATTTCCAGTTCTTGTATGAATTCTTGCTCAAATTAGAATTGTAGTATCTTTTATCATTGGTAACCTCTTCTCCTAAATAGTCAGGTTTCAAGAATTCTTGACTTTTGTCAGATAGCTCTATTTCAGCAACTATTAACCCTTTATTAGTTCCTAAAAACTCATCAATTTCAAAAACATTTCCTTCAAATGTATGGTAGTGTCTTATTTTTTCAATAATTCCCTTTTCACAGAGATTCATTAATTCTTTGGCTTCTTTTAATGGTATACTTTTTTCCCATTCAAATCTAGTAGTTCCGCTTTTATCTGAAATTCCTTTGATAGTTAGGAATCCCTCATTATCAATAATACGAACTCTAACAATTCTATTTTTATTTGAATTCAAAAAACCTTGAATAATATGTTTTTTCTTGTGACAAACTTTTTTGAATTCTTTTTTTTTAATCAAAAATTTTCGTTCAATTTCTAAACCCATAGTATATGATTATTTGTACTAATGTAATGGATTTATCGTTATTGTAGGAAGAAATAAATATATTTGAAACGAATTTAATTATATGATTAAAAGACTCTTTGTTTTTCTAATTTTCTCAACCTCATTAATTTCTGCTCAAGTTGATTATAGTGATTCTTGGGAAGATTTTTTTTCTTACAATAATGTAAAGGATTTTATAAAATCTGAAAATATATTGTATGCATTATCAGACAATGCAATATTTACCTATGATTTTACAACTCAAGAAATAAAAAAATTATCATCGGTTCAAGGATTGTCTGGAGAAACCACTTCAGCAATTCATTATAGTACTCAAAGCGATAGATTGGTAATTGGCTATAAAAACGGATTGGTCGAGGTTGTAGATTCTGATGGTAGCATAACAATTTCAGCAGATATTCTTAATTTTAATCAAACAGGTGAAAAAAGTATTAATGATATTTTTGAATATCAAGGAAAGTTATACTTATCCACTTCATTTGCAATTATAGAATATGATATTGATCAATTAGAATTTGGAGATACATTTTTTATAGGAAATAATTCTTCAGATGTAAAAATAAATGAAATTGTAGTTCTTAATGATTTTATTTATGCTGCTACTGAAAGAGGTATTTATAAAGCAGATTTTAATAATGCGAATTTAATTGATTTTAATAATTGGAATTTAATTTCATCAGTTAATAATAATTATACAAACATCATCATCTTTAATAGTAAAATTTATACCACTTTAAACAAAAAACTGTTTGAGGTTAATGAAACAAATGAGATAGTTTTAATTGAAGATTACTCTTCATCAATTATAAGTTTAAAAGGGTCATCAACTAATTTGTCTGTTGTTTTTAATAGTTCTGTGAATGTCTACAGCACTAATTTTGATTTAGTACTTCAAAACAATGCGGATATTAATTTTGATTATATTTTAAATACTGCTTTTACTGAAAACAATCAACTCTTTTTAGCCACAAAACAATTTGGTATTTTATCATCATTAATTTCTGATGATATCATTTTTCAAGAAATTCATCCTGAAGGGCCAGTATCAAACGATGTATTTTCTGTAACAGCAAAAAACAACCAATTATGGGTGGTTTATGGGGGTTACACGCCAACTATGGCGCCAATTCAACCAAAACTAGGATACAGTCATTATGATGGAGAGAATTGGTTCACAGAAGAAAATGATCTAGACAATTCTTTTCCAGGATTTGTGGATGTTACGCTAGACCCAAATAATGAGAATAAAGCATTTATTAGCAGCTTTGGAAGTACCAATCAAATTAATACCTATCAAACAGGAGGATTATTTGTTGTTGAAAATGACGAAATCACTAATTTTTACAATAATTTGAATAGTCCTTTAGAGGATATTTATGAAACGAATCCATTAATTAATGGTGTAACTGTAAGAATTTCTGGTTCTGTATTTGATAATCAAGGAAACTTATGGATCGCTAATATTGGTTTATCTAATGAGTTGAAAAAGTTTTCAAATGGTTCATGGACCGAATATGACATAAGCTCAGTGAAACCAAATTCATCTTTTGGTCTTTCAGAAATAATAACAGATAGAAATAACTCTATTTGGATGGGTACAAGAGGTGACGGTGTGATAGTATTTAATCAAAACGGTGAAAGGATTCGATCTCTAACTGCCTTGCCAACCGAAGGAAGTTTACCAAATCTAAGAGTTATTAGTCTGGCAACAGATTCAGACAACAGAATTTGGATTGGAACTATTTCTGGATTGGTAGTTTTTAGCAATGCATTAGGTGTTTTTGATGCTGATGTAGTTGATGCACAGCCTGTAATTTTTGAAGAAGATGGAATTGCAAAAAAATTACTTGGAGATCAATATATTTCTGCTATTGCAGTTGATGGTGCAAATAATAAATGGTTTGGTACATCAGATGGAGGAGTTACTTACACCAATCCAAATGGGCAAACAACAATAGCAACTTTCAGTAAAGAAAATTCACCATTACCTTCAGATAGAATTACAAAAATTTCAGTAGACAAAGAATTTGGAAAAGTATTTTTTGCAACAGATAAGGGAATTGTTGCCTACAATAGTAATGTGACTCCTTTTGGAGAGACATTAGGAGAAGTTTATGCATATCCTAATCCGGTTCGTAAATTTCACAGTACAGTCACAATAGATGGAAGAAATGACACAAACCTTCCCAAAGGAACCAATGTAAAAATCTTAGATATAGCCGGTAATTTAGTCTATGAAACCAATGTAATTGAAGGACAAGAGCTTCAGGGTGGTAAAGTAATTTGGGATAAAAAAAATCTAGCTGGAAATAATGTAGCCTCTGGAATATATATTGTTCTGTTAGCTAATGAAGATGCCTCAGAAACATCTTCAACAAAAATTGCAATCATTAATTGATGGGAATTATATCTACCGAGGCCATTGTTATAAGTACCATTAAATATAGTGATACTAGTTTAATAGCTAGACTTTACACAAAAGAGCTTGGCTTGGTAAGCTACCTTCTTAAAGGAATATTAAAATCAAAAAAAGGAAAGCTAAGAACTGCCTATTTTCAGCCCTTAACTCAGCTCTCGATCATTGCAAAACATCAAGTAAAAAGAAACCTTCAAATACTTAGTGAAGCTAAAGTGATTCATTCTTATGAAACTATTCATACTTCTGTTGTTAAGCAGTCTATAGTTTTATTTATATCCGAAATATTAACCAGTGCAATCCAAGAGGAGGAGAACAACAATTTATTATACGACTACCTAAAAAATTCTTTTATTTGGTTTGACTCACATCATCAAATTTCTAATTTTCATCTCTTATTTTTAATGAACCTTACAAAATTTTTAGGGTTTTATCCTGATCTTTCAGAATCCCAAAAAGATGGGTTTCATTTAAGAGAAGGTCTCTTTACCAATCATCAAGGAACAGATATTATCAAAGGAATTAAATTAATTCAGTTTAAAAGGCTATTAGGCACAAAATTTGATGATATAGAGGAGATTAATTTTTCAAAAACTGAAAGACAACAGTTATTGCAGATAATAATTCGATATTTTGAATTACATTTGGGCGGTTTTAGAATACCAAAATCTTTAGCAGTTTTAGAAACAGTATTTCGTAGATGAAAACTATAGGATATTTTATACTTTTTTTACTTCCTTTTTTATCCACTGCACAAGAAATAAAGGTGCTTGATAAAGAAACAGGTAAACCTATTTACAATGTTTCTGTATATACAGAAGATCCATACTTTAATTCTTCAACAAACGAAGAAGGGGTTGTAGATATTTCTGCTGTAAAAATTAAAGATATTTTAATTTTTTCACACATTTCATACGCTATAAAAAGTATCCAGAAAAGACTCATAGAGAACAATGGATACGTTATATACTTATCTAAACAATCTGAACAACTAGATGAGGTAGTTTTATCTGTATTTAAAAGAGATGCAAAAACAAACAGAGTCGCTGAAAGAGTCGCAGTAATTAATGCAAAAGAAATTATTAAATTATCACCTCAAACATCAGCAGACTTACTTGCAGCTATCCCTGGGATTAAGGTTCAGAAGTCTCAAATGGGAGGAGGAAGTCCAGTAATAAGAGGAATGGAATCAAATAGAGTTATGTTAGTGATAGATGGGGTAAGAATGAATAATGCTATTTACAGAAAAGGTCATTTGCAAAATGCAATTACTGTTTCTCCAAATCAATTAGATAAAACTGAAGTTGTTTTTGGTCCTTCCTCCGTTATATATGGTTCAGATGCGTTAGGAGGAGTTATTCATTATTACACTAAAACTCCAAAAATATCTAAAAAAACTAAAGTGAATTCTAGTTTTTTTAACCGTTATTCTTCTATTAATAATGAAATTACGAATAATGCTTCAGTAGAAATAGGAACAAAAAACTGGGCCTCTTTTACTAGCATTTCTTACAGTGATTTTGGAGATTTAAAAATGGGTAAAAAACGCTTACATGGTTTTGAAGATTGGGGGAAAGTGCTTGAGTATTCAGAAAATTCAAATGATTATTACAGTGCAACAGCCACGCTTAATCCAGATGAAAATATTCAACAAAATACGGGTTACAATCAAACAGATTTATTACAAAAGTTTTTCATTCCTTTATCAACAAAAACAGATTTAAAACTTAACTTTCAGTTTTCTACTTCCTCAGACATTCCAAGATTTGATAGACTAGATGAAAAGTCTGAAGGAACTCTCAAATTTGCAGAATGGTATTACGGTCCTCAACAACGATTGTTAATTTCTCCTCAATTAGACGTAAGATTAGGAAAATCTTGGTTAGATAAAGGAACATTTACAGTAGCATATCAAAATATTAAAGAATCTAGAATTCAAAGAAAATTAATGAGCTTGGAAAGGTCATACAGAAATGAAAATGTAGATGTTTTTAGTTTTAATGGTGATTTTATAGTACCAGTATCCAAAAAAGAAAATACAGCCCTCACATATGGATTTGAATTTTTATACAATGAGGTTTCTTCAAATGCTGTTGGAAAAACTTTGAATGTTTCAGGAAATGAGATTTTAGGATTTTCTGATAATTTTTCAGTACAATCTCGTTATCCAGACGGAGGAAGTAGTTATGTGAGTTCAGCTGTTTATCTAGGCTATAGAGAAGATGTAAATGCCAAATCAACATTAAATAGCGGAGTTCGTTATACCCGTACAAACCTGAAGGCATCATGGATAGATCAATCGATAATTGTATTACCTGAAACTAATATTAAATTAGACAATTCTGCTTTGACAGCAACATTAGGCTATGTTTACAAGCCCAATAAAAACATTCAGTTAAATACCGTTATTTCATCTGGCTTTAGATCTCCTAATATAGATGATGTTGGTAGAGTTAGAGAAAAATCTGGAAATATTACTGTACCAAACATTCATTTAAAACCTGAGTATGCGTATAGTGCTGAAATAGGAATACAAAAGTATTTCAATGATAAAAAATTTAGATTTGGGTTTAACACCTACTATACTTTATTAAAACATTATATCATAAGAGATGACTTCTCTATGTTTGGAAATTCATCTCTTGATGGCCAATTATTATATGATGATGAAATGGGTAATATTGTCGCCAATCAAAATAGAGGGAATGCTTATATTCACGGTTACACAGCAAGTTATCAAGGTAAATTATCTGAATACTTTACTTCTAATGGTTTTATCACCTTCACCAAGGGAAGAACTTATGATTCTAAAGAACCCCTTTCATCAATTCCACCTTTATTTGGCCAATTTGATATAAATTTCACAAATAAAAAGTTTCAATTAGGTACGAGTTTTCGATTTAATTCTAAAAAAGACATTGTTGATTTTAATTTTACTGAAGGAATAGATAATCATGATTTGACTCCTATTGTAAATGAAAATGCAATAGAAGATGTTGATAAATATTTTGGTTCACCAAGCTGGGTAACTTTAGGATTTAATAGTAGTTATAGTTTTAATAAAAATTGGAAGTTACAAGGAATGATTAGCAATATATTTGATCAACATTACAGAGAATTTGCTTCAGGAATTTCTGCTCCTGGAAGAAATTTTTCTTTCTCGTTAATTACTGTCTTCTAGACTTTCTATTTCCTTCATTATCAAATTCTTCATTTAATTTTTTTTCAACGCTAATGATAGCAATTAGCAATGTGAAAATCATAAAAGCCATTGGCAACCAAGAACTCATTAAAGGTTCATTTATAAAAATCATGAGAATCATCACTAATAATGCAACTCCTGAATACTTTAGTAGAGTGACACAAAATAAACTATTTGCAAAGTTCCAAATATCATCATTTAGCATCGTTCTGTTAGTTCTATATCCATAGATATAGTTTATTTTTTTTGGTGGAAAAAAATAGAATATAATGCTCATAAGAAAAAGCAATCCATTCACACTTAATACATAGGTAAAAGTATCCATACTACTTATTTTTTAGTGGTCTTAACAATCCTTCTTGTGCAACGGTAGCTATTAATATACCATCTCTTGTGAAAATATTTCCAGTGGCCAAACCTCTAGCTCCAGAAGTGCTTGGTGAAACAACAGAAAATAACATCCAATCGTTAAAATCAAAATCTCTAAAAAACCACATTGAATGATCTAAGCTAGCCATTTGTGTATTTCCAATGCTAGCTTTACTGGCATTTGGCTTTAATGCAGCATTTAAAATATTATAATCTGAAATATAGGTTAATATTTGGTGCTTTAATGTTAGTTCTATATTTGACGTTTCTCCTTTTAATTTGAACCACATATCTTCAACTGGTGGAAGATCTTTTCTTTCCATAGGATTCAAAACATGAACAGGTTTAAAGTCAATAGGTCTCTCAATACTCAAAAAATCTCTAAGCTGAGAAGGAATGAAATTTCCATATTGAGAAAGTAAATCGCTCCAACTTAAAAGTTCTTCAGGTTGTTTGATTGATGATTTAATAGGTTCTTGATGTTCGTATCCGTCTTCTTTTTTATGAAATGAAGCTGCTAGTATAAATATTGTACTATTTTTTTGAATAGCAGTGACTCTTCTTGTAGAGAAACTACCACCATTCCTCATTTCTGTAACTTTATAAGTTATAGGAATGGTTAAATCGCCAGGAAGTAAAAAATAAGAGTGTAGAGAGTGAACAAAACGATCATTAGGGATGGTTTGGTATGCTGCGTGTAAAGCTTGTGCTAAAACTTGACCACCAAAAACTCTTGAATTACCAATAGTTTTACTTGTTCCTGTATATGTTTTAGAGTCCTGTTTTTTTAATGTCAGAATATCAATTAAATCATCTATTGTCTTCATGGATTTTTTTATCTGTTTTAAATGGGAATTTTTGCTTGAAATCTGTAGGTTGAATTTTTAGCAAAAATA
>Ga0213863_10003498_pt1 | contig 10819 bp, 25 predicted proteins | sample PICome_8_FD_160128 | JGI IMG/M metagenome (GOLD analysis project Ga0213863, IMG submission 160128) | Coastal seawater microbial communities near Pivers Island, North Carolina, United States - PICO497 | ecosystem: Environmental > Aquatic > Marine > Coastal | place: USA: North Carolina... | reverse complement strand
AATTTTTGAAGGTTATGATTATGGAAATATAACAAGGGATTACGCTTATATTGATTCAGTAATGACTTCATCAGGTTTAGGAAGTAATGATTTTAAATCTGAACTTGAATTTTATACAAATACTGGTGGTTCATCAAGTACTTTGCCTACTAAAAAATTGAGTATAAGGTCAGCAGGTGGAATAATAAACCATTATAGAACAGCAGTTAATGTAGGTCAAAGTGCAACTGCAATAACAAGTGCTTCTACTTATGGAGGTATGGCTATGGTGTGGATGAATTATGCAGGAAATATAGGTTATGATTTAGTTACTTGGACACTTTCACAAGTTACTATTTTAGCTTCGCAATCAATATCAGGTGGAACTTCAAGTAGAACCTATACAGCAGTTTCAGGAGTTTTAAAATTAACAATGGGAGGTTCAGACACTTATGCTACTTATGTATCAGATATAACAAATTCAAATAGTTAAAAAATAAAAATTATGAAAATAAATTGGAAAGCTAAAATATGTTCAGGAATGGATGTTGTAGAAAAAATAAATTTTATTAAAGAAGGCATAGATTCAGATGGTAAAAAATATACTGCTAATAGTGTATATATACCATCAGCAGATGAGCAATACAAAACCAGAGAACAATGGTTACAATCTGAAATTGATGCTATTGCAGATAAACTATCAAATGATTTAGATGATTCTATAATTGCTCAAAGTAAATTTGAACACAAGAACTAAAAGCAGAAGTAGATTTATTAAAGCAAGAATGTAAATGTAAAAATTAGTATATTTATATCTTAATCATAAAATTAATAAAATGTCAAAAATTACAAAAGAAGAATTAAAAGAATTACAAGAGATCCACAACAAAATAGGTGCTATTAGACACGATATTGGAATGTTAAGTGGTCAAGTACACAGTTTAAACCATATGCAAGCTGATGAATTAGCTAAACAAGAAGAAGCTAAAAAGAAATTAGTAGAAAATTATGGTAACATAAATGTTGATCTAAAAGATGGATCATACAAAGAAATTAAAGAAGAATAATAATAATGAGCTTTCAGGATATGAAATTGTATGTAATGAATTTTTCAGCGTTTACGCTAAGTTTGACTAATATTGATATGATATTAAAAATTGTATTACTTACAGTTACTATCCTGTATACTGCTCACAAATGGTATTTAATGTATGAAAAAAATAAGCGATAACATAAGCTACAAGGAAGCGACACGATCAGAAACAGCACAGCGTTTAGGTATATCAAACAAACCTAAAAAAGAACATATTGAAAATATGGAACTTATTGCTGAAAAAATCTTTCAACCATTAAGAGAGTGGGTAGATCACCCAATTAAAATAAACAGTTTTTATCGATCTGAGGAACTTAATTCTAGGATTGGAGGCTCACTATCTTCAGCTCATAAAGATGGCTTAGCAATGGATCTAGACTCGTTAGGAGGTAAGACAAACCTTGAGATGTTTCATTACATTAAAGACAATTTAGAATTTGACCAATTAATTTGGGAATTTGGAGCTGAGCCTAAATGGATTCACGTGAGTTGGAGCAAAAAGAAAAACAGAAAACAAGTATTAGTAACTAAACGAAAAGGTAAATATTACTTTTACGAAGATTGTGTTGGATGTAAATGAAACGAGTAGAGTTTGCTTTAATTGAACGTTTTGCTTTAGGAATTTTGATAGGTTTTAGTTACTTACCTGAAGATTCTGAAACAAATTATAGTGAATTAAATTTATATATAATATTTATAGTTTTACATTTTAAGTTTTATAACGATGCCCATATTTAAAAAGAAAAAAGGAGAAAAACAAAGTGATTATATGATGAGGTGTGTACCTCAGCTAATGAAATATCACGATAAAGATCAGGCAATAGCTATTTGTTATGATGCTTTTAAAGGATCTGTTAAATTAGAATCATATAATGACTATCCACAGGGAGCTACTAATAATGCGAAACGAGCAATAGCATTTAAAGAAAAAAACAAATCAAAATGTGGAACTCAGGTAGGATGGACTAGAGCTGGTCAATTAGCGAGACGAGAAAACATAAGTAGAGATACGATTTCTAGGATGGCCTCATTTAAAAGACATCAACAACATAAAGATGTACCATACACAGAAGGGTGTGGTGGATTAATGTGGGATGCTTGGGGTGGATCTGCTGGAGTTAATTGGGCTATAAGTAAATTAAAACAAATAGATAAAAAATGAAAAAGATATTAGCTAAACTTTTTGGAGCAACTGGTGGTAGTATAGCTGAAAAAATATCTAATATTATAGACAAACATACATTCAGTAAAGTTGAGAAAGCACAATTTGAAAAAGAAATGACACAGATATGGATAGATGCTGAAGCTGATATACAAAAGAACGTTACTGAAAGATGGAAGACTGATATGAATAGTGACAGTTGGTTAAGTAAGAACGTTAGACCTATGGTTTTAATATTTCTTGTAGTATCTACTGTATTGATGGTTTTTATAGATGCTGGTGTTATTGCATTTGAAGTTAAAGCAAGTTGGATAGACCTTCTGCAATTAGTCTTAATCACGGTTATAGGTGCGTACTTTGGTGGGCGTAGTTATGAGAAAATTAAAAAATAATATTTAATATTTTGTCAAGGCTTAATTTTTTTATTAGCTTTGTCGAGCTGTCGCACATCAGTCTAAGGTGCAAAACTTCAGGTAGTCACTCCTGTTGGTACAGGTACTTACATTATTTTCTTTTTGTAGGCTTTTCTTTTCTTTTCTTTTTACTCTTTTTCTTTTCTTTTCTTTTTTATACAAATGATTTGTAGACGCTGTAAAATAAAAATGTTATATTTAGGTAGTAATCAGAACGGTTATTTTTACTTATGTAAAAAATGTAACAATGTAATACCTGTTAATAATGGTAACATATATGATAGACAAGATTCTCAATTATAAAACTTATAGTGTTAAACGTAAAATAGATGCGTTACTAGAAATGGATGCAAATATATATTGTAATCTAGGGGTAGATTCCACAAGAAGTCAGAGACTAGAAGCTAAAAGACAAAGTAAATCTATATATAGAGCCATTAAAACACTAGATCCACAGGATGGTAATAAACTATTATACCATATGGATAAATGAAGAAACCGAAACGATCAACACTTATTAGAAAATTAGATCGTATATTCTCAGAATACATAAGAAAGCGTGATACTAACCATAAAGGACAAGTAGAGTGTATAAGTTGTCAAAAGACATTTCAGTATAAAGAGGTGGATGCTGGTCACTTTATAAGCCGTAAATACTTAAGAACTAGGTGGGATGAAAAAAATGTACACGGACAATGTAGACGCTGTAATAGGTTTGCTTATGGTGAACAATATCTTTATAGTATAAACCTAGATCGAAAACTAGGAGACGGCACAGCAGAAAAACTATTAATGAAATCAAGGCAAATGATCAAGCTGGACTCCTATGATCTACAACAATTAATAGAAAAATATCAAAAAAAATTAGATAATCTTTGTGAATAACTTGCACAGTTATTAACTAATTACTATCTTTATTGTAAGTTAAATTTAAAAACACACAATTATTATGGGACTATTATCGACTAAAGATTACATAGCATTAGAAGATGCTAACATTACATCAAGACGAAGATTAACAACAGAAAATGCTAAACAGTTTGGTAAATTATCAGCTTTAGTTCATTTATTAAGGATTGAGATTCCTATTGATGAAATATCAGGACACAAAAAAATAAGTGAGATTCAAGAATTAGTAGATGAAATTTTTGAAGATTTAAACTCTATTAAGTATGTCTAGTTATTACGATCCACCACAACCTAAACACACAGACAACGAAATTGTAAATGTACTGTGGAGTGATTTTCCAAAAGTATTTGAAGAAATATCAGAATATTTAGATACTATAAAAGAATAATTATGACATTTAGAGAAGATTTAGAACGACTTATGAGAGCTGAGGTTGATCAGCTAAGAAAACACTATTTACAATGCGACTCGAAAATTCAAGAATTAGAAGATCGTATTAAAGACAAAGACATTATAATTAAATTACTTAAAAGCAAAAACAAGGTTTTGTCTCAAGATGCACAGGATCAAATAAACAGAGATATTGCTAACCATTTTGCTACAAATCAATAAATCATTAACTTTATAAAATGAAAACATTAACAATTAAAAGTAAAGAAAAGGTAGGAGACTTGTGGGAGAGCAAGAAATACCAAGGAAGTTATTTCCAAAATTGGCAAATAGGATTAAGCGACGGATCAAACGTAATATTTAGTTCTAAAAAAACACCTAAAAATCCTGAAGCATTATTTAGAAAAAATGTAGAGGATGTTATTACATTTCAATTAGAAGGATATGATATTAACAACATTCCAAAAGCTAAAGAAATTATGGGACAAACATTTAAACCAGTTACAAAAGCTAAAAATGATGAGCCTATTACATTGAATCATATTAAATCACCTCAACGAAGATTAGATACTGGTCAAAGTATTTTGTTACAAGTAGCATACAAAGGTGCTATAGAGTTAGCCTGTAACGGACAAATAAAATTAGACGAGATTAAAGAATTTACAATAGAACATTTTAAAGAAATATTAAATAAATAAATTATGAGTATAACTGGAAAAGTCCTAGATGTAGGCACAACAGAAACTTTTGGAGCTAAAGGTTTTAGAAAACGAAACTTAATCATTGAAACAAGTGAGAAATATCCACAAGAAGTGTGTATTGAATTTGTACAAGACAACGTTTCATTATTAGATTCTTATAAACTAGATGATAATATAGAAATTGAATATAACATTAGAGGTAGAAAATGGGAATCACCAAGTGGAGAGATAAAATACTTCACAAGTATACAAGGGTGGAAAATAGAAACTGCTGTTGAAGAAGTAAAGACAGAACAACATAGCCCAGATAGAGAGACTGAAGATGACCTGCCATTTTAGTTGCGAGATGTGTGGATCTGAAATGCAAACACACGATTTTTCAGATATTTGCGACGAGTGTAGAGAAGAATTAATTTAATTTATAAGGGGAGTTTACTACTCCCTTTTTTTTATTTACTTTTATAAGATGCTGATACAATTTAATGATGAGCTGGATAAGTTACGTCTAGTTCGTAGTGGTCAATTAAAGGAAGGATTGAAACTGGATATTCCTGAAGTTGATCAATATTTAAGATTTAAACCCTCGAATTTCAATGTTATATTAGGACACGCTAATGTTGGTAAAACTACTGTGGTCTTGTATTTAATGTTACAATACACAATAAAACACAAAATAAAATGGCTAGTATTTTCTAGTGAGAATGAGCCTCATAGTTTAATCAAAAAGCTAGTAGAGTTTTTAATGAATCAACCTATAAACAAAATAAGTGAAGATGATTTTTTAGTTGCAACAGATTTTATTTATGATCATTTTAAAATAATAGATGCTAGTAAATTATACAGTTTTAAAGATCTGTTACAATTTGCATTAGTAGTTAAGAAACAATATAACTATAAAGGATTTATGATAGATCCGTACAATAGTTTAATAAAAGACCGATCCGTATTAAACGGAATATCAGGACACGAGTATGATTATGAAGCTACCAGTCAAATGAGAGTATTTTGTAAAAGTCACAATATTTCTATTTGGTTAAACACACACGCTAATACTACAGCTCTTAGAATGAAGCACGGATCTGAAAGTGAGTATTATGGTCATCCTATACCACCAATGGCTAGTGATGTAGAAGGAGGAGGTAAGTTTGTGAATCGTGCAGATGACTTTATTGTAATACATAGATATATACAACACCCTACTGATTGGATGTATTCAATGATACATATTAGAAAAGTTAAAGATGTAGATACTGGTGGAAGACCGACACCAATAGACAGTCCTATTAAGTTAAAATCATTAATTAACAATGTAGGATTTGAGATAAATGGAAAAAATTTACTAAATTCACGAAAGAGAGAACAAGGTGAACTTCCGTTTTGAATAAAATATTAGAAATTCTTTATAAAAAACATAAACAATGGGTAGAAATTGTCGGATCATTTGGCTGTAACAAGCAAACTGCTGAAGATCTTACTATGGAAATGTACATAAAGATTGCAAAAAAAGTAGAAAATGGAACAGATATTTTATATAATGAAAATGAAGTAAATTATTTTTATATTTATTTAACATTGAAAACTTTGTTTTTAGATCTAAAACGTAAAGAGTCTAAAGTACAAACTTTGCCGATAGATACGATGAGAGATTTTTTAGCAGATTTTGATTGTACAAATTATGAAGATGTTTACTCTGATATACAAAATGAGTTAAATAATATGTACTGGTACGATAAAAAAATATGGGAAATAATAGAGTCAGGACAGAGCATAGCTGAATTATCAAGAAAATCTGGCATACCTTATTACTCATTATATAACACTTATAAAAAAGTAAAAGAAAAATTAAAAAAATATATTAACGTATGAAAAATGATCACCACGCCTTTGAGAATCAAATTTTTGATGCTTTTAGGAAACGAGAAAAAAAGATTAAAAAAGCTATAGAATTATTAAAAGAAAATGGTTATTTAGTTTTTGAAAAAAAAGAATTATAATGAGTATACAAAAAAAAGTTGAAGAAGTTAAAAAAGCAATAAGACTTTTAGCTGTTCAAGGTTATACTATATTAGATTTAGAAGACAATATGATAAATAAATGGAATATTGATGATGATATAAAATACAATATAGCATACAATAGAGTTCCAAAAAGAAAAACACAATTATGAAACTAGGAGATTTAATTTTTTACATTACAAAATACACTGGTATAAAATGGATTGTCGAAAAATATCACAATATAAGAGGAACTGAATGTGGATGTGATAAAAGACGAAAGAAATTCAATGAAATAAAAATTAAAAGATGGTAGAAAAATTTTCAAAAGATGATTATAAATTATGGACTAAATTCAGAAAATCCAAACAGTCAACAATTAACCGTGGAGAATTTCGTTTGGTATGCCTCCTGCACTCACAGTATTATAGACACAAGTATTACGAGCCCTGCACCTGCTCCCCCAAAACAATAAATAAGTGGATCAAAGAACTTAATATTGTATGGGAAAATGGGAATTAAAAAGATTCATAAGCTAGAAAAGGCATTTGTTATGTTTTTAAACATTGACGGATGGGATCTTAAATGGTCAGGCGAAGGATATGAACATTATGACGCTAAAGGTAAAACTCCCAAAGGATTAGAATGTGTAATTGAAATGAAGTTTAGGAATACTTACTATGAAGATAAAATGCTAGAAGAATATAAATATAAAAAGCTAATGGAGATGGAAGATAAATTAGTGAAGCTGTATTTAGTGGTAGATCCACAAGGTTACTATTTGTTTTGGTTAAATAAATTAATTATGCCTAAGACTAAATTAATGTATTGCCCAGATACTACACTTTGGACATCTAAGAAACTTAAAAAATCCGTATATTTGTTAAGCGAACAAGACGCTAGTTTAACACACTACAACGATAAAGATAATTTAAACATACTATGACACTATTACAGAAAAAAGTTTATGAAGCTAATTTTAATTATATTGGAGTATTTTTAAAAGAAGCATTTGAAAAAACACAAGACACGAAAAAAAATAAAGAAATTGGTAATTTAATAAAATGTATTAATCAAATGTATATATACACTAATCAATTAGAAATTGAGCATATGATTAATAAGAGATATTTAGAAGATCAAAAAGATGTAAACAGAAAATTAGAACAACACACAAATAAATTAAAAAAAGAAATAGAAAGATATGATAGAACTTTTAAACTCCAGTCAGGAATGTGAGGAAACGCTTATAGATGCTATGTATGATGATGATTTTTACTACGGTGAATTGAACAAACTAGCATTAAGCTCCTCAACAGTAAAATTATTAAACGATAGTCCTAAGAGCTACAAAAATGCTTTAAAGTATGGTAAAGCAACAACACAAGGTATGCGTGATGGATGGTTATTTCACACAGCTATATTAGAGCCTGAGAAATTTCACCAGTTACATTTTGTAAATGTTAAGAGTAAACTAACAAAAGCGTATAAAGAAGCTAAACTAGAATATGGTCAGGTATTTACTCAAAAAGAACGAGAAGATGCTGAAAGATTACAAGATGCTTTTTATAGAAATGAGATGGCGTTGAAGATGATACAAGATTCAGAGTTTGAAGTACCTATGATCGGTAATGTTTTAGGTATGCCGTTTAGAGGTAAAGCTGATATATTAGGTAGGGATAGAATTGTAGATCTTAAAACTACAACTGACATAAAGAACTTTGATAAGTCTGTTGAGAAGTACGATTATGCAGGTCAAGTATATATATACTGTACTTTGTTTAATATGTCATATGAATGTTTTAAGTTTGTAATGATTGACAAAAGAACATTAACTTTAGGATTAGCTCATTGTGACAAGTCATTATATGAAAGAGGTAAGGCTTCAGTTCAAAGAGCTATAAATACTTATAAAGAATATTTTGTTGACGAAAAATTAACTGAGGATAAATTAGATAATTATTTTTTAGAAATTTTATTAAAATGAAAAACTTAAATGACAAGATTGCGAAACAAATTATAGAAGTCTCTAACATAGATTTATTTCAAAATAGTAGAAGGCGTGAAGTGGTAGAGGTAAGATCTATATTTATTAAAATACTTAAAGAGCATCAAGAAATGACGTTTTATGGTATTAGAGATTATTTTTGCGAGAATGGTAAATGTTTAAATCACGCTACAATAATGTACGCTAATAGTATGTTCGAGGTATATATAAGATATAACCCAAAACTAAAAGAGTGGTATGATTTTATAGTTAATGCATTATTTGATACAAGTGAAAAAAACTTATTGAATAAGAAAAATGATTTATTGAATAGTATTGAATATTTAAGTGAAGATAATATAGATAATGTCTCAGAGTATGTAGATAATCTTGTTACTGAACAAATTACAGTATAAAAAAACGTTATATAATTATGATAGAAAACATTAACATCAAAGAAATTAAACCAAATAGTAATAATCCTAGAGTAATTAAAGATTATAAGTTTAAGAAATTAGTTAGATCAATACAAAACTTTCCTGAAATGTTAGATCTTAGACCAATAGTAGTAAATGAAGATAAAGTAGTGTTAGGTGGTAATATGAGACTTAGAGCTTGTCAAGAAGCTGGGCTTGAAGAAGTGCCTATTATTATAGCTAAAGATCTTAATGAAGCAAAACAAAAAGAATTTGTGGTAAAAGACAATTTAAACTATGGTGAATGGGATTGGGATATGTTGGCAAATGAATTTGATTTAATGGAGTTAGATACATACGGATTAGATTTAAACCCTACATTATTTAATGACAAAGATGAGGAAAGTATAAAAGGTGTGACGGATGAAAAATTTAATGATTATACTATCTATTTTACAAATGAACAAGAGCTGGATATTTGGTATGAATTTTTAAAGAAGATCCGAAACGATTTCAATGAACAAGAAAACGTCTCAGCTAGAATACTAAGATATATTGCTGAAGTTTATATGGATAATAAAATGACAGACAGTCAAAGAATATTAAAGTTTATAGAATATGATGTAGATGGCGACTCTTAAAGATTTAATATACGAAGATCGTAATGTGTATGAAGCTGCATTAGATAGGATAGATAAAATCTATAACTCACACGATGAGGTATGGGTTAGTTTTAGTGGAGGTAAGGATAGTCTTGCTATGTTAAAGCTTGTCGAAGAATACTTTGATACGAATAATTATTCAGATAAAATTAATGTAGTATTTAGAGATGAGGAAGTAATAAATACAATGGTCAGAGATTTTGTCTTGACATTTGTAGACAACCCTAGATATAATTTCAGGTACTACACTACACAATTAAAGAGTGAGATATATGTTCTTGGAAATAAAAAAGATTATATACAATGGGATGAGAATAGGAAATGGATAGTTGATAAGCCTGAATGTGGTATTACTGAGAAAGGAGTATTTGATCAATGGAAGTTTGATAAACTATTATACAATAAAAAGAATAGACGAGTATGTAGTATGACAGGCATCCGTGCTGATGAAAGCCTGATACGTTTTAGTGGTATTACAAATAGTAAGGTTTGTCATTTGACTAAAAATCCTCATTTAAAGAATGCTACAATAGGAAAGCCTATATATGACTGGAAAGAAAAAGATGTGTTTAAGTATTTTTATGATAAGAAAATAGATTACTGTGACGTTTACGATATGCAGGTATTTAATAAGGATAGTTTAAGAGTAGCTACAGTATTACACGCAGAAGCTGCAAAGAACTTGCATAAGGTAAAAACTTTAGATCCTGTATTATATAATCAGATTATGGATGTATTCCCTGAAGTTGAAGTACAGGCACGATATTATAAAGATGCAGTAAAAGGTAACAGTAAGAAAATAGCTTGGTTTTATAAGGATAAGTGTGGAGGTGATTATTGGGATGCCCTCAGCTTGTATATTAAAGAAAACATAAAAGATAAAAACCAATATAATATGGCTATGCAAAAAGTTATGAGAGTGAGACAAACTCGTAGAAATAACATAAAACCTAGTAATATATTTGGTGGTTATCCGGCATTATACTTATTTGAGAAAGTAATAGGAGGTGCATATAAAAGAGAAATACAACCAACAGGCAACCAAAAAGATGTATATTTTGAATTTGAAAACATATCTCGCAGAGCATAGTTACGTTTATAGTGTGTTTGCT
>Ga0213863_10003495_pt1 | contig 10826 bp, 10 predicted proteins | sample PICome_8_FD_160128 | JGI IMG/M metagenome (GOLD analysis project Ga0213863, IMG submission 160128) | Coastal seawater microbial communities near Pivers Island, North Carolina, United States - PICO497 | ecosystem: Environmental > Aquatic > Marine > Coastal | place: USA: North Carolina... | reverse complement strand
AAATATTTGGCCCAGATAGAGTAAAAGTTCAAGGTGTTTTAGTATCTTTATATAGAAACTTCTAATAAAATAGTTTAAAAATCCCTAATGTCAAAAGTAGCAACAAGATTTGCTCCCTCACCTACTGGAGCGCTTCATATTGGTGGAGTTAGAACAGCTTTATTTAATTGGCTATTTTCTAAAAACCAAAAAGGAAAATTTCATCTTAGAATTGAAGATACTGATAAAGAAAGATCTAAAGATGAACATAAAGTTCAAATTATCAAATCTTTAAAATGGATTGGTATAGAGCACGATGGTGAAGAATATATACAATCAACTAAAATTGATGATCATATAAAAGTTGCTAATGATCTGCTTAAAAGTGGTAATGCATATAAATGCTACTGTTCAAGTGAAGAGATTGAAGAACAAAAAAAAAGAGCCAGACAAAAAAAGCTTCCTTATATCTATAATAGAAAATGTAGAGATCTACCAGAAACAGACTCTCCTAAAGATATTAAACCTGTAATTAGATTTAAAAGTAAAATTGAAGGATCTACTATATTAAAAGATTTAGTACAAGGTGATGTAGAAATTGACAATAATACAATTGAAGATTTTATAATTTTAAGAAATGATGGAACGCCAACATATAATTTATCTGCAACAGTTGATGATCATCAAATGAATATGACCCATATCATTAGAGGGGATGATCATAAGATTAATACATTCAAACAAATGCAAATTTACTTAGCAATGAAATGGGAAGTCCCTCAATTTGCACACATTCCTCTTATTCATACAATAGAAGGTAAAAAATTATCAAAAAGAGATAATGCATCAACTTTAGATGACTATTCAAAAATAGGAATAATGCCCGATGCATTAAGGAATTATTTACTGAGATTGGGTTGGTCTTTTGAAGATAAAGAAATATTTACTCTAGATGAAAGTATTAAGTACTTTAACTTAGAAGGTATAGGAAAATCACCCTCTAAACTAGATATGAGTAGAATTTTATCAATGAATGAGCATTATATTAAAAATATTGATGAAAATGATTTATTTAATCAACTCACAGAATACTGCAAATTATATAAGAGTGAAATTAAGTCAGATAAAAAAGATAAAATCAAAAAATCTCTAACTTTCTTAAAAAATAAAGCAAAAACATTAGAAGATATATTTAATAATGGTCAATATATTATTGTAGATGAAGTAAATTTTAATCAAGATGACATTAAAATCATTGATGATAAAGCAAAAAAAATCATTTCTGCTTTTAGCACTCAATTTGCTACCATTGATAGACTAAGCAAAGAAACTTTAGAGCCAATAGTAAATGAACTAATTAAATCAAATAATACAAATTTTAAAGGAGTTGGTCAGCCATTAAGAATAGCTTTAACAGGTTCAAAATTTGGGCCTGGCATATATGATATAATTATTTCACTTGGAAAAGAGGAAGTCATAAAAAGATTAACTAATAAGAAACTTGGTTAATACGGATGAAACTTCATCAGAAGATGAGGATTTTGATCTAATTTTAGTTAAAGTTTTATCACACTCATTAATTTGTTTTTTCATTAATTCTGGATTTTTTAAAAAATAAACAACAGATTTGTAAATCTCTTTAGCATTACATTCTTTTTGTATTAATTCAGGAATTATTTCTTTATTATTAATAATATTGATGATATTGGCAAATTTTATTTTCACCAACATTTTAACAATTAAAAAATTCAAAAAATTCATTTTATAAATAATTATAGAAGGAACTCTTGCATTACAAATTTCAAGAGAAACAGTTCCAGATTTAGAAACTGCAAAAATAGATTTATTTAGAATTTGTTTTTTGATATTTTCATCAGAAATAACTTCAACATTTTTTAAATTTATATTATGAATTTTTTTACTAATCAAATTTTTATTATCTTCAGTAGTATGAAAAATAAAAGTAAAATTATTAAATTTTTTATTCATCATATTAATAAAATCTATCAAAATAGGTAAAAGTAAATTCACTTCAGCCGATCTACTTCCAGAAAAAAGAGAAATAATTTTTTTATCATTGGATATAATGCTAGATAGATCTATTTTGTTATTTGACTCATGTTCTAATAGCGGATGACCAACAAAAGTATTTGGGATATTTTCTTTATCAAAATATTTTTTTTCAAAATCAAATAATAATAAAATATGATCTAAAAACTTTTTAAATTTTTTTACTCTGCCCTCTCGCCATACCCATACTTGTGGTGCCACATAATGAATAGTTTTTATCTCATTATTTAATTTTTTAACTTTTTCTGCAACTCTTAAGGTAAAATCAGGACTATCCACACTAAACAAAATATCTGGCTTAAATTTTATTATTTCTTCTACAGTTTTATTTATTTTATTCTTTATTTTAAAAATATTTAATAAAACACTTGTAAAACCGATATGGGTAATTTCTTTAAGGTTAAAAATAGATTTTATTCCTAAGGAATTTAAATGTGTTCCACCAACACAAGCATATTCAATATTAGGATTATTTTTTTGGAGTTTAGATATAACTTTAGAAGCGAGTTTATCTCCAGAAGGTTCACCAGTTAATATAAAGATTTTTTTCATTCTACCGAGATAAACATCTTATTTTTATTTGCAAATTTTATGCATTTGATTTTATCTAAAAAAACATGTTGTTTGCTTTTTATAACAATACCCTTTAATCCAGCAGTCTTACTTTGTTTGATAGTTTTTAATCCAATCGTTGGTAGATCTACTCTCAAGTCTTGTTTTTTTTTGGGAAACTTAACTAAAACTCCGTGATTTCTAAATTTTTTGCTTTTGTTTTTTTCAAGCATTTTTTTAGTCCCACCTTTTCCTTCTATAGAAATTACTTTTTTGTTTCTAACTACAACAGCTTGACTAAAATTATATTGTCTTAAATTATTTAATGTTTGAATTGCTTTTTTAATATCTAATTTATCTTGTTTGTTTGGTTTTATCTTTGAATAATTACCTTTCGTTAAGGATAGTTCGGGATTAAATTTAAGTGAATTTTCAGTTTTTATCTTGTTTTGAGCCAATATCTTAATAATTTCTTTAAGTATCGCTGCATCTCCAAGCTTTGCAGCTTTGATTATTCTAGGGATATAATAAATTCCTTTTAAATCTAATTTCAATTTAGAAAAGTTTGGTTTATTTACTTTTCCAGCAAACAAGACTTTTTTACAGTTATTTTCCCTAAGAATATTAATAATTTTACCGAATTGACCCATGGATACAGAGAAAGAATTTTTGTCTTTTTTAAATTTTCTTGATTTTGATAAATCTATTATCAAATATTTAATTTTTTGTTTCTTTATAGTATTAAGAATTATATTTGGAAAATCAGTATCACCAAAAAACAAACCTATCATCTTATGAAAATGGTGTACAAATTGACCTTTTTTTATCCTTTGTAATAAACTCTATTACATCTTTAACCAAGGGATTATCTTTAAAAGAACCATTTAATTTACTCAAGTTTTCAGTAAGATTTTTTGTTGCAAAGATTTCTTTATAAGCATCACTTAATCCTAAAATATCTTTATTTTCAAAGTTGGATCGTCTTAATCCTATTAAATTTAATCCTTGTAATGAATTTCTATTACCTGTTGATAACCCATAAGGGATAACATCATTTAATACACCAGTCATTCCACCTATCATTGCCATTTTACCTATTCTTGTAAATTGTTGAACAGCAGAATTTCCACCAATAATTACATGATCTTCAATGATTGCATGCCCTGCAATAGCAACATTATTAGCTATAATTATATTGTTACCTAAGTAACAATCGTGAGCAACATGAGATGAAACCATAAATAGACAATTATTTCCAATTATAGTTTTTCCACCACCACCTACTGTTCCTGGATTTATCGTTACATACTCTCTAATTTTGTTATTGTCACCAATTATTAAATTGGTAGGTTCACCATTGTATTTCAAGTCCTGTGGATCATTAATTGAAACAAAAGGGTATATTTTATTTCCTTTACCAATTTTTACATTTCCAGAAATATTTACATGTGATTGAATAACAGTGCTTTCACCAATCTCAACATTAGGGCCAATTACACAATAAGGACCCACTCGAACGTTTTTATCTAATTTTGCTTTTGAGTCTACGATTGCAGTTTTATCTATCATTTATTTTCCTTAATAAATTTTTTTAAATCTTTAGCTGGATAGCCCATAACTTTAGTATTATCAGCAATATTTTTAATAACTCCTGAGCCGCCACCTATTTGAACATTGTTTCCAACTTTAAGATGTCCAGATATTCCTGCTTGTCCACCAATCATAACATTATTACCAAATTTTGAACTTCCAGCAAAACCAACCTGTCCTGCAATAATACAATTTTCTCCAATTTTATTATTATGAGCTATATGAACTTGGTTATCTATAAAAGTATTTTTTCCAATTACTGTATTTGATAAAGAGCCCCTATCAATTGTTGAGCCACAACCAATTTCACAATTATCTTCAATTATAACGATACCAATATGAGGATAACGGATATTTCCATCATTGTTAGGAAAAAATCCAAAACCTTTCTTTCCTATTACGCAACCATCTAAAATTGAAACATTATTTTTTATTAGAGTATTTCTAATTATAACATTAGATCCTATTGAGCAATTATCTCCAATTACAACATTACTTTCAATTATTGAATTGTGTCCTATTGAACAATTTTTTCCAATTTTTACATTTTTACCTATCAATACATTGGTGCCATGTCTAAATTTTTTATAAAAAGATGTCTTTTCAATATTCGATGTTAATGGATCAAAGTCATCTGTAATGGCATCTGGATAGAAAAGTTTAGTAATCATTGCCGTAGAAATCAAAACATTTTCAACAACAATAGGTTTACAATTATTTGGTAAGATATTTGTTAATTGTTTAGTAGTTACACAATAAGCTGCTTTAGTAATAGAAGCTGTACTTTCATATTTTCTGGAATGAAAAAAAGTAATATCATTATTTGTTGCTGTAACAAGATCTTTAATATCAATAATTTTAGATCCTGTATAATTATTCTTATTACCTGTATTAGAAGAGTATAATATATCTTCAATTTTAAATGGACCTTGGTTTTTAAAAAAAGGATTAATCATTGTAAAAAAGTTTTTAACAAAATTATTGAAATTTACTTATCAAGAATTATTACTGATTATTTTCTATCTACAATTGTTGCAGACCATAAAGCATCAGCCATTTTTTTTCCTTCTACAAAAGCTTCGCCTTTATATTTCCAAACTCTACCATGCGATCTTATTGCTTCAATATTCAGTTCTAGTTTGCAATCAGGTATAACTGGGTTTCTAAATCTTGCTTTTTCAATACCCATAAGAAAAACAAGCTTATTTTCGTAAGTCTCTTTGTCTATGCCATGAGCGGTTAGAGCTGCTGCAGCCTGACCAAAAGCTTCGACAATCAAAACACCAGGCATAACTGGATTACCAGGAAAGTGTCCTTGGACAAAAAAACTATCTTTTCTAACATTTACGATTGCAGTAGCTGAAAACAATTTTTTGATATTAGTTAACTCATCAATTAAAAGCATTGGTTCTCTATGAGGTAGTAAATCAATGATTTCTTTTTTTGAAAGATTAAATTCAGTCATTAGTTTAATTTAATATTTTTAACTCTTTTATTAACTATAGTTAAAATTGAATCTGTAATATCTAAATCTTCTCTACCAATTATTATATGACTTTTCTGTAAAATTATATGTATAGAATTTTTTGAAGCATATTCAGATAAAATAGGAGTTAAAGAATCTAATAATTTTTTTGTTGCTATATTATTTTTAAGCATTAAATCTTTTTTACTATTATTTACATCTTCATTAAATTTATTCGCATTTATTCTTAAAGCATTAACTTTTTTTTCAAATTCTTCCTTAGAAAGAATATTTTTTTGTTGAGATATCTTTTTTTCTTCAACCTTTAATTTATCTTCAATTTTTTTAAAGTTAGAAATATTCTTTTCATTAATGACATTTAATTGTTTCTTAATATTTTTACCAACATTAGACTCATTTAAGATTTTATCTGTATCTACATAAACAATATTTATTTCATTTGAATTAATTGGATTAAATGTAAATAACAACAAGAATAATAATGAAATAAAAAATTTCATAATCAAAATGATGTTCCTATATTAAATTGAAATGACTCAGTTTTATCAGTACTTGCTTTTGAAATATTTTGGATGAATGCAAAATTCATAGGACCAATAGGTGTAAACCAGTTCACAGTCAAACCAGTAGATGATCTTATACTGTTGGACTCATCTACAGTGTCAGAATAATCTGCGCCCCAGACATTGCCGGCGTCTATAAAATATTTCATGTCAATGCTTTCAAAACTTTTAAGTAGCATTGGTAATGTAGTGCTTAAATTAATAGCTGCTGCATAATTTCCACCTACATAATCTGTACCGTCTCGAGGACCAATTTTTCCAGACTCGAAGCCTCTCATTCTGCTATTAGACAAACCTAGCCTATTAGATATTCTCACGTTTTTATCGTTCAGAGAATTAATTGCTTTACCATAAAGATTTATGTCAACAACCATACTGTTTTTAAATTCATGCCATTTTTTAATTTCGTAACTATTCATTAGAGCAAAATCATCTGATATTAATGGAACTGATTGACTAAAAACACTTCTAAAACCATCCGTAGTTCTAAATTTCTGATCACGCAAATCATAATCTAAAGTATATGAAAATTTATTTTCAAAATAAGAGCCCTCTTGTTTCTTAAGAGGAGCACTAGCAGATGAATTTGTACTTATTTTTTCATAATAAGTAGAAACACCAGGGCTAAAAAAAAGGTTTTCATTTTTTTCAAAACTTGTGCCCAATGAAAAACCAGTTTTTGAACTTTCATAACCACTATCACTCAATTTATCTATAGTAACTCTCTCAATATCTGTAATTAATGCTCTACCGCTATAGTTAAAATTAGGATTATTCACAGAAAAATTACCTTTGATTGTATCATCACTTATTCTTAGACTAGATGATAGTTTAACACCCTTTCCTAAAAAATTATTTTCTGAGACTGAAAAACCGACAGTTCCACCGTCTGTACCAACGCCTGCACCTAAGCTAATTTCACCAGTAGGCTTTTCAACTACTTCTATGTTAATAATCTTAGAGGATGGACTCGATCCTTCAACGGTTTCAGAATTAACTGTTTTAAAAATATTTAAAGCTTTTATATTATTTAAACCTTTTGCATGCAGAAGCTCATTAAAAGGATCACCTTCATCAACTTCTAAATTAGATCTTATAACACTCTCTTCTGTAATATTATTTCCAAAAATATTAATGCGTTCTACATAGAGTTTATCAGACTCTGTCACTTTAAAACTTATGTTTATTTTATTACTGTCCAATTTATTTTCTAAGATAGTTGCATTAATAAAATCATATTCTCTCGATAAAGAAATTTTATCTATTTCTTTAACAATTTTAGAGATTTTACTAAAAGAATATAGAGTTCCCTCAAGTTTATTAAGTAATTTCTGAACTTCATTAAAATTTGATAAATTATAATCGATAGGTATTTCTAGTTTAGTCTTATTAACGGTATATAAATTTCCTGCGTTTATATTAAAAACTAATTTAAAGCTATTATCATCTAAAATTGTTGCTGTAGAAGTATTAACTTCTACATCATAATAACCATTATTTAAATAAAACTGTCTTAATAATCTCTCATCTAATAATAATTTTTGTTCATTTAAATATTTATTACCTGAAATAAATTTCCAAAATTTATTTTCTTCACTTGTAATTATATTTTTTAAAGTTTTATTTTTAAAAATTTTATCACCAGTGAATTCAATAATTGAAATTTTTGATTTGTCTCCTATATCAATATTGAAAACAATATTTATAGTATTATTATTGTTTTCTATGATATTGCTATCAATATTTGAAAAATAGTATCCCTCTAATATTAATGATTTTTTTATATTACTTAAATCTTTTGAAATATCAGATTCATTAAATGGGGCTTTCTCTTTAATAATTAAACTTTCTAATATCGCATTTTTTATGTTTGATGACTTAACTCCTTCAATTATAATAGTTTGAACTAGTTTATTTTCAATCAAATCAATTATTAAAACCTCATTATCAATTTTTAATGAAATATTTTTAAAAAATTTTGTTTCGTAGAGATTTTTTAAAACTTGATTTAAATCATCTTCAGAATAATCCTTACCTATCTCAATTTTTCCATAAGTCTTAATAGTACCTAGGGAAATCCTTTCATTATTATTAACAATTATATTGTTAATAATCTCTGCTTTTAATTGATTAAAAAAGTTAAAAAAAACTAATACAGATATAAAAATAATAATTTTCATGCTCAACTTTATATACATAATGATTTAGTTTTTAAAGCAACATATTTGCTTAGTTTAATTATTTGCATGACATTTTTTGGCTTAGAAGACTTAAGTTTGGTAAATTCTTTAAATTTCAAAATTCTATATAAATTTTTATAGATATCCTGATAGGCAATTTTTTTTTTTATATAAAGGTCAACAAGAGTATCATTGGCTGTAACAAGAACAGTTTCAAATAAACTGATATTGTCTGGGATCATTTTAATAAACTTAACCATTGGAAATTTTGATAAATTAACATTTGATAAATCTAGATTATTAATAGTTTTAAAATCAATTTTATTTGTCTTTATTTTTCTATTTAAATTATCAATAAATAAGGAATTAAAAATTGGTATCTTCATATTTGTATCATGTATTAATAATTTTGAAGTACCGTCATGAAATTTAACAATTGAATGCAAATAAGATTTTGGATGAATTAAAATTTTAAATTTAGACAGCGGCAATTGAAAAATTCTTTGAGCTTCGATTATTTCAAAAACTTTATTCATTAAAGTAGCAGAATCAATTGATATTTTTTTACCCATGCTCCAGTTAGGATGTTTAATTGCTTTTTCAACAGAAACATTTTTTAATTGAGAATTCTGTAATTTTAAGAATGGACCTCCAGAAGCTGTAATATAAATGATATCGAGTTCATTTTTTTTTTTATCATTAATTAGTGATTGAATAGAAAAATGCTCTGAGTCTACAGGGATAAATCTCACTTTATATTTTAAGATTTCTTTTTGAATTAAGTTCCATCCACATATAATTGACTCTTTATTGGCAATTGCAATATTCTTTGTAACTTTAATAATTTCGATAATTGATTCTAAACCAGACAACCCAGAGATAGCACACATCGAGTAGTCAACCTTATATTTATTAATTTTTAAAAAATCTTTGATTGAATTAAAAATTTTAATATTTCTATTTATATTAAATTTTTTTGCTTTTTTAAAATTTTCTTTATCGAAAATTACAACATTATTACAATCAATTTTTTTAGCTTGAGAAAGTAGTTTCTTATAATTTTTATAAGCAGTAAGTAAAACAACTTTAAAACTTCTTTTATTTTTAAAAATTATATTAGTTGTAATAGTTCCAATTGAGCCAGTAGCTCCTAGAATTATAATTTTTTTTTTCATGATAAAAACATTAGTTTGCTTAATAAAAAACCAACAGGCACAGCAAAAATAATACCATCAATTCTATCTAAAAAGCCTCCATGACCTGGTAGAATATCACTAGTATCTTTTACATTAGCTTTTCTTTTTAAAAATGAAATAGACAAATCGCCAATTTGAGAAATGAGAGAAATAAAAATGATAAAAAAAGAAATTCCAATAAAATGATAATTTTCAAAATTTTGATAAAAAGGAATTATTAATAACATGGAAAAAATAAATGATCCTATGCAGCCAGAAACTGTTTTTTTGGGGCTAATCTTTGTAAGTTTTTTCCCCTTAAAAAATTTACCAAATAACATTCCACCAATATCTGAGGCTATTGCTACAAAGAAAGAAAGGATTATAAAAGTTCTATACTGATTATCTGTTAGAAAAACATAAACGATTAAACTTGACAGAAAAAAAAGATAAATCAGAGATAAACTTTTAAAAAAAAATTTTAAAATTCTATTTTTAAAATCTTTTTTTTTAAAAATTTTTGAAATTAGCCCTAAAAACTCAATCCATACAATTATTGAAATAATAAAGAGAGAAATAATCAAAATATAACTATAGAGATACATTAATAGTAGAAGAGCAACTAAAAATATAGATGTTACTATTCTTTTTTTTAATTCTTTCATTTTATATTGAGCCAAAATTCCTTTTTAATAATCTAAACTTTTTCAGAATTCTTTTATAATCATACTTACTAAATTCAGGCCAAAACTTTTTTATAAAAAAAATTTCTGTGTAGGCAATCTGCCATAACAAGAAATTGCTTAGTCTATTAGTATTGCCTGTTCTGATTAGAATATCTGGATTTGGTATTTTTTTTGTATATAAATTATCATTTATATTTTTCTCAGTAATAACTTTATTTTCTTTAATTAATATTTTGCATGCAGTAATTATTTCATCTTTGGAGCCATAATTAAGAGCTACATTTATATGAAGTTTATTATTAAATTTTGTTTTTTTTTCTGAATCATTTATTATTTTCTGTAGTTTTTTTTAAATTTTTTTTTTATTTCCAATTACATTAAATTTAATACCATTTTGAACTAAATTAGTTGTTTTCTTTAAAAGAAAATTTTCAAAAATTTTGAATAAAAACGTAATTTCTTGCTTTGGTCTTTTCCAATTTTCTGTAGAAAATGTATAGAGTGTTAGATATCTAATATCTTGTTTTAAACTCTCTGTAATAATG
>Ga0213863_10003493_pt1 | contig 10827 bp, 12 predicted proteins | sample PICome_8_FD_160128 | JGI IMG/M metagenome (GOLD analysis project Ga0213863, IMG submission 160128) | Coastal seawater microbial communities near Pivers Island, North Carolina, United States - PICO497 | ecosystem: Environmental > Aquatic > Marine > Coastal | place: USA: North Carolina... | reverse complement strand
TGTGTAAGGATTCGAGGTAAATTGATATATCTTGCTTGCACCTCCAGTTGCCAGAACTATATTTTTGGCATTATATGTTTCAATCTTTTTATCTTTTTTATTAAATACATACGCTCCTATGCATTGATTTTTACCCATTAAATTATTTTCTGAAATCACATCAATTATTTGATGTTGATACAAAATTTTTATATTTTTTCTTGATAATACCTGATTATATAAATTTTTATGAAGTACAGATCCTGTTTTATCATCAATGTGTACAATTCTTCTTTCACAGTGTGCAGCCTCAAGAGTCAATGATAAACAATTATTATCATCTTTGGTAAATGGAACACCTATTTCTTCTAGCCAGTTGATACAGGATGGACCTTCTTCTATTATTTGAGAGGCAACTTTTTTGTTAACAATATTATGACCATTCTTATAAGTGTCATTTAAATGTTTTTCAAAAGAATCTTGTCTTGACGTAACTGACGCAATGCCTCCCTGTGCCCATGATGTTGAGCATTCATCAGCTTTACCTTTTGTAATAAGTATTACTTTAACATCATTAGATAATCTAAGAGCAAGGCTCAAACCTGCTATTCCAGAACCAACAATTAAAACATCTGTATTTTTATAAGACTCCATATATAGTAAAATATCATTTATATGATACTTTGTAAAAATAGATAGATTATTTGGGGCTTAGAATGATTGATGACGATAGTGAGATAATCGAGAATATACTCTCTGGCGATCCATCTAAATATGAATTGATTATAAAAAAATATCAGGCACGTATTATCAGTCTATGCTACCGCTATACCAAAAACCATCATGATGCTGAAGAGGTTGCCCAGGAATCGTTTCTTCGCGCATATAAATCTCTTGATAAATTTCGATATGATAGTAAATTTTATTCCTGGTTACATAGAATATCTGTTAATTGTTCTCTGAATTACATTAATTCGAAACAAAAATTGCAAGAAAAAGAAACTATTTCGGATAATATTGGTCTAAATGAACGAGAGGATAATACAACACAAGAAACTCCTTATAATACCTATAATATGGAGGATATTGCTGATAAAATTAGTAAATTATATGAAAATCTTCCGGATGATCTAAAACTAATGATTAAATATAGGGATATAGATGACATGACTTATGATGAAATTGCAAGTATATCTAAGTTACCAATTGGTACTGTCAGATCTAGATTACATAGGGCAAGAGAGATATTATTAAGAGAAATAGCAGCAAATACAAAAGATGAATAAAATTACTAAAGATTTAGAAAATAAAGGGTTCCTTAAAGCATTTTTAAAGAATGAATATCCACGATATATGTCAAAAGACTTTTCAAACAAAGTAATGAATGATATTTATTCAGAAAAAACAAATACTATAGCCAAGACTTATCTCATTCGTGTTGCCAGCGCGCTTGTATTTGGTATTTTTACCTTAGCCCTTATGGAGAATATACTAAGCAAAGATATTCATTATACAGAAACAAATGTTGATACAGAGTTGAGCGCACCATCGCGTAATGTTTCAAATTCAACAGAAGAGTGTAAAAAAATTTACGACAATGAGCCAGCATCTGATATCATAGAATGTAAATGAATATTTCTTATATCAAAAGTTATTCAATAGCTGCTTTTATTGCAGCAACTTTAATCTTAAATCCTGTACCTTTATACTCAAACCCAAGTTACCCTAATTTTACAGAGGTTGTAGAAAAAAACATACCTGCTGTCGTAATCGTTCATGCTAAAAAGAATATTACTGGTATTAGTAATATTAATCCTAATATGCCGAACCTCCCGGAAGAACTAAAACCATTTTTAGATAAATTCTTTGATGGTGAAAATAATAATCCAGGCGCGCCTAGAAAGGCGCCAAGTTTTGGTTCAGGTTTTATTCTAACAAAAGATGGCTACATTATGACTAACAATCATGTCATAGCTAATGCTGATGAAATTAAAATAACATTGAGCGACCAAACTGAACTTTCTGCTAAATTAGTTGGTTCAGATAAGAGGAGTGATTTAGCACTTCTTAAAGTCGATGCCGATGATTTGCCAACAGTTAAGATAGGAACTTCTGAAAACTTAAAGCTGGGGGAATGGGTATTAGCGATTGGATCACCATTTGGATTTGATCATACTGTAACTGCTGGAATAGTAAGTGGTAAAAAAAGAAATCTACCAAATGAAAGTTATGTACCATATATTCAAACTGATGTTGCAATCAATCCTGGTAACTCAGGTGGACCTTTATTTAATCTTAATGGAGATGTTGTAGGCGTCAATGCTCAAATTTACACTCGCTCTGGCGGTTTTATGGGAGTATCTTTTGCCATACCTGCCGAAACGTTATCAAATGTATATAGACAATTAAAAAAGGATGGAAAAGTAAAAAGAGGCTGGCTGGGTGTATATATACAGGAGGTTGATAAAGATCTAGCAACAAGCTTTGGTTTAGAAAAGCCTACAGGCGCGGTTGTAGCTAAGATTTTAGATAAAAGTCCTGCTCAAAAATCGGGATTAATGCAAGGCGACATAATATTGTCATTTGATAACAAAGAAGTTAAGAAATCCAAAGACTTGCCCTTATTGGTCGGCATAACTGAAGTTAATAAATCTGTAAAGGTTAAAATACTCAGGAAGAAATCAATTGTTTATAAAAATATAACTATAGAAGAACTCCCTGAAGAAACTCAAATTGCTAGTATGAGAGAAAAATCTGTAGATAATAAAACGATATCTGGTTTGACTGTTAGTGATATAAATGAGACTACAAAAAAATCTTTGAATATATATGGAGGAATTAAAGTTGATGAGATATCAAGCGAGCAACTAAATCAGTCAAAAATTCAAGTTAATGATATAATTACTCACATTAACAATGAACCAATATTTAACGTTAAAGATTTCTCTAAAAAGATTAAAAATATCAAAGATAATTCAGTAGCTAATTTACTTGTATATAGAAACTCAACACCTGTGTATCTAGCAATAAAAATTTCTAAATGATTGATGTTTAGTATTTGTCCGCTATTATATAGGACATGAAGAACATACGTAATATATCAATTATCGCTCACATTGATCATGGTAAATCAACTCTAGCTGATAGATTAATAGAAAAGTATGGGTCTTTATCATCAAGGGATATGCAGGATCAAGTTTTAGATTCAATGGATTTAGAGCGAGAAAGAGGCATAACGATTAAAGCTCAAACAGTTTCGCTAAAATATGAGTTAGATTCTGATACTTATAAGGTAAACATAATCGATACTCCTGGGCATGTTGATTTTTCTTATGAAGTATCTCGATCATTATCTGCCTGTGATAGTGCGTTACTAATAGTAGATGCCACCCAAGGAATAGAAGCTCAAAGTATTGCTCATACAAATCTTGCTAAAGAGTTAGGTTTGAAAATAATTCCTATCATTAACAAGATTGATTTACCATCTGCCGATATTCCAGCTGTTAAAAAAGATTTAATAGATTTCTTAGATGTCACTGAAGATGATGTAATAGAAGTAAGCGCTAAGACAGGCAAGGGCGTTGATAAAATATTACACAAAATCATACTAGATACTCCTTCTCCATCAGAATCTCATGATGATTATTCAAGATCTTTTATTATTGATTCATGGTTTGATAATTATCTTGGAGTTGTAGTACTTGTAAAAGTAGTTAGCGGTAAAATATATCCAAAACAAAAAATTAAGATACTATCTAATGGAAAAGAATTTTTAATTGATAAGGTTGGTAATTTTACTCCTAAATTAACTTATTTGGATGAATTAGGAGCTGGAGATGTAGGTTTTATAATTGCATCTATTAAAACTTTAGATGCAGCACCAGTGGGAGATACAATTGTTGATTCTAAAGCGGCAAACCCTGTGCCTCTTCCAGGTTTTGAAAATATTCAACCAAGAGTTTTTTCTGGATTTTATCCAATAGACTCAAAAAATTATCAAGAATCAAAAAAAGCATTAGATAAATTATCGCTAAATGATAATTCATTCACATATGAACCAGAAAATTCAGATTCACTTGGACATGGTTTTAGATGTGGTTTTTTAGGTTTGTTGCATATGGAAATAATTCGCGAGAGACTATCAAGAGAATATGATTTGGATTTTTTAATGACTGTGCCATCAGTAACATACAAGGTAGAAGTCAAATCCGGTGAAACCATAGAAGTCAAAAGCCCAAAAGATTTGCCTGATGAAAATAAGATCAAGAATTTTTTAGAACCTATAGCTCAAATAAATATAATTACACCCTCTGAATATCTTGGGCCAATTATTGAATTATGTGTTAAAAAAAGAGGTTCCCAGACTAACTTACAATATAGAACAAACTCTGTTGAGATTACATTTAGCATACCATTGTCTGAGATAATTTATGACTTTTTTGATAAGCTTAAATCTTGCACAAAAGGATATGCCTCTTATGATTATACAATAATTGATTACGTGGAAAGTAAGATGATAAAGCTAGATATTCTTGTTAATAAGAAGAAAGTTGATGCACTATCTCAAATATTGCATAAAGATAATTCTGATAAAAAAGCTAGAGAACTAATTGAAAACTTAAAAGAATTAATCCCCAGACAAATGTTTGAGATATCTATTCAAGGATGCGTAGGGTCTAAAGTTCTAGCGAGTACATCTGTTAGGGGTTTTCGCAAAGATGTTACAGCTAAGCTTTATGGTGGCGATGTAACTAGAAAGATGAAGCTCTTAAAAAAACAAAAAGAAGGGAAGAAAAAAATGAAAAAAATTGGTAATGTAGAGATACCAAAAGAAGCTTTCTATGAATTTATGATGCCAAAAAAATAACTATGGACTTTACCTTACTATTAATATTATTCACTTTTGTATCAGGATTTTTATACTTACTTGTAAAAATATTTTCGAAGGATTTGAACAATAATACTTTTGTGAACTTTATTGCTTCTCTTTTCCCAATACTCGCTTTTGTTTTAATATTCCGATCATTCATCATTGAACCATATCGGATACCATCTGGCTCAATGATACCAAACTTAGTGGTGGGAGATTTTATATTAGTAAAAAAATATGAATTTGGTATCAGACTTCCGTTATCAAATATAAAAATTATTAATAATAATTTACCTAAAAATGGAGATGTAATTGTATTTCAATATCCTCAAGATAGGAAGATTAATTATATTAAACGAGTGGTAGCTTTGCCTGGTGATTATGTAGAATATATAGATAAGCAGATATTCATAAATGGTCAAAAATATAAGCTTTCTGAGATATCTAATAACGTTATTTCATCAATTGATCTATCAGATAATGAATTATTTATTGAAAATAATGGTTCTTCAAAATATATGGTAATGAAAAATAATTCTAGAGATCAGAATTTTAGTTACAAGGTCCCCGAGAAAACATATTTTGTTCTAGGTGATAACAGGGATAATAGTAACGATAGTAGATACTGGGGGCCAGTACCCGAAAGCCATTTAATAGGTAAAGCTTTTTTAATTTGGATGCACTTAAATCCAAGTGGATCATACTCACTATTTGATCGTATTGGAAAATCTATAGATTAAAATGTCAGATAAAAAAACATATATGGCAAATGCATTTGATTTAGTTCTATCAAAATTAAATTATGAGTTCATAAATACCGATCTTTTGCTAGAAGCAATAACGCATAAGAGTATTTCAAAGATAAATTATGAAAGATTGGAATTTTTGGGTGATGCTGTAATACAGCTTATTATTACAGAGTATTTATTTAAAAAATACCCCAACCATCAAGAGGGAGATTTATCTAGAGAAAAACAAGTAGTCGTAAGTAAAAAAATCTTATCAAGTATATCTATTAATATTGGACTAATAAATGTTCTTAGGTCAAATAACTTAAAGTTCGAGTCAAATGACTCTTTAAAAGAGTCTTTATCAACTGATATTATTGAGTCAATAATCGGAGCTATATTTTTAGATAGTGATTATGTGCAGTGTCAAAAAATTGTTTTGGAAATTTTTAGCGAGCATCTTAATGGTCTAGAGACAATTGGTCAAAAAGATCCAAAGACACTTTTACAAGAATATATGCAGTCAATTGGTCAGCCTTTGCCTATTTATAGCACAACTAAAATAAGTGGACCTTCGCATGATCCAATGTTTAAAATTACTTGTAGATTGAAAATTTACAAAAATTCAGAATCTGTCACTTCTAAAACAGTTCAGTCTGGCCAACAAGAAGTATCGGAGGTTTTTTTAAAGAAAATTAAAAATGAAAAGAAAATATAATTTATCTATAGTAGGTCAAAGTAATACTGGTAAATCTAGTCTGATTAACTATCTTTCAAACATGAAGATTACAACCGAAAGTCATAGACTTCAAACAACTAGAATAAATTTGCATCATATAATTTCTTTAAATGGTTTAGAAATAAATATAATTGATACGCCAGGTATTTCATTAGTTAATAACGACCTTTTATCGGAGAGTATGAAAAATGCTTATATAAAAACTCTTTCATCAATTGACTTAGTATTAATTGTATTGGATATAAATAATAAAGACTTAAAGTATGAAGAATCAATAATGAATCTCCTTGAGTCAGATAATAAGAATATACTTATTGTCATTAATAAAATTGATTTAGCTGATGACGATCTAAATGTTTTACAAAATTTAAAAGAAAAACTTAATAGCTTATTTGATAATGAATTGTTTTTTATATCTATAAAGTCTAAGCAAGGATTAAATCAACTCTTTAATAGAGTTACTGATATATTACAAAGAGAACCTCCGATCTGCAAAGATCTAATTATTCCTTTTAAGAATAGAATATATACTATGCAGGAAATTATTAGAGGTGTTATTGTTAACCTGACACATAATGAATTACCTTATGATACTGCGGTTTTGATAGACAAGTCTGAAGAAAAAAGAAAGTTAATTTCCCTGTATGCAACTATCTTCACATCTAAAGAAAATCAGAAGAAGATTATAATAGGTAAATCTGGTTCTATGATTAAAAAAATTGGCATAGAATCCAGATCAATATTAGAAGAAAATTATAATAAAAAATTTTTTATTTCTCTCAATGTTTTAGTGAAAGATAATTGGAAGAATAATTATTTATTATTGAAGAAGATAGGGTATATAGATTGAAAAATATTTTAGTGAACTCCTTTATCATCCACTCTAGGCACTTTAGTGAAACAAGTATGATTTATGATATCCTAACAGACTCTAATGGATTGATTTCTATAATTGCTAAAGGTATTAAAAAGAAAAAAGATGGATACTCAATGCAACCCTTTAAAGAAATACAATTGTCTTTTACAAAAGGTAAATTACCATTATTAACAAAACATGAGGTATTAAATTCCTATACTAAAATAAGCACAAAATATATGTTAGCTGGTTTATATTTTAATGAACTAATTTATAAATTTATCCCAAAGAATGAACCCCTACCATTATTATTTAAGCTTTATAAGAATCAACTAAGTTTTATGACTAATTCAGATAATTATAATCTTCATATGCATCTGCTTAGGTTCGAATATTTATTTCTAAAGGAAATAGGGTATGAGATTAATCTTGCTTACCATAATAACTATGCTATTGACGATAAAGTTAATTATTATTATAGATTTGGCGAGGGTTTTAAAGAGTTAGATTCTAATACAGATTCCAGAACTTTAGTATCGGGGGGAGATCTTAAAAATTTGTTATCTAAAAATTATGATGAGATTGTTGACATAAAGAATTTTAGATTTATTGCTAAAGAGATAATCAAAGAAAGTTTGGGGAATAAAAATATCAAAAGCTATGAGATACTTGACTAACAAAAACTATTTTTTTCAATCAATACTTTATCTTTTTGATATTTGAGTATGAAGCTACTATTATGCCAGTCACCCAGAACAATGCGTTTTACTTTGTCACCATTTAATGATGTTATATGTATGTTGGGTCTATGTGTATGACCATGAATCATTAGGTCAACATTATATTTCAAAAAATATTTATCTACTTCTTGTTGATTCACATCCATTATTATCTCTTTTTTAGATTCTGTTTCTTTAAGGCTTTTTTTTCTAAGGTCTTCTGCTAACTTAATCCTTTCATTAAGTGGTTTTTTCAGGACTTCATCTTGCCATGCTTGTGATCTGACTAATTTTCTAAATTCTTGGTATGCAACATCGTCTACACACAGTGTATCACCATGCATTATTAACATCTTTTTGTCATATAAGGTTATAACACTTGGATCTGGAAGTAATTTAATACCTAGGTTTTGGCAAAACTTTTCAGATAGCATAAAGTCTCTATTACCGCGCATAAAATAGATATCATATATCTTAGATTTATTCTTTATCTCTTTAAAAAGTTCATTCAACCCTATAGCTGGATCATCATCTCCAACCCAGTATTCAACAAAATCTCCAAGTATATATATAGAGTCAATTTCTTCAGTCAGATTTTTTATATATTTAGTAAAATAATTTATTACTTCAGGCCTTTTTTTATCAAGATGAAGATCTGAGATAAATAATGTTTGCATGATTACTCTGTTAAAATTTCAACACTATCTATTACAATTGTTTCTATAGGAACATCGCTATGCCCAGCTTTATTTCCAGTTACTGCAGCACCAATCTTCTCAACAATATCAATTCCTTCTGTAACCTCTCCAAATACACAATAACCCCAGCCATCTGGAGCATTCTTTTTATCCAAAAAATCATTATCTTTCAAATTTATAAAAAACTGAGAAGTAGCAGAATGAGGATCACTAGTTCTTGCCATTGCTATCGTTCCTTTTTTGTTACTCAAATTATTATTAGCTTCATTTACAACTGGTGCATTTGAATTAATTTGAGTCATATCTGGAAGCATTCCTCCGCCCTGAATCATAAAGTTTTCAATGACTCTATGGAATATTGTGCCGTTATAACTTCCATTTGAAGTATAGTTAATAAAGTTTTTGACTGTTTCAGGAGCTTCTTTCTCAAACAGTTTAATTATGATGCTTCCTTGGTTTGTATTTAGTTTAATCAATTTAGTCTCCTCGGTATTATTTTTTACTATACTGTCGCCATAACTAGATGATATAGTTATACACATTAGAGCCAAAGCAAAAAAATATATGTTTTTAATCATCTTAAGTTTTTGATTCAAATTAATATTATAGTGAATACATTCTATCATGACCATAAAGATATTTAATACAATAAATAAGAAAAAAGAGATATTTAGACCAGTAAATAACAATAAAGTTTATATGTATGTCTGCGGACCTACAGTATATAGTCATCCTCATATTGGAAATGCACGTGCTGCAATTGTACCTGATGTTTTACTGAGAGTTTTAAGAAAAAAATTTGATGAAGTTGTTTATATAAGAAATATAACTGATGTTGATGATAAAATTTCAGACGCAGCATTCAAGCAGGGTAAAACTGTTCAAGAAATCAGCAATAAGTATATAGATATTTATCAAAATAATATGTCATCGTTAGGTTTGATTGAACCAACATATCAGCCTCGTGTAACTGATAACATGCCTGCCATAATTGAGACAATAACGAAGATTATTGATAATGGTTCTGCCTATATATCTGAAGGTCATGTAATTTTTGATACTACAAAGTATAAAAATTATGGAGAACTCTCAAAACGTACTTTAGATGATATGATTGATGGAGCAAGAGTTGATATTGCATCTTATAAAAAATCACCTAGAGATTTTATTTTATGGAAACCATCATCAGCTAAACAACCCGGCTGGGAAAGCCCTTGGGGTATTGGGAGACCTGGATGGCATATAGAATGTACTTCTATGATAAAGAATATTATTGGGTCTAATGCAACATTAGATATACATGGCGGAGGTAATGATTTAATTTTTCCTCATCATGAAAACGAAATCGCGCAAGGTAGTTGTATGTCATCTTCTAAATACTGTAATTACTGGTTTCATAATGGCATTGTCCTTGTTAATAAAAAGAAAATGTCGAAGTCAATAGGAAATGTGATACTAGTGGATGATTTAATAAAAAGATATGACCCGCGTTCAATTAGATTGGCTCTATTATCAGCACACTACAGACAACCCTTAAATTGGTCAGATTCAACCATAATTGAAGCGAATAATCTTTTGAAAAAATTTATAATTTTAGCAAAATCATCTTCTATCGAGGCTGAGTTAGAAGAAGATTATGATAATGAAATAGCCGATATTCTTTCAGATGATTTAAATACACCTGAGGCTATCAAATATCTTTCATCAATTGCGAAGTCAGCGAGAAAGAATGATAATGATCTTGCAAGACTGATTTCATCAGCGAATTTCATAGGCATAGATCTTTTATTGAAAGATAAATTAAAATCAAATGACCATGTAGATAAGGAATATATAGAAAAATTAATTAAAGAGAGACTCGAAGCAAGGCTTGCTGGAAATTATGAAAAAGCTGATGAAATTCGTGAAAAACTTTCTTCAATGAAGATAAATATAAAAGATTTGGAAGGAACGACTGTTTGGGACTATAATCCAGACTAACTAATAATTTCATTAATCTTATCTATAGGTATAATATGCATATATCACGGGGTGTAGCGCAGCTTGGTAGCGCGGCTGGTTTGGGACCAGTAGGTCGTAGGTTCGAATCCTATCACCCCGAATTTTGCGCCTGTAGCTCAGTTGGATTAGAGTACATCGCTACGAACGATGGGGTCGGAGGTTCGAGTCCTTCCAGGCGCGAAATTATATGGTAGTATTATTTATATGGTGGGTGTAGCTCAGTTGGTTAGAGCCCTG
>Ga0213863_10003491_pt1 | contig 10828 bp, 11 predicted proteins | sample PICome_8_FD_160128 | JGI IMG/M metagenome (GOLD analysis project Ga0213863, IMG submission 160128) | Coastal seawater microbial communities near Pivers Island, North Carolina, United States - PICO497 | ecosystem: Environmental > Aquatic > Marine > Coastal | place: USA: North Carolina... | reverse complement strand
GACGGGCCACACGCGCCGTGTCACTGGCAAGACATCGCTCGGCGAGTGTGAGACATGCACTGTGTGCCGCGCTGGACACTATTGCTCAGACGACGACCACATAGAGAGGGAATGCCCACGCGGCACCTATCAAGGTACAACGGGCCAGACGACCTGCGAGATTTGCCCTCAGGGATATTTTTCCACGGCCGGCGCGAGCTCATGTTCAGCGTGTTTACCAGGCACATCGTCGGAAGCGGGGACGGGATACTTCGAACACTGCGTACAGTGCGCCGCCGGCAAGTACGAGTCCGACCACCTGTGCGTCGACTGTGCGCCGGGTAAAAACAGTGGTAACGGAGCTCTGCTGTGCTGCGAATACGCATGTCCACCGGGAGAGGCTCGCGAAGACGGTGCTGACCCAAATACATGCACGGCATGCACGCCGTGTCCAGTCGGCCATTCGTGTTCGGACGACGAAGAAATACCGTGCCCAGCCGGCACGTACCAAGACCAGACCGGCCAGGCCACGTGCAAACTCTGCAGCGCTGGCCAAACGTCCACCGAAGCCCAAGAAACTTGCAACGACTGTGCCGTGGGGCACAAGTGTCCGGGCAACGACGACGTGCAAACCCCGTGTCCAGCCGGCTCGTACCAGAACCAACCTGGCCAGACCACTTGCAAGGCCTGTCAGGCCGGGCACATATCCGGGACAGCGGCAGCAACATGCACTCCGTGCGAAGTGGGTCGGTACTGCACGGACAACGTGCAACGCTCGTGTGCTGCGGGAACGTACCAAGACCAGACCGCCCAAACCGAATGTAAAACGTGTGCCGTTGGGAGCATCTCCGACAACGGCCAAAGTGCCTGTGACACGTGTGCCCTAGGTCATTACTGCCTCGACAATCTTCAAAGGCCATGTCCTAGTGGGACGTATCAAGACCAACCGGGTCAAACTTCATGCAAGACGTGCGCCGAGGGCAAGAACTCGGGGGACGGATCTACCCTTTGTTACACGGGCATTTTCGCGAAAAATGAATTTTGGCACGTCGACGGCACCACTTTGTTCATCGACTTTGAGGAGCAGTCCGGCGCAAGTAGATGTATTTTTTTCGACGGTGTCGTGTTCAATTCTGTGAATACGGCGAACAATATTTACCAGAGGATGGATAAGGACGACACGTGGCGCAGCACAGGCATCTCGTGGACGGCAGCGTGTCCCGCACCGCATTACACCGGACTGCGCGACAGCGACCAATGTGGAGATAGGTACTGCACCAGCACAGGTGAAGTCGACGCGAAAAATGAAATTTGGCGCCTCGACGGCACCACTTTGTTCATCGACGATCAGGAGCAGGCCGGCGCAAGTAGATGTATTTTTTTCGACGGTGTCGTGTTCAATTCTGTGAATACGGGGAACTATATTCAACAGATGATAGATAAGGACGACTGGTGGCACGCAACAGGCATCTCGTGGACGGCAGCGTGTCCCGCACCGCATTACACCGGATTGAGGGACAGCGACCAGTGCACCGGGCCAGTGTATTGTTAGTTTAAATCTAAAGATATTCGAGAGACTACAAACCATTTTGTAAAACAGCATATATAAAGGTCTTTCCATTTATTTGACAATGTGGCTTATTCTCGCCGCGTATATCCTACCGTGGGCGCTCGGAAACGAGTTAATCGCAGAGGTGCGTAACATTCCTGACCAGTGCGGTCTGGGCGATTCGGTGCAGTATTGGGTGAACACTGCCAACGCGGCTCGGGCGCAAACATTACAAGTGGTCGGAGGCGATTTCGTCCTGCAGAAACTCAACGTCAACGGGCAGACTTCGCTCACCGGCACAACGTTGACTACCTTGCGCTTCGACCGCTTGTTGGAAAACGTCCAGCTGGAGGGTGCGGCCGAAGGCGCCGAGTCCGAATTTCAAAAGCAGTTGAAATTGCGAGGCGGGTTTGCGCTGGACTGTCCGAAAGACAAGTGTGTCATTCTCGCCAAAGACGCGACGGACGCCGGTGTCGTTGAGTTTCGCAACATCGACATCCTTGTCAAAGGATACTCGTTCATGAATCTGGTCAAGAGAATAGAAGACTTGGAACTCAAATTTAACGGGCTACAGTAAACGCTCATACCAAAAAATGTTTTGAATACATGTGCAAATCTAATCGACGAAACGGCGTCTCGGCCGAGAAGTGATACGCCTTTAAAGTAGGAACATGCGCCCAGTCTATCAACCCCATTGCCGCCAAGACGTACCCGACTTCGCACGCAGTTCTGTGCTCCGGTTCCGGGTCCATCGAGTGAGTGAGGGAGTCGCAGGCGGCGACCAGAAACCGCTGTTCAAACCCGAATGGACGTGCGCAGTGCAATTGACGCACAACGACTGACGCATGCGACGCGAGAAACACGCGCACGTCGGTGAACTCTCCGTCACAGAAAACCTTGCCGGGCGCGGCGACCACCCCGACATGCTTCCACAGACGGTCGTTCAACGCGATATCCATGTCGGTCGTCGGTACCAGTAGCAAGTCTCCGACGCGTACCAAGACAGGGTATTCCGTAATTAGGGAATCGTCGAGTGTTCCTCTGGGCTTTGACCAAACGAATCCCATTTCGTGACAGACACACACTTATTTATACTGTTCGCCTAAGCATAGCATGAAAGATGCGTTCAAGTGTTGCTTCTGTCTGGATACGGTGCACCACCCCGTCGTCATGTGCCACCAAACACATATGGCGTGCTTCGACTGTTTGTTGGAACAACTCCGACTGGCAGCGGATGTCCCCACGTGCGCCATGTGTCGAAGCGCGCACAGTTTACGCTTCGACAGACTCGTGACAGACATCGTGCCCTACAAAAAACGCAAACGACCCAGTCGCCGCTACGAAGTGTTTTTGCAATTGCTCGACCTGAAAAAAAAATCCAGATACAGACCGTTCAACCGCACCATCCGAAAATTCGCCAAAGCGGCGCAGTCAGACGAAATTGTAGAACAAATGTCACAAGACATTCAAAACATCGTTGAGGCACGCATCTCGTCGGCACGTCTGAAGAAACAAGCCGTGTACGACGCCAAGCTATACGCACATATTTCTATTTAAGTCTCGCGCGTCTGAACACATGAATACGTACAAAGTGGTCATCGTGGGCAACGCCGCCACCGGTAAAACGTGCATACTCAACCGCTACGTCTTTGGCAAGTTTCACGACAACACGCCATCCACCATCGGTGTAGAATTCACACACAAAGACACGGACGACGACACAAAACTCACGTTCTGGGACACCGCCGGACAGGAACGGTTCCAATCTCTGATGAGCTCCTACTACCGCGGTGCACATGCCATTATGTTTGTGTACGACGTGACCAACCGCGAGTCGTTTCTCAACTTGGAAAAGTGGTGGAGAGAGCACCTCGCCTACGGTGACCCGCGTAACTGTGCCGCCATGCTCGTGGGAAACAAGACAGACCTGCAACGCGTGGTCGACAAAAAGGAGGCGACCGCGTGGGCCTTGGGCAAGGGATTGACGTACTCTGAGCTCTCGTCCAAAGACGGGTCGAACGTAAACACCACCTTTGATACTCTCATCCACAAACTCAAACAACTGCCCCAAGTACAAAAACAAAAGATAGAATTCCACAGCAAACCCAAACAAGACCGGTGCTGTTTCTGAGCCACACACGCAACATCCTGGAACACACGCATTACGAGGGGTGTCGACGTCGTTATATTTTAATTTAATTTAAATTAAAATAAAAAAACTGAGACCAGTATATTTATTTCTGTATATAAATAGCTACACACGTTCACCAACTCCCACATGCCCAAGTGTCTCTGTCTCCCGAACAACGTCAAAGCACGCCTGTCCTGTCGCCGCAAACCCCGGAAACGCAAGCGCAAGTCAAAGCGCGCCCGCCCGAGAGGCATGCGCAGCCTGGAACCGAAGTGGCTGGTGGGTCAGCCTCCGCCGCATCAGCTTGTACTGGCATACAAAAAAAAATTGCGGACGCCGAAGACGAAACACGGCGACAAAGAAGACGCAGCCGAGTGCGACGAAAGCATCGAAGCGTCACAGGTGGAGGCGATTTTCGAGCTCGCGGACGCCCAGGAAGCCCACTCGAGCACCGACAGCGACAGTGATTCGTACAATCCACCCGACTTTTTGTGCGAATCGTCCTCCGACGACTCAGACTTGCCGGAAGGGTCTACCGACGAGTTAGATGCATAATCCCAATGCCCACCTGTTCTCGTTTTCTGGAGGGGACGTCGGACAACATGACCGCGAGCTGAGAGATTGTAGGAGTCCTACGATTAGGGTACTGGAGACGCCATTGCATGACTTTGATGCGAGCGACCTGGTCGTAGTCTTTAAACAAACACATACTACACCATAAAATATAAGTCGATGTTTACTTTCTGTCTTTCACTGTACTTATTTGATTTCACACGAATGACCCGATGTAACCGATAATCGATACCGGCAAAGACAGGCCAAGCATTGTCCGGCGGGCCATATTCTGCCGCAGACGCACCACAAACGGGCCGCCGCCCAAGTTGACACCGTCACATACCGCGCCGTGTCCATTTCCGATGCGTTCTTTGACCATGTTGAGAACGCTGTCCAGACGCTCTTGCCGAGCATGGTGGTAAATGGGCCGAAATATACGTGCGTCGGATTTCAGCACGTACCCGACCACTATAATCTCGTCCGTGCGCCAGAAGCCTTTTCCGCTGTGCACTAGCGGATGGCCGCGCTCCCACGGGTTGCGAGGCGCGACTCTTACCGTGCAGGCCTTCCACGGGGACGCCTCGGGATTCCATACAATGTTGCACAGCAGTTTAGCCGTGTACGGAAAAAAATTCATTGGTGTCAATTTTAATTTAAATAAAATTAAATCCGAGGCTCGAACTATTTTCACGGAGCTGTGACCATTTTAATTTTAATAAAATTAAATCCGATGCTCGAACTATTTTCACGGAGCTGTGGCCATTTTAATTTAAATAAAATTAAATCCGAGGCTCGAACTATTTTCACGGAGCTGTGACCATTTTAATTTTAATAAAATTAAAAATATGTTGGTATATACGTCGAACGGTGACCAGTAATATGGACGACGACTTGGATGCGCTCATGTCCGACGAGGGTGTCGAAACCGTGACGTGTCGATTCGTGGAGGGTGAAACGGTCGAATGGTATCACCATCGTAAATGGAAACCGGTCACAGTCTTGTCCATCAACAATCTCATTTTCGACCAGGACATCAAGAAGACCAAGTCCGAGTCGTTTGTTCGATACGGTTTCGACTTTTTCGTCAAGGTCAAGGCTTCGCGCAAAACCTACAACGTCTTGCAGGACAGCAAACTCTTGGCGTATACCAACACAAACATTCAAAAGGGTGGGCGCTATTATGCCCGGATGCGTGACATGATGCGTCAGGAGCCGGCGCGCGTCAAAGAGCTTCGGGCGCGCCGAGAGCGTCAGAATCTGGCGGCAGTGCGTGCACTAGACAAGGGACTCCACCGCGTGAACCCGAACCGAGATACTTTGGCATTGAGAGCACACTTTTCGCAATTTGTCAAAGATACGACTATGAATAGTCAAAATATTAAGTCCAGTGGCGTAAAGGCTAGAGACGGCGCAAAACGAAAAAAGTAACCGGTTCTTCCTGGAAATTTCTTCACAGCGCATTGTTTTAATTTAATTTAAATTAAAACATTATAATACAGTACACAAACGATTGTTTCCGACAAGTACAAACCGCCGCTGTCCCGAACACAGGCACGGAACACGTTTCGACGCCCGACACCCGTCGCAATGGACGCAAATGCGTTTTACACGCTGGCTGACATGCCGTACGACGTGTTGGGTGCCCGTCAACCGCGGCCAGTTGGGTTGACGACACTCAAGTTTCCCTGTGACGCTGCAGTGGTGGGAGCATTGGTGGGTCGCAAGTGGAGCCGTGTCAAGGGATTGTCTTCCGACTTCCGTGGGGCGTTTCCTGGCTACGACATCGACGTGACGTACGATGGCGAGTGTTTCACGGTGCTTGTGCCGAACATGGAGGGCGCCACGGCCTTCATCGAGGACTCGTTCGGCGAAGAAGTCGCCATCGCCAACCACGGCATCGAGGTGCGTCCCGAGTTTGTGGGGCGTCTTATTGGCCGGGGCGGCCACAACTTGCGCACCATCGCAGCCTGCATTGCGCAGCTGGACGAGTGCAAGGGTTGCGCGTCCACCGTCTATCACGAAGACGGGCGCTTTTGGATTCGCTTCTCACCGTCCACGCCCGTGCAGCAGCGCAAGGTCGCCCTGGAGTTTGTGGAGACGCGCCTCTACGAGCACGCAGACTATCTTGAGGAGCAGCTCACGGAGCCAGACACGGCGACTTCTGAGACAAGTTCTGGGTGGTCGTCCACTTCGTCCGAGGCGCAGTCTGTGGCGTCGTCCACTTCGTCCGAGGCGCAGTCAGTGGCGTCCTCGGAGTTCACGGACGATGGCGATTGGCCCGAACTCTGCGCTTGAAGCGAGTATTTAACGGGCGCAAAACGCGCGACGGAATGAACAGAGAAAGCCCATCGTCGGTGTCTACCACCGCAAACAAAATAAGTGAGTTTCGCGCACTCGCACGCAAACAACCCTCGCCAAAATGTTACGAGGGGTCTATCTCGAAGCAGCTTGGACACCTATCTGTCATACAGAAACAAGGCCAGATGTCGACGGCAGAAATATCGAAAACCAAAGAGGTGATACTGAAATAACTATCGATTTGATTAAGTACGACTTTTGTAAATTCTGGTATATGAGCGTGTTATTCTGGTGTAAATGTTGTTGTTCTCTGACTTGCACTTGAGCCCACGCACCTATGACACGTGCATGCAGGTCTTGCGCCGCGTGCACAGCGAAGCCGTTCAACGAAACCTCCCCGTTGGCTTTCTGGGGGATTTCTTCGACAAGGTGCACTCGCAAGGTACATTACCGGTCAATATTCTGAACGAGTTGATGCGTTTTTTTGAAACAGAGTGGTCTGTCCCCATGATTATGATTCCGGGCAACCATGATTACTTTGACGCCGCGGAAACCGAACACGGGTTGACGCCGTTTGCGTACGCGTCGACGCACATTCGCGTGCTGGACGAGCCGACCGTCATCGACCGTCAGTTGTGGGTGCCATGGCGCCGGTCTCCTGAAACGATTGCTGCTATTCTGAAGCAGCACAGCGACGTCGACGCGATACTTGGTCACTTTGACATTGTCGGGTTCAAGATGTCTCACTCGCGACTGTCCACAGAAGGGGTGCAGCCGTCGGATTTCCCCGTGGAGATACCGGTGTACTCTGGGCACTACCACACGCCCCAGTCCCACGGGAACATTCGCTATCTGGGGTCTCCCTACCAACTCACGCTGTCCGAGGCAGGGGACGAGAAGGCCCTCGTCGTCATCCAAAACGGCCAAGTGACCGAACAAATCGCGATAGATATTGGCGCGCACCAATACAAATGGTCTGCCGCCGAATTACTGAGGCGCGCGCACGAACTGCGCCCCAACGACAGAGTCTCCGTGGAAAGCGATGGCTCTGCCGCCTTGAGCAGTTGCATCGACGCGCTCACGTCGCAGAGCGTGGTGGTACAAGTGAAACGGTCGCAAAAGCCGGTGGAGACTCGCATTTCCGACGGCGACAACATGCAGCCGCACGAACTGCTGGTCGCGTACAGCAAGTTGGCCGACATAGACCAGGGGTCGAGTGCGTGGTGTCAGTTGTCCGAGCGCGTGTTGAGTATGCCTACGTCGCAACAGCGGGTGAGGCCCGACTTGAGGCCTGTCAAAATCAAGCTGGAGGGATTCGGGCCGTTCACCGGGCCGATAACCGTGTCCCTCGAAGGCCAGGGGCTCACGCTCATTTCCGGGGTCGTTTCTGACAGCACGCAGACCAGCAACGGGGCTGGTAAATCGCTCGCCACCGCAGGAGCGTGGTTGTGGTGTCTGACTGGCATGACGGACGGTCGCCCTGCCCTGCCGTTTGACTCGGCCTCTATTGTAAACCAAGAGGTGGGCAGAGCGACCGTCACTGCCGAGGGCACGGTCAACGGACAGGCGTGGTCGGTGACCCGGTCGATGGCGCCCAAGAAGCATGTCTTGAAGGTACGTGTGGACGGCCAGGACTTGACGCGGTCGACACTGAACGGTACGCAGCGGTGTATTGGCTCGGTGTTGTTTGGGATGGAGGTGTCCGGGCGCGACCTGTTCGCGTGGCTCGTGCGCAACAGCGTGTGGAGTCAACACGTCGTCACTCGGTGGCTGGACGCCAATGACGCGGCGGCCAAGGCGGAGATACACGACTTGGCGAACGTGTCCATATGGACGGAGCTGCACGCGTGGGCCAAAGCGCATCACAAAACGCAAAAACACGAACTCGAAATCACGCGCGCCAACCAGAAAACCGCCACCCGGTTGTACGATACCGCTTTGGACACGCATGTTCGAAACACGCGCCTGGCCGAGGAATGGGAGACGCTACACCTGGAGAAAATAGCGGAACGCGAGTCAAACATCGAGAAAACGCGGGTCTCGTACCGCCGAGGCGTGCTGTCGTTGTCCGACGACACACCCGAGCCCATTGACGAATCGGAGCTTGTCCGCACGTCCGACGAACTGGTCGACGCGCGGGTGGTGCTCACGCGCATGGTGCAGAGACACAAAGACCTGAAGAACGAGCTGCCGACAGAATGGCAAACTGCAGATTACGACGCCAAGGAGCATTGGTGGCGCGAACAGCCCGACCCCAAACCCGAACTCCACGCCACACACAAACAACACTGCCATGCCGCGAAACACGCAAGACATGTGCAATTGCAATCCGCGCGAAAAGAACACAGTGATTTTAAAAGCGCGGGGTTCTGCGCCGCGTGCAAAAGACCTTTTGACAAAGACGAAAATCAACACGAGCACGCACGGCAACTGCACGAAAGGCTGGAGGCCGCGCGGGCAGCATATGCGGACGCCAACGCCCAGTACGTCGACGCACAGCAAAAGCATATCCACAGCCTCAAGTTGCAGAAAACTCTCAGACAGACGCGAGAATACATAGACAAAGGGCGCTCGTTCCAAAAACTGAATAGCAATATCGGAGAGGCCCACGCCACTCTCGACAGATTGGTTGCCGTGGTTCGTCAGATGACCGCCGTCATTGACAAGAAGAAACGTCGCCTGGCCGTGCATCGCGAAACGAAGATGTTGTGCGACGAGCTGAAAGCTACCATCGAGACGTGCGAACGTGGTCTCGTGCGTATGCGTCAAGAAACCAACCCGTACGACACCTCGGACGCAAACGTACGAGCACTGCAGGAGGAGTGCCGTGCTCTCGACACGCAGATACAAGAATGCCAACAGTCCGTCGCACAATGGGCTTCCATACTGCTCTGGACAGGGCCGCGCGGCATCCAAACCTACGCGTTGGAACACACCGTCAAAACGCTGGCCCGAAACACCACTCTGTGGCTGTGCAAATTGTTCAACACGGAGCACATTCGCTTGCGCGTCTTCTTCGACGAAAAAGAGCGCCTGCAACGAATCATCGAGTACAAAGACCACCACGGTGTGCTGTCGGGCGGCCAGTGGCGCCGCGCCCAATTGGCCGCGTTTATGGCATGGCGCGAGACCGAAAACTTTCCTTTGCTCATCATGGACGAAGCCTGTACGTCCATGGACTTGCAAGGGATACACGCAGTCCAAAACACGCTACGCGATTGGTGCGAAGAAGACGACCGCAGAACCTGCTTTTTCATCTCGCACGAACCAGAACAACACAGGGACAAATCGGTGTACCACAACCACACGCGCATTCTACACAAACGCGGCAGGTCGACCATCGCAGACGATGCCAACAACAAACGTCAACGAAAATAAGTCACGAAAGATAACCATATTCATTTTCATTTGTATGCACCGTGTGTATAGCGCCGGACAATTATGTTTGGGTTTCACGAGCAGAATGCGGTGGGCCAACGGGGAGAAAAGTTGTTCCTTGAGAAGCACCCGGAGTGGTCTGCAAACAACTTGGCGGAACACTGCAAAGAGCCGGACTTCAAAGACAAACACGGGCGCAAACTCGAACTCAAGTTCGACGTGTCGCCACGGGCGCGTCGCGATGCCCACGGGTTTCAGCTAAACTTCTTCATGGAAACCGTCTCCAACGACCGCAAAAACACCCCTGGCGGCGTGTTCAGGGCCATGGACGAAGGAGTCGAGTTTTACGTGTACATGTTCGAGAAACCGTTCCGCATGTTTGTGCTAGATGTCAAGAAAACCGCACAACGGGTGCGAGAGTTGGTGGACACGGGTTGGTACAGGAAATGCAAGATAAAGAATCGTTATTATTACACGGAGGGATACGCTCTGCCGATTACCGAGTTCAAGACGTGTATGGCCCGTTTAAATCGGCTCTCAAAGCAGCAGCGCGCGCTGAAGAAACTCGAATGGACTCTGCACGCTTAAAGCACGACGGTATCAAAATTCGCCGATTTTGACCGTGGAAGGCGTGCCGGGTGCGCACTGGGCTCGCACGCCGGCCACGACTTTGACCGCGAGCCATAGCGTTTGTGCCAAAATCCGACGCGTATTCGGGCGCACCAATGTCGCCGTGCAACCCCATAACACAGTAGCGCCAACATAGGTACAAGAGCCCATAAAGCGTGTAACCATGACAAATCTTGTGTGACTTTTCTATTCCCACCTCTGTACACGTCTTGACTCGACGTAGTGTTCTCCGTATTGTTGGATTCTGTTCCATTCACTCGGGGCGCCCGTAATACGACAGGGGCTGCAGGTGCCTCCCCAGGCCCACG
>Ga0213863_10003490_pt1 | contig 10829 bp, 14 predicted proteins | sample PICome_8_FD_160128 | JGI IMG/M metagenome (GOLD analysis project Ga0213863, IMG submission 160128) | Coastal seawater microbial communities near Pivers Island, North Carolina, United States - PICO497 | ecosystem: Environmental > Aquatic > Marine > Coastal | place: USA: North Carolina... | reverse complement strand
GAAATGACTGTCACCTTTTACAGCCTTCCGAGATCCGTCGTTGTTATTCACTTTGATCATAAGATTTGTAGCATCAGTGCCTTGAGTTTCGCCACCTTTAAACATTCTATATAGTATAGGAGTATTGCCTAGTTTGTTGCACATTTCAGCAGCAACTTTAACACGCTCAATGGCATGTGCAGTATCGTTTATAAACTTTACGTCTTCGATGATTTCGTTAATCTTCATTCGCCCATTACCCTGTCTGCTAGTCTTACACCTGCTTTACGTGCAATCTTTCTAATCTTTAAAAGATTCTTGCCAGTCTTGTATGCACCTTTGATTAAACTAGCCATTACAGGCGCTGCTAATCCAGCCACAGCAGCCATTGCTGCTATATCACCTACTGCTGGAATATCTTCTTCAATCTGTTCAAACTCTTTGCCAACGGACTGTGAGAATGACTTTGACTTATCAACCTTAACATTAGTATCACCAAACTTGCTTACTACTTCAGGCGAACGCATCCAGTTGCGGAATGTTTTATATTGTGCAGGCTCCATAACAAATTGTTTAGTTGCAGGTCTGTATGCTTGCATAATCTTCGGCGCCGACTTTTGTAAAAATTTCATTAGTCTGTTGTTGTCGATTGTAAAATATTTTGTTGTTTCGATATTATCGTCAGTGTAGTTTTTCTTGTTAGCCCACTTTGCTTTTACACGTTTCTTGCCCGGACCTTTTTCGCCTGTTTCGTCACTGTCGGGCTTGTCTACAACTTGTACTTTTTCTTTACCAAACTTTTGTATCCAATCAAGGAATTCACTGTACTGCGGAAACTTCTTAGGATTAACTGCGCCGTCATTATACACAACAACTTTCTCAGCCCCAATAAAGATTTTATCACCAATTACTTTTTTGACAGCATTGACAATATCTTGTTTCTTTGTAAGAACATTAAAGTTCATTTTAGCAGTATCAAGTGTTAGTTCACCCGGTGTGTTTGCAAATCCAGCAAATGCCATTAGTGTTGGCTTGCCTCTGTTTTTATCTAACGGCGGCTTAACTTTGAAGCGCATATACACATCGCCTGTTTGTGCTTCTTCTAGATCTTCTTTTGCAGTCTTTGCAGCATCTTTCCATGCTTTGTCAGTAGGAGCCTTAGGATGTCCTTTTTTGCGACTAGTACCAGCTTTTTTACGTTTATTTACGTTATAGTATAGTCCCTTATTTTCTTCGTCAATGCCTTCGCCTACTGGTGCTTCTGTATCACCTAGTGCTTTATTTAATAGTTTCACAGCAACAGGAGCACCATTGCCGTACATTAGTTTAGCAGCCTTTAGTTTATCTTCGTCTGACATTTCAGGCCAAGTAGCTCTTAACTCACTTGCACTCTTAATCTGCATACCACTAAAGTCAAAGTTAATAGTAGGACCATATGCTATGTAACCCATTTCGTCTGCTGTGTTTAGATCTTTACCTGTGTAACTTCTATAATATCTCGGTTCATTGCCGGGTTTTTTTGTGGCCTTGTCTATTTTCATTTGATCAGGCAAAGGAGTTACATTGCGTTCTTTCTCACTCCTAACGAATACTAATGCAGTATCATTATCTATTAGATGTTTATATGCTGTGGCATTAAACGGAGCAGTATTAACCTGTATAAATTTGTCTGAAGGAACACCTGCCATACCTGCTAGTTTCTTTTTTATTTCAAAAGGAAACGGTCTTGATGCTGTGTCGTTAGTTGCTGCTACATAAACATTACTTTGACCAAACGTTTTTACAGCCCAGTCGTATAGGCTTTTGTGTCCAGGATGGAACGGATGGAACCCTCCAGGCATAATTGCAACTACTTTTCTTGCAGGTGCTTCGTATAAATTTCTTAATCTCATGACGGTGTCCATCTTGTTCTTGGCACTAGTTTAGTTTTTGATCCTAGAGCCACATAGCCCTCGCCGCCCTGTTCACCGTTAGTGCTTTGTTTTACATCAGCCGGAGCATCATCTAACTGTTGTATGATGTGATCCTTTGCTGCCATTATTCTTTTTACTAAACCAAACATACTAGGTAATGCTTTAGGATTTTCTTGATGCATATCTGCTAGACGTGCTTGTTGTCCTTGGCTTACTTTACTAGTTTTTAACCAATCAAAAAACCCTGTTTCTAATTTGTCTAGTTTTCTACCTTTACTCATTTGGTTTACATATGTGTAAATAATTCCTGCAGGATTGCTTAATCCTTTTGCACCAGCAAGAAACTTATCAATTGCTGCGCCGTTTGCTTGTGCTAATTTTAGTATGTCTTTGGTTTCTGATGTATCTACTTCAGGAGTATGCGTAACATATGTTTGCCCTAGTACAAGTGCTGGGCCTTGATTAAGATCTTTTACATCTGAAATAGGCTGTCCTGACTTGTCACCAAACTCAGCATACTTTGTATGTACAACTACACCTACAGTTGTATTGCTCATACGCTTGCCTAGCTCTGAATTAGGATCAACTGTGTAAGTAACTTGATTGGGAGTAAATGTAATACCCGCATCTGATGTGTCAAAAGGTTTACCCGGATGATATAATAAATCCCCGTATACATATCCTCTAAACGATGCAGGAGTGCTTTGTTCCATTATGTTAAAGATAGTTGCCATTTCTTTAGCAAAACGGTCACGCCACTCTTCGCCTTTGCCTGTGCTAGTAATAAAACTATACAGCTCTTTTGCACTCTTACTAATGTTACCCTTCATCCAACCGTTCTTACCTACAAGAACAAATTCACCGTTGTCATTTCTGCCCCAATACATAGTAGGATAGCCGTCCCATTTGATTGCAATATCTTTGCTATCGTGTCCTAGTTTGTTTAGGATATGTACAGCCTTTGTTGCACCTGCACTGCCATCTACGAACACAAGATCTTCTAGGTGTTGGTATTCTCTACCCACCTTAGCCGCTTCGGTTAAGATCTTGAATTCGCTAAATCTCATCTATAATGACCTTTGTTAATCATAGTCATTTCTTCAGCGTAAATTTTCTCCATACAGCTTGTGCGTTCTTCTGCTGTAAGTAATTCATTAGGACGTTTGTTAATTTTAAATTTAGAACAGTATAATTTAACAGCCTTATCGATCATTGGTCCTAGTTCTTCGTCCATATTCCATTCTAATTTTTTCTTGCCACATTCTTGCATACGCTTGATAGCAGGAAAAAATGATTTACGATAAAACATAGGATCATTACGCATGAATACACATACGTCATCTACTACGTCAAAGGGTAGTTTGTCGTCAATTGGTTGATCAAAAAATTCGTTTATCTTCATTCTTCGTCTCCGCCTGATATTTCTATACTAAAGTTATCATATCCGTATTCAAATATATATGCTGCTAGTTTCTCAGCATACCCGTCTGCTTCTTCGTTTGTCAAGTGCTTTTCTAAAGGAATCTCAATAACTGGATTACCTTCGACGGTTTCTAATAAATTTTGTACAGGAAAGATACTTTCATCTAATTTACTAGGTTCTTGTGACTTTTCTAATATTACTCTTACAAAGTGTTCCATATTATTCCTTAGTGATTAAGTAGTATACCGTTTACAGATCCATCAGTCCAGTCACTAATGACTGCACGTACCCAGACATAGTTGCCTGTAAAATTATACATAAATGAGCCGTCTCTAAATGCACTGTCTTCATCAGCTGCAATTAGTTCTGCATTACTGATTGCAAACCAGTCACTTTCAGTTGGCTCTGCTGCAAGTGTTCCTTGCATAGCAACTTTACCAATAAACCCAGTAACAGTTACTTGTATAGTGTGTAAACCGTCGCTGCGCCCATAGAAGCCGTCGCCCTTGTGCTGTGCTCCAGTGATGGTTGTTACAACGCTATCACCTGGATGTGTTTGTGTAGATAAGATATTTTCACTGTTTAGACTCATAAGTATATTTATCTAGATCATCTTGATAAACTTGTCTCTCGACTCGTGTTATACTGTCGCCTATCATCATACGAACTAGCATTAATACCTTTTCGTCACGAACAAAGAAGTAGTTTCCGTCTACCCAGCCTACACTTATATTATCAAGACATTGTTCGCCTATACGGATTTTGTCCATATTATTCTTACACCAGCTGACAATTTTAGCAGGATCACCATGTGACTTTAAGTAAATCTTGTATTCGTATTCAGGAGGAGAGTTTACAATAACACAATTTTGATTTGCAAGTAAAAAGACTTTATCTTCTTCGGATACATCCCATATATCAGTTACAACATTTTCGTCTAGGTCAACTATCTTATCTATTAAAGATTTCGTATTTGAGTACAGCCACATGTACACACCTCGTTCGATTCTTATTTTATAATCGTCATGTGTGTTTAGTAATTCATACAAGTCTTTTGCATAATTAAAATCAATTTCACTTATATTCTTTGACCAATATCCGTAGGTTAAAGATTTACCAGTGATACGTGCTTCTTCAAGTCTTTTAAATACTGAAGTTACTAAGGGAAACTTTTCGTCTCCCTTAGCTCTATTCATTTCACGTCTAAAACTCGATGCTAATGCGTTTCTAATACAAACTTTATACACATACTTTCCGTAGTGTAATTTCTTTGTTAGCTTACGCCGTAGCAACTTCTGCTGCCTCTTGCTGCGCAATAGTTTTTAACGCAATTGCATCATTAACTATTGTAATCTCAACACTGCCGCCTGATTTAAGGTTGCCAAATAATATTTCTTTTGACAGTGGACGCTTGATATCTACATCGATAACACGCTGCAACGGTCTTGCACCCATTTTAGGATCAAAGCCTTTTTCTACAAGGTAGTCAAGAGCTTCGTCGGATACAGTAATATTGATTGCTTTGTCTTTAACCATATTCTTGAGTTCAACAAGGAATTTACCAACGATTTTCATCATTACTTCTTTTCCTAGTCTTGCAAATGTAATAGTACCGTCGAGTCTGTTTCTAAACTCAGGAGCAAAGTATTTCTTTAGCTCTTTATCATCATAAACAGACTCTGTCTCTCCGAATCCAATTGCAACTTTATCTGCATCTTTAGCACCTAGATTCGATGTAAGAATTAAAATACAATTTCGTGCATCTGCTTCTTTACCATTTGAACCTGTGATCATACCGTTATCCATTACTTGTAGTAAAATTTGTGACACATCAGGGTGTGCTTTTTCAATTTCATCTAACAGTAGTACACAGTTAGGAGATTCTTGTAAACGTTCAATTAACAGACCTGCTTTATCTTCATGTCCTACATAACCCGGAGGTGAACCAATCAACTTAGCAACTGAGTGTTTTTCTTGATATTCACTCATATCAAAGCGTACCAATTTTACGCCTAAGTTACTAGCAAGTTGTTTTGCAGTTTCAGTTTTCCCTGTACCTGTTGGACCCATAAACACAAATGAACCAATTGGTTTATCGTCTGGCTTAAGACCTGCATGACTAACATAGATCTTATCAACAACTTTTTCAATTGCTTCGTCTTGCCCGTATACAACTTTCTTCAAGTTTGCTTCTAAGTTAGCAAGATGCTCAGTTTCTTTTGCCATAACAGTCTCAGCAGGAATACTAACCATTTTACTAAGTTCAAATTGAATACTTTCTTCGGTAACAATTTTATCTTCAGTTTGATTCTTTACCTTGAAGCGTGAACATGCCACATCAATTAAGTCAATTGCTTTGTCAGGTAATTTTTTATCTGTTTGATATTTTACACTGAGCTTTACTGCTGCTTCGATTGCTTCTTCAGTAATTGTAGTCTTATGATAGTCTTCATAATACTTCTTAATACCACGTAAGATATCTTTAGTAACTTCAGCAGTTGGTTCACTTACTGTAATACGTTGGAATCGACGCATTAACGCACGATCCTTTTCAAAGTACTTACGGTATTCTTCCCACGTAGTTGATGCTACAACTTTTAAATCACCTTTAGTTAGTGCTGGCTTTAGCATGTTTGCAAGATCGTTTGCATTGCCTTGTCCGCCTGCACCAGCACCATTAATCATGTGTGCTTCGTCGATGAACATAATTGTTTTACCTTGCTTTTCTAAACCTTTTAGTACAAGTTTAAAACGCTCTTCGAAGTCACCTCTGTACTTTGATCCTGCTAACATTGCACCAATGTCCAAACTAAACACAGCAAACTCTTTTAAGAATTCTGGAACATTATTATTAATAATGTTATATGCAAGTCCTTCTGCAATAGCAGTTTTACCAACGCCTGGATCACCTACCATTAACACGTTGTTTTTACTTCTGCGTCCTAGTGCAAGTGCTAAACTCTCAAGCTCGTCTGATCTTCCAATAATAGGATCGATCTTACCTTTTTTAGCTTCGTCATTAAGATTAGTAGTAAAGCTCTTTAGTGCTTTCTTAGCATCTGATAGCGCCTCAGGAGATCCTAAATCTTCTACACCTGTATCGTCAGCAATATATTCTGCAAAACGCACTTTGTCTACATTGCCTTCGTTTAAGTAGTATACAGCAATAGATTTCTTTTCATTAAGCATACTTATAAGAACATCTTTCAGTTCAATGTGTGTGCGTCCTGCAAACAGAACTTGTGTGAATGCACGATTAAGTACACGTTCTACACTATGCGTTTTCTTAGGTTTATATTTTTTAGTTTCTTCTTCTACTTTAATACTGTCATTACCTTTTAGGTGATGCTCAATATTTGTTTTAATAAAGTCAATATCAGCGCCGAACTCTTTTAGCATGTTGCCAAAATTTTCTTCACACAACATTGCAAACAAAAGATGTTCTAGTGTTACATATTCGTGATACAGTTTTTTAGCATCTTTAATTGCTTTATCAAATACTAATTGTAAGTCCTGTGATGGTTCTACCATATTAAAATCCTTTTGTTATTCTTTTTAATTCTTCTGCGATCTTTGGGTCTGTTATTCTAGGAATATCTGCATCAATCTGTACAAATGCATTTCCTCGTTGTCTACTGCGTACATCCGGAATACCGTATCCTTTTATACTGAGTAACTGTCCTGGATGAGTACCAGGTGGTATTTTTAAATCAACTTTTTTATCTTCAGGGGTAGTAATTCTTATAGAAGTACCTAGCATAAGATCAAAAATGTTTATACGCTTCTTTGTTATAATATTATTGCCTTCACGTGCCCATTCTACATCTCGTTTGACTCGTATTTTAACATATAGGTCACCTCGAGGTAATCTAGGATCTGCTGCATCACCTAGATTAGAGTATCGCACTGTGTCATTATCGTTTGCACCTATTGGAATATCAACGTTTACATATTCTGTTTTTCCTGTGCTTAGGGTATAGGTAATATATGCAGTCTTACCAGTCATTACTTCTGCTAAAGTAATCTGTGTGTTTACTCTTATATCTCTATTTTTATAAGCACGTTGTTGCGCCTGCTGATGTCTGCTGAATATATCTCCGAATATGTCTCCGAACGGATGACCACCTGTTCCTGCTCGGAAGTTAAAATCATTCCTTGGTCTAGGATTATCGTATGCTTGTCTCTTTTGTGAATCACTAAGTGTTTCGTATGCTTCTGAAACCTTTTTAAAAGCTTCTGGATTACCACCTCTATCTGGATGGTGTTTCATTGCTTGCTTTTTAAAAGCTCGCTTAATCTCATCTTGACTAGCATTTTTTGGAACACCTAAGTCTCTATAATAATCGCTCATACTATACTTATAGCACAGAATGGCCTGGTTTGTCAATCACGAATTTATCTTTTAAGTATATCTGGAATTTGTTCTTTTGTAATATAAATGGTTGTCTTTACTGATTTAGTTATACCAGCATAATTCTTTCTATCAGTGCTATTAAGTAAGTAAGGTTTAAAGAAATCGTTTAATTCAATATCTCCCCAATGACTTTTTTTATTAAGAGGTAATTTTTTATATCTATTATCAAGCTTACTTCCGCTATTGCAATCAATATAAAGTGCGCCTTCGTCGTTTAAATGATCGTACATATCTTCAAAGAAAAATTTCCATTCGTCTTTAGACCAAGCATTAGGACGTTGTCCGATAAATGAACGCATTGTTGTAATGTAGTCAAATTTTCCATCTAGATTCATTTTTTCCATTGGACGAGTAAGATCTCCTAAAACTTCTATACCTAAAAAATCATATCCTGCTTCGTACTCTGGTCTATTTAATGTATCAGTACCGTAGCACTCGTGCCCTAAAAGTCTGCAATAGTGTACAAACCAGCCTGCGCCAGTACCTAAATCTATAATACGTTTTTTTGAACCTTTATTTAAATTTAACCATAATGCCACTGATACCTTTTCTGATATCCATCTATAGATATTACCTGTAAAATACCTATTGTATACTATATTGTTTTTAGCATCTTCAAATTCAGTACTACCTACTTTTAGTATATTATTTTCACCTAATTCTTTGATTACTCTTTGTACTTCATTTATGATAATCATTTTTTACTTGATCCGGTATATAACCCAAACCATGCAGCACCTGCACCAACAACAACTGATATAAGTCCACTTTGTTCCATTGAAGGATCTTCTAGGCCCATATACCATATTACAGTTTTATAAAGTAGAATAATATATACTGTTAAAAAGATACGAGGAAAAATTCTCCATGCATCAACTGCCTTTGCTAAATGTATTATTCTAGCATACGGATTAGGACCTAAGTCTTTAACACTTGTATCTACTTCTAAGTCAAGTTTTACTTTTTTAGTCTTTGTATCTACACTTGCTGGAACTGAAACTTCGACATCGTGTTTCTTTTCTACCGGTGCGTCTAATTCTTCTAAACTTTTTCTAGGCATATTAGTCCTCCATCTTTTCTATACAATTAATATACTGAGTCATGGAATGGTCTGCTATAATATCTATAGAACCCTTCTTTAAACCATCCCACATCCCTCGTGCTCTATCTCTCCAAGTCATCTTAGCTAGTTTACCTTTACTATTGAAATAGTGTTCTGTACCGTGATGTCTGTATCCCATTATTGCTAATGGTACTCGTGCTACAATGTCGTTGTTGTTTACAAATCTGTGATGCACAACATTAAGGCTATTGCAATACTTTCTCCATCCTACCCTTGGAGACCCAAATGTATATACTTCTTGCACATCTGCACCTTCAGCGCATCTGCTAGCCATAATAGTAGTCATAGCAGCGCCTAATGAATGTCCAGTGAACCATACCTTACGCTTTGCAGCATGTTTCATAATGTCTACCATTATCATTGGCCATAGCTCGTCTACTTCAAGTTTAAATCCTTTGTGTACACGACTTACTGTTTCTGCTGCAACTGGCACTGCACGTAGGTCTGCTTTTATATCATTCCACTGTGTTGGCTCTGTACCACGGCAAGCAATTACAAGGTCAGTCTTATTCATAAACTTATATGCTTGCGCACCAGCTTTATCATAAAACACTGTAGTTGTGAACCCTAGTTTCTTTGCAACTTTAGTTGCACCCTTTTTATCGCTATATGCTGCCGCGGCTAAAGTCGCAAATAGCATAGCACGTTCTTTAAACGTCTTTTCCGTTATCATTGTTGCCCTCAAGTTTATTAATACGAGCTTCTAGCTCATCTATTTTTTGTGTTATTTTTGGATATCTTTTTCGCCATACATCGTCTGGTTCTTGTAACCATGTCCATCCGTATCGCTGTGTAATGCCATCAAGTATTCTGTCGAACAATGCGTAACACCATAAACCTGCCCTAGTGTTCCTAAACCAAGCAAGAAATGCTGCACCCAATAGTGCTCCGATAATCGCTGTATAAATCCATAATGTGTCATCGAACATCCTTTCGATCAAGCCCATAGTAATCCCTCAATTAACTATAGTTATTTATACTAGGATGCGTTGTTTATTCTACTGCTGTTTCGTAATAAACAATTATTTCTTTTTGCTGTTCTATGTAACGTCTTAGTTCACTAAAATTTAAACTAAGATTTTCATAATCTTTTATAGAAAGCACAACTCTTGCTTCAGTGCCGTTCTTTTCTACAAATTCTTTTAAGAATTCTTCGTAGTTGTCTTTGTTTACGACATGTACTTTTACATCGTATAAATTTACTTGCTTAGGACGAGCAACAATTGGTACTGTAGTTTTTACAGCATCAGTTACTGTCACTATCTCCTTCGGCATCGCCGAGCATCCCATTACTGTCAGTAAGAGCACGGAGATCATTCCATAATTGATCAGTCGCATTTTGCATCTTTCTTTCTATACTACCTGGACGCTTATCGGCCAAGTTTGTTAGGTTATGTTTTTGTAGAGTATTACGAAGTTCGTCTCCGTACTCTTCAGACTTCTGTAGTTTTTGCTGTAGTTCTAAATTAAGAGCAGCGTTTACTTCTGCTTGTTCTTCTAATAGTGATACACTTGCTTCACTAGTCTGTACTGCAACTTCTAGTTTAGCGTTGTTTTCGGTTAGTGTAGCAATACGTGCTTGAGTCTGCTTATAATACCAACTGCCGGCACCTGCCATAGCAATCATTAGTATAAACATCACTGCTGCAAGTTTAGCGCCCATTCTACCTAACCCAACAACTTTTTTATTGTTTTAGGCCCAACAATACCATCTGCTACTAATCCATTAGATGATTGCCATGCTTTTATAGAACGCTCAGTACCTGGACCAAATATTCCGTCTGCTGGTTCAATGCCTAGTTTTTCTTGTACTTCTGCTACTAGTGGACCACGTGATCCTTTACGTACTGTTTGATTATAATCTACATCAGGCTCTTCAAAATCACCACCTAGTACATCAAGTGCATGTGCCCAGTGTTTTTTACGATCTTCTAATCCAATAGTGCCGCCGTTAATACGTTTAGTCATTTTAACAAT
>Ga0213863_10003489_pt1 | contig 10833 bp, 7 predicted proteins | sample PICome_8_FD_160128 | JGI IMG/M metagenome (GOLD analysis project Ga0213863, IMG submission 160128) | Coastal seawater microbial communities near Pivers Island, North Carolina, United States - PICO497 | ecosystem: Environmental > Aquatic > Marine > Coastal | place: USA: North Carolina | collected... | reverse complement strand
AGCCATGGCGAATTTACGGTCTCAAGTGTTTCCTGCCAAAGCTCGGCTTTCTCTAGATAATCAATTAAAGCACGCCTCCCATAACGAGCAGATCCACGCCCCGGATTATTTAGCTTGGGATGCCTTGGATTCCCCAAAAGGGATTTCGCCATATCGATACTCGCCCGAACCATTCCAAGGTGAGAGAAGTTCCGTGAAAGCCACTCGTTGTTGTGCGCATAGTTATGAATCTGATCCGGTAAAAGAAACCATTTCATCATATGCTTGTGATCAACCCGTGCCGAGGCCTGCTGTTGCCACACGGCATCTTGATAGCGTTTGGACTTAGAATAAATGTGGCCTGGCATATGCCACATGTGCGCAATCCCTGGAGCGGTCTGCCCGAGCCGCGCCGCTGAATCAAGCGCCTGCTTATGATTTCGGTAATCCCAAAGATGAATCGCATAGTGATGGGCCGGATGGTTTTGATTCTTTGCGAAAATTTGCTCGAGGATCGCATCCATTCCGACGTGGCTGGTAATTGGAATACCTTTCCGGTTGAACTGCCAACGCCGACAAACCAACAATGCTTTTGCCTCTAAGTCTTCAGGGTTATTTAGGACAATATCTTCGTAAGCCCTTATAAAATTTTTCCGCCGCTTTGTCGCATCTTTTTCCTTTTTGTCATCATGGTAGGCAACTTCCGCATTGAGGTAGGCCCGTTCATGATCGCTGATCTTAAAATCCTCTTTTTTGAGAAGCTCGCCCGCCTTAGCGATAAATTCCTTAGCCCGCTTTTCATTTTCATAATTGGCCTGCGAAAGCCCCCAATAAGCCATCGCGCAATTTGGGTCATGCGCCAAAATCGCCCGGAACGATCTCTCTGCCTCGTAATACCAAAATCCGTGAAGTTGCCCCAATCCCTGATTAAAGTAAGCCTGCCCCTTATCCCAGCTCGAGGTAATGGCTAGATGAACATTACCGGTCGAGCTCATCAATGGCCCTTCTTGCCGCGGCCCCTCGTTGAAAGCATGGCCATTGTGGGAATGACCTTCTTTAATATCCTTGTTCGGCTCTTGGGCAAACAAAGATGTAGCTAAGAAAGGGAGTGTGAAAAGTCTCTTCATTGTGGATGCTTGTGGGTTGAGGTTACGTCAGAGATGTGCTGAGCTTTCCAGATGATTCGCTTCATTCCAGTTTGTTTGTTTCTTTTCAGTCTCTCTCAAGCAGCCCAAAGGCCCAATATCGTCGTCATTTTCTGCGATGACATGGGTTATGGCGACCTCGGTTGCTTTGGGGCGAAAGGTTGGCAAACCCCTCACATCGACTCAATCGCTAAAAAGGGTATTAAATTTACCGACTTCTATGTCGCCCAGCCCGTCTGCTCGGCTTCTCGCACCGCCCTTCTCACCGGCTGCTACCCAAATCGGGTTGGAATCTCCGGCGCCCTTTCCCAACGCAGCACGACTGGTATTCACTCTGATGAAACCACCATCGCCGAAATCTGTAAATCTGCCGGATATCGCACCGCAATGTATGGAAAATGGCATCTTGGTTATCAGAAACAATTCCTCCCCGTAAATCACGGCTTTGACGACTACTTCGGCTATCCTTATTCAAATGATATGTGGCCCAGCGGACCCGTTCGCTTTATGCCGAATTACCCACTTCTTCCGCTCATTGAAGACAACGAGATCATTGCGCGCGTTCGCGATCAATCATGGATGACCACCTGGATCACCGAACGCTCTGTTCGCTTTATCAGCGAGAAAAAGAACAAGCCCTTCTTCCTCTACCTTGCTCACCCACAACCACATGTTCCGCTCTTCACCTCGCCAAAACACAGCGGCTCCTCAAAACAAGGAAAGTATGGCGACGTGATTCAGGAAATCGATTGGTCCACCGGACAAGTTCTCGCCGCACTCGAAAAGGCAGGAATCACCGAAAACACACTCGTCGTCTTCACCAGCGATAACGGTCCATGGATGGCTTATGGAAACCATGCTGGAGGAGTTGGCCCGCTCCGTGGCTGCAAAGGCAACTGCTGGGAGGGCGGAGTGCGCGTTCCTTGTGTCATGCAATGGCCTGCCAAACTTAAAGCTAACTCGGTTGTTAAAACCCCTCTTATGACGATCGACCTTCTTCCAACCATTGCAAAGATACTTGATGTCCCCCTCCCCGAAAAAACCATCGATGGAAAAGACGCTTGGCCTGTCATCTCCGGCCAGCAAACCGAGCCAGTCCAGGAAGCCTATTACTTTTGGTATAAGCGCAACGACCTTGAAGCAATGCGAATGGGTAAATGGAAATTACAATTCCCACACACCTTCCGGAATTCCAAAATTACACCCGCCAACGACGGCCATGCCGGAAAGTATGTCATGCAAAAATGCGACCTCGAACTTTACGACCTTGAAGCTGACATCGGAGAATCCAAAAACATCGCAGACCAGCACCCCGAAATCGTTTCTAAAATGCAAGCACTCGCGAGTGAAAAGCGCAGGGAGCTCGGCGACCGTCTTCAAAAAATTAAAGGGACTGACAACCGCGAACCCGGCTTCGCAAAAATTGCGAACTGGGCGAAATCAAAACCAACAAAGCGATAAAAATAGCCATACAACAAACAGTCAAAACACCGGATTCCCCGAAAATCTAGTCGTTTTTGCAAGATGCCTAAACTTGGCCAACAAGAAAATGAGAGTCATCCAAAGTTATGGAGACCACAACAAAGGCTCGGTGAGGTATTGGCTACAAATTAAAATACTGGGAGAATTCCCCTTCTGATCATAAGTGGCCAAAAAGTTGTTCACTCGCGATAAGCAGGATTTTTTTCGGTAGGAATTGGCGCTTTCGTCGACTTCTGCCACTCTTGAAGTCTTTTAAATAGCTCCTGCTTTTTCTCTTCATTTTTTAGAGCCAGATTCATCTTCTCTGATGGATCCATCTTCAAATTATAAAGTTCGATCGCTCCATCCTCAAAATATTGAATTAACTTCCAATCTCCCTTTCGGATGACACTGCATGGAGTGGTTCGAAAGAACTTCGAAGCGGAATCTTGATCTGCTTTGTAGCTCTGCAAATATCCGGGAAAGTGCCAGAAAAGAGATCGTGGTTTTAAATCCTTTTTCTTAAAGGTCGGCAGGAGGCTCACCCCATCAAGCCCGGGTGGCTTGGTCTGCCCTACCAGATCTAAGAAGGTTGGATATAGATCGACCTGAGAAATCGGAGTTTTATTCCTAGAACCCGCTTCGATCACTCCGGGAAAGCGAACCAGAAACGGCTCCCGAATCCCACCTTCATAATACATCCCTTTTACTCCACGCAGAGGCTCGGCCCGAGAAATACTCCCGTGTGGGCCGTTGTCCGAAGTGAAAATCACGAGCGTGTTCTTTGCTAGGTTTTGCTCATCGAGAGTTTTTAAAATATGGCCTACCGCCTGGTCCATCGCATCGATCATCGCTGCATATTTTGGGTTTTTATGCGAACCATCGGGCGACTTCTTTTCGTATTTCGCTGTCAGATTCTTGGGGGCCTGAATCGGGGTATGGACCGAGTAAAAAGGCAGATACACAAAGAAGGGTGAATTTGAATTCTCCTTGATCCAGTTTGCGACATCTCTGCTTAAACGCTCGGGTAGATGTTCCCCTTTGGGCCCGTCTTTCAGATATGGATTTTTATAGGGCGAAAAATATGACTTAGGGTGCCCCCAAGTTGTCCCTCCAAAATTCGTATCAAATCCGTCCTTAGTAGGATCCTCACTCAAATGCCACTTCCCAGCCACACAGGTTCGATAGCCCGTAGATTTCAAGGCTTCAGCGACGGTCACAAATTTGCCATCAAGAATTCTCTTATTTTTGATTGGAATGAGCTTGCGATTTTTGGCCTTCCCGCGGTCTGAATTTGCCACCGTGAACACGCCGTGACGAGGAGTGTATTTCCCCGTCATCATACAAGCTCGTGAAGGCGCACAGTTTGCTGCTCCAGCATAAGCATTGATGAACGTCATTCCCTCCCTTCCGATACGATCGATATTTGGAGTCTCATAATATTTTGAACCCTGACAAGAAAGGTCAGTATAACCTAAATCATCGGCATAAATCAGGACGATATTGGGATTTTCGCCAAAAGCTAAAACGCCACCCAAAATGTGAATAAGTGCAGATTTCTTAATCATTCTTAACTGTAACGATTCCCTCGCTTCCAAGATGAGAACGGAGGTGATTGGAATACCCTTGTCCCGATTCGGCCTGAAGAGGAAACTTTTTTTGAAAAATTCATGAATAAGATTCTTACATTTTTTGCTGCACTGACCCTCCAAATTCTGCCCCCTGCCTCGGCACAGGAGCCAGGAACAGGGCTTACCGAAGCCCAAAAAGATCGTGAACGGCTCATCGATCTAGCGCTTAGCCTAGAGGCAGACTTCAGTCGGACCTTACAAGATTTTACCCAGCTTCAAAAAGACTATGCGAAACTCCTCAAAAAGAAGGCGATTCCTGACCAATCAGCAAAAGTCCAAGACCTCCAAGGTAAACTTAAGCATGCGCTTGCCAAACTCGCGGAGAAGAAACCTGTCGGACCCGATCCACAAACCCAGAAGCTTCTGAAGCAAGATATGGTGAATCTCCGGAACGAGCTCCATCGCGAGCGGCAGGATCTCCTTGTCGCCCGGGCACGCCTTATCCGCGCAAAGGAATTGGAGAGCAAGCTGGACAAAGAAACAACAGGGAGAATACAGACAACGAAAGAGCTTAAACAAATCAAAGCCGAGCGCGCAAAACTGCTCGGTGAGTTGAAAGCTACGATGGCAAAACTGAAAGAAAAAGAGCAAGGCCACGAGGTTGCAATCGCAAGAATTGACTCACTTCAAAAAGAAAACCTTACTCTAAAAGAAAAAGTCAAAATTAAGGATGCCGAAATCGCACGCCTCCTTCCTATAGAACAACAGTATAATAAGGTAACCATTACAGCGACTGAGCTCAAAAAAGAACAAATCCGCCTCGCGAAAATCCTCGCCGACCGGGAAAATCAATTGGTTAATCTTAAGTCTCATCTCGCTGCTGAAGTCAAACGGAGTCTAGAAATTCCGATTTTAGTTCAAGCTCAGAGCGATCTTGAAAAGAAACTTGCTGAAAGCAGTGCCAGCAACAACGAATTCAGAAAAAATAACGAGATTCTTGTCACCAAACGGAATGAGCTCGAGGAAAGAATCAATGAAGGACAACAGACCATTATTGCCATGCGCGCCCAGCTCGAAAAAAATGAGAACGCGATCGCTTCAGTGACAAAGCTTAATGCAATGAATGAGATTCTTGTCGCGGAGAAAGCCCTTCTTAAAAATACCGCTGATATGGCCAAGGCCGAGCTTGTGAAAGCGATGGGATTACGAACCCGTCTCGAAGCTGAATTAGCTGAAACTAAAAAGATCGCGGTGACTGTCGAAACACTCAAGAATAAGAATTCAGTTTTAATTGAGGGGCAGGCCATGATCCAAGATCGCCTCCGGGCGAACGAAAAAAGCTTCAGCCTACTCAAGGCAGACCGCGATCGGCTAGAAGTCGCTTATAAAGACCTCGAAAAAGCGAAAATCGACCTTATCACCGAGATCACCCAGCATAATGATGAATTGAACAAGCTTCGCGCCGAACTTGTTGAAAAGTCCAAAGATTCCGAAGCTCTCGGCGCTCTCACAGAAGAAAAATCTGCTCTTGAGGCACAGCTCCTAAAGCGCGACGAGGATTTAAAGAAGGCCCGCAAGGAGCTCGGTAAACTTCAAATCAACGCTACCGTCCTAGAAAAACAACTCGTATCTCTTAAGCGGACAACTGCCACGATCAACCCGATTCGCTACGCCAAAGGAGACGCTAATATCACCAACCAACAAACTCGTGTCTTAAACGAAGTTCAGCAGGTTCTTAAAATCTTCCCGAACGCCAAATTCGAAATCGTGGGCCATACCTGTAATCTCGGAATACTCGACCAAAATATAGATCTTAGCCAGCGGCGTGCGAAATCGCTTCATGACTTCCTACTCTCGAAGGGCATACAAAAAGATCGCCTCAAACATCGTGGAGTGGGCCAAAGCGAGCCAGCCGTTCCTAACACTAACGAAGCCAATCGCCGTCAAAACCGACGTGTTGAAGTTGAAATCCTAGACTAACTTTCTACTTTGGAAACCTCTCCTTACGGGACTACCAAAGACGGTCAAACCGTCCGGCTTTTCACGCTGACCAACTCATCTGGAGTCGAGGTCCAGCTTTGCGAATATGGTGCCATCGTTGCATCCGTAAAAACGCCTGACTGCAGCGGAAAGTTCGCCAACATCACCCTCGCCAAAGACTCTTTAGAGGGCTGGCTTGAAAACCCGGAGTACCTCGGTGCGACTGTGGGACGCTATGGGAACCGAATTTCAAAGGGAAAATTTTCAATAGACGGCACTGACTACGAATTAGCCAATAATAACGATCCAGGCGGTATCCCATGCCACCTCCACGGTGGGGTAAAAGGGTTCAGCCGCGTTTTTTGGAACGGACAACCTGTCATTCGCCCGAAAGCGAGCGGTGTCTGCTTTACCTACTACTCGGATGCAGGTGAGGAAGGCTACCCCGGCAATCTCACTGCCAAAGTCACCTACTGGCTTACCGACGACAATGAACTCATCTTTGAGGCCAGAGCTAAGGCCGATGCCCCTACCCCTGTCAACCTGATCAATCACACGTATTGGAACCTTTCCGGCAAACCCACCAAAACGATCCTGGATCACGAGCTACAACTGAACGCGAATCAATTCCTGCCCACCTCGGCCGGATTGATCCCGACCGGGAAAAAGGAGGAGGTTAAAGGAACCCCCATGGACTTTACCAAGCCCATCCGGATTGGCGAACGGATCAAAAACAACTTTGAGCCTCTGAAAATTGGAAATGGCTACGACCACTGCTGGGTCATTCAGGAAAAAGGCTCTGGGAACTTAAGAAAGACTGCAATTGTCCACGATCCAAAAAGTGGCCGGATTCTTGAAGTAAAGACGGACCAGCCTGGATTACAATTTTACAGCGGGAACTTCCTCCCCCGCAAACACACTGGACTCTGCCTTGAGACCCAAGCATTTCCCGATTCGCCAAATCAACCCGATTTCCCTAATACTATTTTGAGACCTGGTGAGACCTACTCCCACACCTGTGTCTTTAAATTTTCGACAAGTTCCCATTACCTACCTGGCCTTGAAGGATCCTGATCGTGCGGCCCAGCATTTTCCTTCCTGATTCTGGACGAGAAGGCGATAGAAATACTTCGTATTAGCCTTCAAATTCTTGAGCCGAAAACGATTGTCACCCCTCACAAGATCTTGAGCATCAGTCGAAGCGTTCCACACTCTTCCTTTCCCAAACAGTTTCTCACTTGCTTTTCCACGCTCGGTGCCATGGAACATTCGCGGAGCAAAGGTAATAGCGTCTACTTCACCATACCACACCACTCCTTTAGCCTTACTTCCTGGTGCTTTAAGCTGGTAGGAAATGGTCGCAAATCCAGCGTCGATCTCGGCAACATGACTTTCTCCTATCTCTGCCGGTAATTGATAGAGCCCCTCCAAAACATCTGGCTTTAGGAATATCAGTCCCTTGTGCTGGTGGTCTGACTTCACCTCAGCTGGGACCTCACGAAAATCCACTCCCCCAGTCGTCATTCGAAACCAATGATCCTTGCTAATCGCGATTCCATGATTTTGGACCCGGGCCTTGGTCGTCATTCGATCCACCGGAAAAATCTGTCCCGTAGCATCAAAAAACCATCCCCTCCGATCAAGAACACGTTCCACATCTCCCGTTCGCTCCACTTGGGGCGGACCCGGGACTTCACAAAAAGATGAGGCCCTAAGAACAGCCTTAGTATTTCTGCGAGGCGCCTTATTCCCGACGGCATAAAGAACCCACTTGTTTTTGGCCTCATCAAAAAGGTAGCCATAATAAGTATGATAAATTCCGTTTTTCTCAACGCGCAGGGCTTGTATCACCGACTTCGGCTGCTGTGCATAGGGTGTCCAATTACGAATTTTCACACCTGCGCCCTCATGACCAAAGCCACTGAACTCGGCATCAGGATTCCCGGTCGCCAAGAGATGAGGCATCTGCTCGAGCGACGGTAACTTTCCTTTCGCGCCTTTTTGCGAAAGGGCCCACATAGAAAAATTCACTCCTCCCGCAGCTCGTTGATTAGCTCCAAAACTAGCCCCAAAGTAACCAAAATTTGTCGACATCGGACTGTAGCTTGAGCCACTTGATGAATTACGACTTTCAAAAATCCACATCACGGGCTCCGGGCATCCCTCCGACCAGTAACGAGTATGAATTGCCGCCGGCCGCCAGCGAGCCCGAAGGAGAGACAATTTTGTCATTTCAGCTCCTTTTAATCTGACCGACTTTACTACCCCCATCCTTTTCCCGTATCTCATCAGCGAGATTTGTTGTTTCCCTTTTTCAACCAAGATCGGGAAAGTCTTCAGTGTATTTTCTTTCCCAACCAAGAATTCCCTCTGGTTCTTGCCAACTCCTAAACCCCAGCTCCCCTCACCTTTCCCTTGAGCAAATTCAATAGTGATAGTCGTCTCAACTTTTGCCTCCGCAAAAAGATACCATCTTGCCGTGGCCGTATCCTTTCCCGAGATGAACTCAAGCCCTTGAAATGAGGAACTAATCAATGCCTTTTCCACTCCTTCCACCAAACCTTTCCCTATTGCCCTAACCTTACCCTTGTCAAAAAAGCCATTATTGGCAGTCAAAACGAGCATTCCATCTTGGGATCGCTCAGCCTGATGGAACACCCCTTCCTCCTCTCCCGCTATTTGATCCAAGGCAACGCAAACCGAAATCGCGACTGAACTCACTACCAAAACCAAAAACCTCATATCGACTCTACGTTTGCCGTCAGTAGATTCTACCGGATCAGTGGCACTTAACACGTCTCCTCCCGATTTAACCCCACACCTTCGAAACGAATCATAGGAATCCATCATCCTAAACTCGATAAGAGTGCCTATTGCCATCGTAGCTCAATAGACTAACCTAACGGAGAACCTTCCCAAACTCGTGTCCAAAGTTACTATTTATCACTTCAATCATTGAGGATCTTCCACTAATGCCTTGGCGGTCGCCGAGGACCTAGGAGTTGATCATGAAGTCATTCTCTACATTAAAACACCACCCGACGAAGCCACCCTTACAAAAATCGTGGGCATCCTCGAAGATCCGGTTGAGGACCTCGTTCGCAAGGATTCCAAATTTAAGAAGCTTGAGCTCAATCCGAAGGATTTCGTAGGCAATCCAAAGGCGGTTGTCGATATCCTCGTAAAGCACAAACAACTCCTTCAAAGACCTATTTTAGTCACGAGTAAAAAGGCCATTATTGGGCGCCCCAAACAAAGAATCATCGACTTCTTAAGCAAATAAAAATGACAGAGAGAATTTCCCACCACCAATACTTCCTCAAACGAAAACCCCACTCTCATTCCTAAGGAAACATCTAACAAACACTCAAAGGCGACCCCCATTGAAATGTCAAAAATTCCTTCATGGAGAATCCTAAAAAAACAAAAAAATGAACTCTAATGTGCCGCTTGTCCCATAGCATAATCCTCATGAAAAATATTATTGTCCTCACATCATTCCTCGCTTTCGGGGCTTTTGCAAACGCCCAAAACGCGCCCACGGCCGGAAAATGCCCTAGTAAATATGCCGCCAACAAATGCGACGCCGGAGCCTGTGTCGCCGATTCCTGTGGCCCCATGGTCAAGCTTGCTGTCAACGGACTTGAAAAGGAGGCTGTTGCTGAGACGACCAAAGTCACCCTCGGTGCCATTGCCGGCATCAACCATTGTTCGACCTGCGTCAAATCCGGCACCGTCATGGTTAAGTATAATGCAGACAAGATAAAAGTCGCCGATATTGAAAAAGCGGTCGCTAAAAACGGTCTTAAAGTAGTGGGTCACAAAACTGACTTTAAGGTCAAAGGCCTCGCCTGTCAGTCCTGCAGCAACCACCTCACGTCTATTCTTGGTAAGACCAATGGCGTTGTGAACGTCGACAAAGTCTGCCACATGAGCGGAATTGTTGCGATTACGTTTGATGCCAAAAAAACCGACAACGAAACACTCAAAGCCTCTATTCACACCACCAAATACAGGGTGATTGAAGCCAAGAAGGAGGCAACTGCTGCTACCGCTCCTCAAAGCTAGATTCTCATCCCAACTGTTTTGACTATTAGATGGCCACTCCCTTCGCGGGGAGTGGCCGTTCTTTTTGAAATGTGGAAAGCCATCATCACCCGATAGATCTCCAATTTCCTTCAAGTAATCTTGGCCCTATGAAGTTTTCCATTTTGACACTTGTCCTTCTCACTGGCCTGGCTCTCCTGGCCGATGACGGGTTCACAAAAGATTCACAACGCCAGAAGGGTGTTCCCGTAGGTAAGGTCACGCGGCACGAGCACCGCAGCAAGGTCTTTGAGGGCACCCTTCGCCAATACTATCTTTACATTCCCAGCCAATACAAATCCTCCGAACCCGCCGCTCTCATGGTCATTCAAGACGGCCATGCTTACGTCGACGAAAATGGGCAGGCCCGCGCCACCATCGCTCTTGATAATCTCATCCATCGAAAAGAGATCCCCGTCACTATCGGAATCTTCATTAACCCTGGGGTCTTTGACAAAAAAATTGAAGGTCGTCAGGACTGGTCCACAGGAAAAAAAACCAAAACCAGCAACCGCAGTCTCGAATACGATTCTCTCAACGATACGTATGCTCGCATGCTAGAAAGCGAACTTCTCCCCGAAGTAGCCAAGAAATTCAACCTCACCAAGAAC
>Ga0213863_10003488_pt1 | contig 10835 bp, 7 predicted proteins | sample PICome_8_FD_160128 | JGI IMG/M metagenome (GOLD analysis project Ga0213863, IMG submission 160128) | Coastal seawater microbial communities near Pivers Island, North Carolina, United States - PICO497 | ecosystem: Environmental > Aquatic > Marine > Coastal | place: USA: North Carolina | collected... | reverse complement strand
CTACTGTTCCGATATCACCAACGCCGACGACCCTTTCACTATTGGCATGGATAGACTGCTCGATATTGACAAACCCTACGACTATATCGGCAAGGCTGCGCTGCAAAAAATTGCACAGGAGGGGACGCCACGACGGTTGGTTGGGGCTAACTTTAAAGGCGAACCGGTACAGCCCAACGAACATTTTTTACCGGTAAGTGCAGCGGGACACATCGCAGGACATTTGACGCGCTGTGCTTATTCACCCCGACTCGAACACAATATAGCTCTCGTTAATCTGCCCACCGAATATGCCGAGCCCGGCACCCCAATAGAACTGCATTTACCTGATGGTATACGTCAGGCTGAAGTCGTAGCTTTACCTTGGTTTCCAGCTGAAAAGAAAATTCCAGCATGGTAGAACGCCCAAAAAGAGCTCTGTAAACCTTGTTCAACACCGTGCAATCGAAACGATTAAAAGTTTTTCTAGAGCCGACTCTGGTACCTTGCCCTATCCTCACAGTAGCTGGAGTTCTCACACATGCGTAATCAGCTCACCCCACGCCGACTGATCGCCTGGTTGGCACTGCCATTAACGCTAGGGGTCGTCAGTTCCGGAAACAGTTCGACTGCCGATTCTGAACGTGCCCGAGGGTTGGGGATTCCCTTTATGGGCGAACCCGGCCCCCTCAACGGAATCACCGATGTTGAAGGCGTGGAGGTCGGACATAAGACACTGGTTCGTGGCGAAGGGTCGTTAGTACGTGGGGATGGTCCCATCCGAACCGGCGTTACGGTTATTCACCCTCGGGGAAAAACCAGCACCGAAGGCGTTTATGGCGGCTGGTTTACACTTAATGCATCGGGTGAGATGACCGGTACAACCTGGCTTGAAGAGCGCGGCCTCATCGATGGCCCTATAGGTATTACCAACACCCACAGCGTCGGCGTTGTTCGGGACGCTTTTGTCGGCTGGATGGTCGATCAGCAATGGCCGGCCCTATGGCATGCCCCGGTCGTTGCCGAAACCTACGACGGCGCACTCAATGATATTAATGGTCAACATGTCGAAAGGGCCCATGTGCAAGAAGCCCTCAAGGCAGCCACCGCAAGACCTGTGGTCGAGGGCGCCGTTGGTGGTGGCACGGGGATGGTGTGTAATGGATTTAAAGGCGGTATCGGTACCGCTTCGCGCAGGGTCACCGTGAACGATCGCAGCTATGTTGTAGGTGTTCTGGTCCAGTGTAATTACAACTGGGGTGGCAATAGCTTGCGGTTAGGCGATCGCTGGGTAGCCGACCAACTTCCCGTGGGAGAGCACTGCTATACCGACGCTAGTATTACACCTAAAAATCCGTGGTTCCCTTACTGCAGTGGCGCTGATTTGGAAAAAAACAGTCCCACCCGTGACGGCTCAATTATTGTGGTGATCGCTACCGATGCACCGGTGCTCCCTCATCAGTTAAACCGTATAGCCAAGCGACCGTCCCTGGCTCTGGGCAGACTAGGCGCTATTAGTAATCCAGGATCTGGGGATATCTTTGTCACATTTTCTACCGCAAATACCGGCGCGGTAAATGAAGATCAATTCAACACCATCGAACAGTTTCCTAACAACGGGCTAGGCACGCTGTTTCGGGCCACGATTCAAGCCACTGAGGAGGCCATTGTTAACGCTATGGTAGCCGCGGAAACGGTCACGGGTGCAGACGGACTTAGGGTACACGCGTTACCTCACGACCAAGTGCGTGCGTTATTTTCTAAGTAGACGGTGATCTGACACCTTGCTGTCATCACGCTTGGCGACGCCTAACACCAGCCTTAAAACCGTTGCTCTGAGCGCAGGCTTTTATCGATTGCTAATCCATAAAGTTTGATAGGGATTCATGAGTATCTCGGAGCCCGCTGCATCGCAGCGCGTACCCGTCAGCAAATCGTACCAGTGATCTGTCGTTATCAGATTCAATTCTCTTAAAAGCAGTGGCTGGGGCTGATCGGTAATGTTGTAAATACAAAAAATACTTTGGCGCCGGTTCATGCTTTGGCGCCAAAACCCAAAAATAAATTCGCCCAGATCCAGCGTAAACTGTGTGGCGTTGGGGTGAAAAGCCGGCTGCTGCTGACGCAGCTTAATCAACTTCTGAAGCCCATTAAAAACAACATGATGGTTTGAATGGGGATCATTCAGAACCTCTGCCAAATCATTGAGCTGCCACTGGCGCCGATTGATCGCACGATTATGGCCGGTATGAAGAACACGACTCATATCATTCGTGCTGCCAAGCAACGAGTGCAGATAAAAAGCTGGCACCCCCTCTAGCCCAAGCATAATGGCATGGGCACAAATAAATCTTTCTATGCCGAGGTGGTCGACACCTTTTGAAGTGCCCTGCAGCGCATCAAAAAGGGCAATATTAATTTCGTAAGGTTGGCTCTCACCTTCACCGGTTTGCCGACGAGAGATAAGCCCACCGAAACTCTCGAGAGTGCTCACTAGCGTCGCCAAATCTTCGGGCCCCAGCAGCCCCTCCGCGGGCCGCAGGCCAATACCATCGTGGGATGCGATAAAGTTAAAGTAAGTGGTGCCGTCCTCTGCTGGCGGCATCCCCATTATCCAGCTTCGCAGGTGCTGGCTATTACCCGTGATTAACCCATGGATGAGCAGTGGCGGCAGAGAAAAATTGTAGATGCCATGGGCTTCATTGCCGTCACCAAAGTAAGACAGATTTTGTGTATTCGGAACATTGGTCTCGGTGATAATTATGGCATCAGATTGCGCGTGCTCGATCAGCGTTCGAAATAGGCGAACCAGCTCATGGGTCTGAGGTAAATTAATACAGGAGGATCCTGAAGCCTTCCATAAAAAAGCCACCGCATCGAGTCGAAAAATTCGCACCCCAGCATCTAGTAGCTGACGAATAATGATGGCGAACTCTGCAACGACTGCAGGATTTCGAAAATCAAAATCGACCTGATCTGCACTGAAAGTACACCACACTGAACGACTGCCCTTATGAGTCTCTACGGGCTCGAGTAGACGACTGGTCCGCGGGCGAACCACATGAGCCGCGTCAAAGTCTTCATCAGGGACATAAAAATAGTCGGCGCCCGGATCGACGCCTCGGCGGAAATTTTCAAACCAGACCGAGCGGCTGGAGCAGTGATTTAGTACAAGGTCGGCCATCATTCGGTAATCGACGGCAATACGCGTAAGATCCGACCAATCCCCAAGAGATTCGTTAATGCTTGAGTAATCTAAAACCGCAAAACCGTCATCTGATGTCCAAGGATGGAAGGGCAAAATATGCACCCAAGAAATAGCCGAACCGACACGTTGATTAAGAAACTGATGTAACACGCGTAGCGGCAATTGCTCGGAAGCCTGAATAGAATCACCATAAGTAATAAGGGCAATATCTGATTCATTCCACAAGTTTCTGTGAGCGGCGGGCCCCACCTGCTGATCGTCCAGCCGCATGGCTGCTAAAATTCTGTGGTTGTAATTCGTCAGTGCTTGTTCACTGATTAGGTCACCGTACACCGTCGTTAAGTGGTCTTGAACACGCTGGAATAGATTCATAGCGGAAATAGGGTCATTGACCGTCGTTAAGCGCGGCGCAATTTAGGCAGGCGAGTAACGGTAGGCTTCTCGACAAACTCGTTATGATCGGCCTCTACCGCAGCCACCAGCTCATCAAAAATATCCGGCATAGCGCTTACCACTCGGTTCCAGGTGGGAATAAATGGCGCGTCCATGGGATGCTCAAGAAAATGCCGACCCGCTTCCATAATATTCTCAGCGAAGAGCTCAATGGCCTTTTCCTCCCCGTGAATATCGAAACATAATCCATTCATGATGGCGTCATTGCGATAGGCCTCTGTGAGATCCAGCGCCAGTCGATAATAGGTGGCCTTTACTGTTCGGAAGGTCTCCTGATTAAACACAGTTCCCTGAATAGCCATTTTTCTAAAAATAGATTTAGCGATATCTGTGGACATGCGAGACAAGCCAGCAGCCGGATCATCGATTGATAGATCCTGATGCTTGTGATCATAATTTCCAGCGATGTCGACTTGGCAAATACGCTTATTGCTGTTGCTGCGATAAGCCTCTGAAACGACGCCGATTTCAAGGCCCCAATCACTGGGCACTCTCAGATCAGTCAATGCATCGCGGCGAAAAGCAAACTCTCCAGCAAGAATATAGCGGTAACTATCAAGGTAATTCAGATAAGCCGACTCTCCTAACACCTGTTTTAACGCTCTAATCATCGGGGTCACTAACAACCGACACACCCGGCCGTTAATTTTGTTGTTCGCTATGCGCGGGTAATAACCTTTACAAAACTCGTAGTTGAATAATGGGTGGGCTACAGGGTACAGAAGCCTCGCCAACAAACTTCGGTCATAGGTGAGAATATCGCAATCGTGCAATGCCACGGCCTGAGCACGGGCGGTGGCTAACACATATCCCATGCAGTACCACACGTTTCGACCTTTACCGAGCTCCTTGGGTGCCAGCCCTGCCTCAGCAAGACGAGCATCCAGCGCTTTCAGCCGCGGTCCGTCGTGCCAGAGCACTCGATGGTGTTGAGGCAAATCAGAAAAGAAAGATAACGCGTGTTGATACTCCTCGGCATTAGCTCGGTCTAAGCCAACGACAATCTGTGAAAGGTAGGGCACATCTTTTAGCTCTGCCAGAATATTGGGCAAGGCGGGTGTTGCGATCTCGGAATACAGCGACGGTAAGATAAGCCCCAAGGGACGCACTTTGGCATAATCAGAGAGCTCTTGCTCAAGGCTTTCGGTCGATCGCTCACCCAGATTGTGCAGCGTAGTAATAGTTCCGTTCTGGTAAAAGTCGGCCATATCGATTCTCCTCGTCGAGTTGATCAATGATCTTTTGAATACCTTCCGCCCAACCCTCGGGCCCCTCACCCGTACTCGTATATAGATGGTTTTGCCGGTTTGGCACGGGAGGTTCATGAACGGGTGAGCGAACAATCAAAGCGCGATCTGCCGCCTCGAGGAGCTCGAGGTCGTTGTTGGCATCACCCGCGGCGATACTGATAGCAGCGGGACAGATTTCCTGCCGAATTTTTTCATGCAGCCACTGTAGGGCCGCTCCCTTACCACCCCCTGCCAATACGTGTAAGAAACGCCCACCTTGGACAACGCGTAATCCCAATGGCGATAGTGCGTTAGCAAAATGATGGCGGTCGCTTGCAGACCCCAACCAAAGCAGCGTCTCGCTAAAATGGCGCGCCTGCGCACGGCGTGATGACAAAGCATCAAGACCCGTCACCGCTTGCACTTCGCGCAAGGACATATCACTCAACGCATGAAACCGATTAGCCCATTCATCACCTAGACCAGACAATAAACCGCGAATAAAACCTCGTGATTTACCCAACACCTGACACCAGTAACGCGAGGCGCTGGCCGAGCCTCTTGGCCGTGTTAGCCCCCAATCTTCCGGCACCCAAATAGCCGCGCCGTTTTCCACAACAAAGGGCCCATCGATACCAAGCTCCCTACAGAGCACAACTACCTCTGCATGGGTCTTGCTAGTGCAGGGAATAACAGGAATGCCACGGGCTAATAACCCAGCGAGTACAGGACCTGCATCCCCTAACGCGTAGGTGTCGTGGTCCAACAGCGTTCCATCTAAATCGGTATAAATTACCGGTCCGTTAACAGTCACCGGGATGACACCCCATAAAACGCACCGGTGTGGTGCGAAAGAATCATTGCAGTGCATCGACTTCTAGCTATTTTCATTTTCGTCATCCTTGACACTCCCTTTGTTAAATCACGTTCTACGCGCTATTGCGCCCCAGCATTGCCGCGGCGCAAAGCCACTGCGCAGCCAACAGCACTGCCTAACAGGGGTACAGCAAATAACGTGCCTGATTGGAAGCCAGCGGTTTTTTGGGACGATCGTAGCCCTGCCGTTGCCGACAAAATCGACACCGGGAGGCCTCTAAATCTGCAAGAAAATTTAGCGCTAAGTCAACGCCCCGGCTAGACCCGCCAGTACAACTCGAGTACCTGAATAGGGACGTCGACCGTGCATAACCCTTAAATTATCGATCATAAGGATGTCGCCCGAATCCCAGCTGTGGTCATAAACCTGCTGGTACGCCAGAGCCACTAGGGTCTCTAAAGTAGACGCGGGCATAGAGGAACCGTCACCAAAGTGAATCGAACTGTGAGCTGCATTGCGATGATCCTGCCAGCCGGCAAAAGCCGCCACCAGTTGGTTGAAAAAAACCTCAGTGCCCGTGGCAGTCTGGCGGATCGCCGGTAAAGCGGGGGTCGTCACGCGCAAATCATCTCCCGTCAGCCAGGTCCAGCTATACCCCAAAGCGTCTAGCTTCGTCTCTGCAGCTTCAGTTGTCGTTACACTCAACGTATCTTGCCAGCTGCGCCCCTGGCCCGAGCCAGAGTCTGCTGTAGCCGGCATCGTGTGGGTATAACGAACCCCCAGCTCGCGACACTGTTTTATGAAGCCGGGCATCTGCTGCTTCAGTGCGATTAAAAGCTGATCTGATCGACACAGCGGCGTGGCACCGCCTGTTTCGGCGGCGCGCTCACAATAAAAAAATAGGTACCGCGGAAATCGCGGTGTTTGCGCCATTTCATGATGTAAAAATATTTCCAGATCAGGTGGGGCTTCATTGGCGGTAAACACCCTGGGCGTGCGATTTTTACGAACGGCATTGGATAGGGACTCGGCGTAGGTGAAGGGCTGCAAACCGAGAGCCTCAATACACCGGTCAAAACCCGTATCCCCCTCATCGGGAAACCCGCGAAACAACAAAGCACCGACCTGATTTAGTAGGGGTATGACATCACCCACAGATACCCTGAGCTGATCTGGGAGGGATCCTGCTCCCTGGGGCGCGAGTTGCAGTGGAAAACCTCCATTACCTAATTCAGAGGACGCCATAAAGGGAAGCGCCGCACACAGACTCTCAATATTCGCGTCAGCGTCAATCATAGATAGGATGGAAGCCACCGAAGGCTTGCTCACAAAAATGTCCTGGGTCGTTGAAACGACGGTTCCGATTGAGGGCGCTGATAGCAGCCATTTCTGAGTCACTCAAGTCAAAGTTAAAAACGTCGATATTTTCCTGTAAGCGCGCGCGTTGGCTGCTTTTAGGTATCACCGCAGTGCCACGCTGCAAACCCCAACGGAGTAACACTTGCGCGGGACTGCGCTGCACCCGTTGTGCGGCGCTGCAGATGACAGGGTCATCCAGTAGACATTCCTGAGCACCGGCCATTCCGAGCTCAAGATAAGACAGCGATCCCAGCGGAGAAAAAGCGGTTACCGCCATGTCGTATTGATGGGCGAGACGGATCAAACGGTCCTGCGTCAGATAGGGATGCGACTCAATCTGTAACAGTGCAGGCTTGATACGAGCGGAGGCAATCAAGTCATGCAGTAACCCGGTATTGAAATTACAAACACCGATCTCTTTCACCAAGCCGGCTTCTACCAAGCCTTCCATAGCGCCCCAAGTGTCCGCGATGGGGACCAAATCAGGCTCCATGCGCGGCGATGCAGCTTCAGGGTCGTAAAGCCACTCCGGCGGATAGCGTTCTTGAAAATCGACATATTTGAGGGCAATGGGGAAATGGATGAGGTAGAGATCAAGGCAGTCGAGTCCCAAATCCCTCAGGCTGCGCTCACAGGCAGCTCGAACATGCTCCGGGCGATGGAAGGTATTCCAAAGTTTAGAGGTCACCCACAAGTCATCTCGGTTTACGTTTGTATTTTGAAGAACCGTTCTCAAGCCCTCCCCTACGGCACTCTCATTGCCGTAGTCGGCCGCACTGTCTAAGTGGCGGTAACCCGCGGCGACCGCATCGACCACCGTACTCGCTACAGTTTGCTCAGGCAGCTTCCAAAGCCCCAGTCCAACAGCAGGCATGACCCCGGAACCTACTCGAATACCGTCTTCAACCACCATGCAACCCTCTTCATCAACTACAAACACGAAACCTTATGGTCTCACAGCTCGCTCTTAACAGGGCCAACTGACCTGCTCTTGAGCACAAAATTCATCCATCAGTACAACCTTCCCCGTCGCGAGTGAGCGTTGAGCCGCACTGGCGACGAGTAAGGACTTAAAGCCCTCGGCGGGGGTTGCCGCGTCGACAATATCCCCCTCAAGTTGTGCCATGAATGCGACATGCTCAAAAAAAGTGGCTCCCGAGTGACCACTGCTTTCTATGGCTTTAGGATACGTCACCGCCGTGCCGCCGTAGGTGGGGTGTGCCGCAACCTCCACTTGAATTTTCGCAGAGGAGCCAACACCGCTGCGAAAACTCGAGGATTCACTGGCGACAAGCCGCCCCCTCTCACCCGTAACAACCAGCTCTTCGTAGAGTTCCTGACTAAACATGTTGAGCGTGAATTGGGCGAGGGTTCCGTTGTCGTAATTGACGGTCACAAACGCATGATCGTCAATATCAGAGCTCAGTCCTCCGTACTCAAAATCAAGAAAATTCACTGCCCTGCCCCCCTGGGCGTAAACCTTCGTGGGAACCCCATCGACCGCCAAATTCATGAGATCAAAGTAATGGCAGCATTTTTCAACCAAAGTCCCACCCGAATAGCGATTGAACTTGTTCCACTCACCGACTTTGTTCAGAAATGGGGGGCGGTACTCAGACATGGCCACGGTGCGGACAGTGCCTAGTGCCTTCTGAACACGAATCGCATGGAAGGCCTCAATGTACTGCGCTTTAAACCGGTACTGCATACCCAGCTGCACAAACGAGGGGTAGGCCTGTGCCAGCGTCACCATGCGCTGAGCATCAATTAGTGAAGTCGCCATGGGCTTTTCTAGAAAGATGGGTTTACCTGTGATCATAAGACGCTCAAAAATCGCGCTATGCGTAAAATTAGGCGTCGCGATCAAATAGGCATCAACGCTTTCATCAGCGCACAAAGCCTCTAAAGAGCTGTAAATTGCCAAGGGTTTTTGCGCGACTTGCTGATACTCTCTGGCAGCCCTTCGCAGGCTTGCATCGTGCTCGTCATAAACGCCCTGAATCTGCATTCGTCCCAACAGCAATGCCACTCTCAGATGTTCTCGTCCCATCATGCCCAAACCAACAATCGCCACCCGGGGTCCGCCAAGCCCATCCCCTCGAGCCAGCCAGGCTTCATCGGCAAGCCGTGCTGACGGTATTGAAAAAAATCTGGGTTTCACTGTTTCGAGCTCCATGAGTCTCTGCGCCACGCCGCGGCACGGAAGTACCACCAAACGCCAAGATTAAATAAAGACACTGCAACCAGAGAGGGAACAAAGTAATGACTTAAGCCACCCACCAGGCCCACAGGTGAAAACAGCAGATACAGTGCCAGTACGCAGGACAATAGCGTCGCAGCACAGGGAATTGCATAGGTCCAAGGGGTTAAATCAAGAATCTCTTGACGATGAAATATCCAAGCTTCAGATCGAGGCTGCCACAGGCCTAGCCCCAGCATTATGGCCACTTCAATAATGAACAAAACCGCGTAAAGATGTAGGAAGTGCAGGGGTATCTGCTCTTTGAAAACGAACTGAAGGCACCCGTAGGCAATGACGTGGAACACAATAACCACTTTAGCGGCCACTGCCGGCACTTTGCGGGTAAACAAACCGACCATAACAATGGCAATCACCGGAATATTATAAAACCCAGTGAAGATACGAATGATCTGCCAGAGGCCCTCCGTTGCAAACTGGAGCATTGGAGCGACCAGAAAAGAAAACAAAGCAATCACGATACTCGCGCGCTTTGCGATCTTAACCCGCTGACTGTCGGTAAGCACCTTGCCTCGCAAGGGCTCCCAAACATCGAGACAAAATAAGGTGGCTGCGCTGTTGAGCAACGAGTTGAAAGAGCTAAAAACAGCACCCAAAAGCACTGCCAGAAAAAAACCCCAAGCGTAACTTGGCAGAACATCGCGGACCAATTGTGGATAAGCAAGGTCAATCGAAGCCAGCTCAGAACCGTATAGGTGGAACGCTATCACGCCAGGAAGCATCATTAGAAAAGGGACAAGCACTTTGAAGAAGCCGGAAAGCAATACCCCCTTTTGTCCCTCTGCTAAATTCCGGGCAGCTAACGTGCGCTGAATGACGTACTGGTTTGCACACCAATAAAAGAGGTTTGCAAAAACCATCCCCGTGAACAAAGTCCCGAAGGGTGTGGGGTCTCCTGATCCACCTATGGCATTCAGCTTGTGGGTTTCTGAAGTCACCACGATTGTCAGGCCACCAAGCACATCGCCCTCCCCAAGCAGTGCTAAGCCGAGAATCGGTACCGCGAGACCCATGATTAGCAGCCCAATCCCGTTAATCGTGTCCGACACCGCAACCGCTTTTAGCCCTCCGAAAATCGCATAGAGAGCGCCCGTCGCTCCAATAATCACAACCGTTAAAGGCAGCGCTAAGCCGTCGTCGATAGCCAATAAATCGGGAATCGAAAATAACTTCATCACGGCCAGAGAACCCGAATACAGCACACTGGGTATAGTGACCAAACCATAGCCGAGCATGAACAAAATGACCGTCATTCGGCGGACATCGTCATCAAAGCGCTGATTTAGAAATTCGGGCAGCGTGGTAAAGGCGCCGGCGAGATATCGCGGTAGAAATACAAACGCCATAAACACCGTCGCCACGGCCGCCGTAACTTCCCAGGCCATACTGCTCAGATTAAACCCATAAGCCGAGCCGTTAAGGCCAATCAGTTGCTCGGCAGAGAGATTGGTCAACAGCAAAGAGCCCGCAATAATCGGCGCACCTAGGCCCCGACCCGCCAAAAAATAGCCATCAGCAGAGTCGGTTTCA
>Ga0213863_10003484_pt1 | contig 10841 bp, 9 predicted proteins | sample PICome_8_FD_160128 | JGI IMG/M metagenome (GOLD analysis project Ga0213863, IMG submission 160128) | Coastal seawater microbial communities near Pivers Island, North Carolina, United States - PICO497 | ecosystem: Environmental > Aquatic > Marine > Coastal | place: USA: North Carolina | collected... | reverse complement strand
CGCTTTTTAGCCAGCAGCATATCCATCATCGAGTTGGTATCGTCTCCTGCATCGAGCACCAGCCGGACGAGGCGACGAGTATCGGGGTCCATCGTCGTTTCTCGCAGCTGCATGGGATTCATTTCACCCAGCCCCTTAAAGCGCTGCACGCTTACCTTCCCTTTCTTTTTTTCAGCCTCAATTCGGTCAAGAATGCCCTGCCTCTCCGCTTCGTCTAACGCATAGAAAACTTCCTTGCCCACGTCGATACGGAACAGGGGAGGCATCGCGACATACACATGGCCCGCGGCAACCAGCGGGCGGAAGTGGCGGACGAAGAGTGCACATATCAACGTGGCGATATGCAGGCCATCGGAATCTGCGTCCGCAAGTATGCAGACCTTGTGGTAGCGCAGCCCGGAAAGGTCATCACTGGCCGGGTCGATCCCCAGAGCCACGGATATATTGTGTACCTCCTGAGAAGCGAGAATTTCCTGTGAATCCACCTCCCAGGTATTTAGAATCTTTCCGCGCAGAGGCAGGATAGCCTGGAAACCACGGTCGCGCGCCTGCTTGGCGGAACCGCCAGCAGAATCACCCTCTACCAGGAACAATTCGCCGCGCGCCGGATCCTCTCCCGAGCAATCGGCCAGCTTGCCTGGCAGGGCCGGGCCTGCGGTAACCTTTTTCCGTGTAACCTGCCTGGCAGTGCGCATTCGCCCTTGTGCATTGCTAATGCACATCTCAGCCAGTCGCTCTGCTTCCTCGGTGTGCTGGTTCAGCCAGAGACTGAAGGCATCCTTCACAACACCCGACACAAACGCTGCCGCCTCGCGTGAGGTCAGTCGCTCCTTGGTCTGGCCGGAGAATTGCGGATCACCCAATTTGAACGAAAGCACGTAGCAGCAACGATCCCAGATATCATCCGCCACCAGCTTCACCCCTCGAGGTAGCAGATTGCGCAGTTCACAGAATTCGCGCATTGCGTCCAAAAGACCCGTTCGCGCACCGTTCACGTGGGTTCCGCCCTGCACGGTGGGTATCAGGTTGACGTAAGATTCCGCAATAACCTCCCCCCCCTCGGGTAACCACTGCAAGGCCCAATCAACCGCGGTATGACTTGCGCTGAAGTTGCCTACGAAGGGTTCTTCGGGAATAACGGGAAAATCAATGGTGGCATCGGCAAGGTAATCCTTGAGACCGTCCTCGTAAAACCATTCTTCCGTTTCTTTTTTCTTTTCGTCCTTAAATTTCACACGCAAGCCAGGACATAACACCGCCTTCGCGCGCAGCACATGTCGCAAGCGAGTCACTGAAAACTTCACCGAATCGAAATATTGTTCGTTCGGGGTGAACGTCAGGGTAGTGCCGGTGTTGCGCTTGCCACAGGTATCGACAGCTTTCAGGTCTGTCTTTTTCTCACCATTGGAAAAAGTGATGCGATATACCTTGGCATCGCGGCGGATCAGCACTTCGAGGTCGCTAGAGAGTGCATTTACCACCGACACGCCGACACCGTGCAAGCCGCCGCTGAACTGGTAGTTCTTGTCTGAGAACTTACCCCCCGCATGCAGTGTGCTAAGAATCACTTCGACGCCCGGTTTTTTAAGCTCCGGGTGCTTGTCCACGGGCATGCCGCGTCCGTCGTCCGTCACGGTAAGCGAGCCGTCCTTGTTGAGGATGACACTGATCTCCGTGGCGTGCCCCTCCAGTGCCTCGTCGACACTGTTATCAATCACCTCCTGAGCGAGGTGGTTGGGGCGGGAGGTGTCGGTGTACATGCCAGGGCGTTTCCTAACCGGCTCCAGCCCTGTGAGAACTTCAATATCTTCCGCGGTATATTGACTCATTTCGATCCGTTTTCAACTGTTACGTGCGCGCTCTATTGTACAACGAGACTTGAGGCAGGTGCGCATCGATGCCTGAAAATACCGCGGGGAATTAAACGGATCACACCCCGATAAGGGTGTTCGGGGCTAAAGGTAACCGCCGGAATCCAGATCTACCTTGAAAGCAGTCTCGTTGTCTCTGGACACCCCGGTCGCTAGGTTGCCGTCCGTGTGCAGCTCAATCCAGCGGTAACCCGGAGGCCTGCTATCCGCCTTGAAAGTCTCACTATCAGCTGCAAACTGAACACACGTAGACGGTGCGCCGAGTAGGCGGACCCCGCCGCGCAGCTGGTCGCACTCCTGGTGCACGTGCCCCCAGAGCAACGCCTTCACACCGGAAAATCGGTCCAGGATGGCGAAGAAAGCTTCCGCATCGGCAACGCGCTGTTGGTCTAGCCAGTCGCATCCTACCGGCACCACCGGGTGGTGCATACAAACAAGGCTATGCAGGCAATCGTCAGCGGCAGCCGCCAGGGCGGATTCGAGGAACTGTAGTTCCTCTGTGCCAAAACCACCCTCCACCTTTCCTGCAACCTGAGAATCCAGCAACAGGATGCTCCAACCGGCCACCCGTATCTCGCGGCAAAGGCGCTTGGGGTTGGTCGCCCGCATACGGGGCAGGCTATCGTGGTTGCCGGGCAGCCAGTAATTCGCTGGGGTCAGCTTGCCAAAATAATCGCCCAGCCTATCGTAGGCACTACCTGCACCCCCATCAGCCAGATCCCCGGTGCCCAAAAGAAGATCAATCTTGGGCCTTTCCCGCTGCACCAGCGCTATCACGGCTTGCAGGGAATGGTCGGTGTCCATACCCAGCAGCGTACCGCCGAAGCTTTCACACAGGTGGGTATCTGTCAGCTGTACCAGCTGCACAACATCATCCCTGGCATCAAGGTATTCTATGTGGTGGCGTGAATTGGACATGGGAAAGGCGCGCGGTGAAAATCAACTGCCCATCGCAGCGCTGACATTATCTGCAACACGGCCATTGTGCAGACAGTGCTCCAGCCAGTCGGCGAGGAAGCAGTTCTGCTGGTATTTCTCGTCCTGTGAGAACATCTTCGCATTGGGGTACTCGTAGCGCGCAGCCACCCTGCGATGCGACTGGAACATGCCCACCTCGAGCATGCGTGCATCATGGTAGGCGCGCACTTCCAGGCGTAATTGGCCCAGCCAGCGGGATTCACCGTACTTCTGCTCTATGCGGAAAATCGTGGTATAGCGACAGCGCTCGACCACCTGCAATGCTATTTTGGCACTACCAACTAACAGATGGCGTGCGTTGCTATTCTCGTAATCCGGAAACAAGCGCAACAGGCGCAAGTAGTTGGCATCGCAGATTGCATGCATTTCTGTCAGGTCGAGCTTGAATGATTTTTGCTTGTGCTTGAACAATGTCCAGACACCTTTGCCTTGTAATGTTCCGATTTCAGGCCTTTCGGCTAAACCCATATACCCGAAAACCGATAGTTAAGTGACTAAGATGTCATAAACTGGCAGTAACGTCACCCCAACTTTCCCCTTTACAAAGTATGCACTGGAGGCTACAGACTGCTAAACTGCTCCACATCATTCTATCCACAGTTGATCTGGGGAAATATTTCATGAAAATTCTGGTCGTCGCGCTGTCCACGCTGACAATCTACCTATCTGCGGGCACTGTGCACGGAAACTCCCTGCGAGACATCTACGAGCTGGCACTGGAGAACGATGCCCAGCTGAAGGCCGAAGAGGCGACTTATCTGGCCAACCGCGAAACAGAAAACCTCAGTCGCTCGGCGCTGCTCCCACAGATAAGTGCTGGCTATAACTATGAGGATTCAGAAACCGATACCAAAGGCTTCGGGCCGGATTTTACCAAACCGGGGGCGCCGCAGGTCCAGACCAAGCGCAATCTCGATACAGATACCGACGGCTACTTCCTGTCTCTCAACCAGGCATTGTTCGATCTTTCGGCCTGGTTCAGTTTTCAATCAGGTAAGCAAATTACAAAACAGGCAGAGGCCATTTTTGCCGCGGACCAACAGGACCTGATCGTACGGACAGTAGACGCCTACTTACAGGTGCTGCGAGCCCAGGACAACCTTGCGGCGTCCATTGCCCAGGAGCGCGCATTTGAACGCCAGCTGGAACAAACACAGCAGCGCTTTGAAGTGGGCCTGATCGCGATCACCGATGTGTACGAGGCTCGCGCTGCACGGGACCTCGCCCAGGTAGAGCGCCTCGTCGATGAAAATGACGTACAGGTCGCCCTTGAGGGTCTCACCGTGTTGACCGGGCAACCCAATCACGGAAACCTGAACGTTCTCGTTGACGACTTCGAGATTCGCCCACCGGTTCCCGCGGATCGCGCGGCTTGGGTCGATTTCTCCCTGGCCAGCAATTTCCAACTGCTTGCTGCTCGCTACCAAGAGGAAGCCGCTCGGCAAACGGCGAAATCCAACGCTGCTGGACACGCCCCCACGGTCACCGGCAGCTACCAGTACTCAGACTACGATGTCAGCGGAAGCCAGACGATCACACCCGATACGGGCTTTGGCACTGACCCGAAAGCCAGCACTGACCAGCACATGTGGAAAATACAGGTTAACTTGCCGCTCTACAGCGGCGGCGCGGTCAGCGCTAATCGCCGCAAGGCCGCACAGGAATACAACGCGGCAGTGGAAAATCGCATCAACCTGCAGCGCAACATCGTAACCAATACCCGCTCTTTGCACATGACCGTCGTTAGCGACGTATCGCGCATTGCGGCTCGCAAGCAGAGTATTGTTTCCTCCAAGAGTTCGCTGGACGCCACACAGGCAGGTTACGAGGTGGGAACGCGAAATGTAGTAGACGTGTTGAACGCCCAGAACACCCTGTTCAGTGCGGAACGCGACTACGCTAACAGTCGCTATGACTATATCCTCGACATGATGAATCTGAAACAGCAGGCCGGCCTGCTGAGTCCGCAGGATGTACTGCGTCTGGATTCGTTCATGGTGCCGCCCACCTCCGCAGCGGCGACCTCAGTCACCGGTACTACAACCAAGTAGGCCGGGCAGGCTGCCCTGTAACCTGGAACGTGCAGCACATTTGGAGTTCACGGGCATGATCCCCGACTTGCCAGACAATATCGACTCGATCAAGGGTTTTCTGTCGGCTGACGAAGCGGCGGCGCTGTATAACCGTGCTCTGGAGGTAAGCGGGCAGGGGCCGGTGCTGGAGATCGGCAGCTACTGTGGCAAATCTACCATCTACCTCGGGCTGGCGTGCCGTCGCACCGGCAGCACGGTCTTTGCACTGGACCATCACCGTGGCTCAGAGGAACATCAACTAGGCGAGTTCTTCCACGACCCGGACCTCTATGACAGGTCTGAGGGAGTGATGGATACCTTCCGGGACTTTCGCCAGAACATCAGCAGCGCCGGTCTGAATGACACGGTCGTGCCCGTGGTGGCAGGCTCAGATGCCGCGGCAAGACACTGGCAGACTGCACTATCCATGGTATTTATTGATGGGGGGCATAGCCTCGATGCGGCGCTTACTGATTACCGCTGCTGGGTGCCGCACCTGAAAAGGGGCGGCATCCTGGCTATACACGATCTGTTCGACGATCCCCACGAGGGTGGCCAGGCGCCTTTTGCGATTTATCGCATGGCGCAGGCATCAGGCCTGTTTGAATCGCTGGGGCAAGTCGACAGTCTCGGCATATTACGCCGGCTGTAGCCGCGTGAAAATCTACTCGACCCGCGCCCTGCGCTCGCGTGTCTCCTCCTGCTCATCCAGTATTTGCACACTACAAAAAAGTCGGCTTGCACTGGTATGCTCTGTGAGTGCGTCTGCCGCCAGCAAAATAGCGCCGGCAGTCCACGTGGGCCGCTCGTCGGGCCACAGCAGATCCTCCACGAGTTGGTAACCCGTCCAATAGGAACCATCGTTGGTACGCCATTGCTGTAACCAGCTGTAAACCTCAACCGCCCGGGCATGGTCACCTGCCGCCAGAAGCGACATTACCAGCTCACAGGATTCCGCCACGGTCACCCAGGGTTCCTGCTTCTCGCAGCGGCAGCCCAGTTTGTCTTCGACAAACTCGTCCCAACGGGCAGCCAGGCGGGCGCGGGCATCTGCGCCGCTGTAAACGCCAGTCAGCACCGGATAGAACCAGTCCATGGAATACCGAGATTTGCTCTCCCAGGTGCGATCAAATCGCTCGGGCTTGCTGCGCAATGCTTGTCCCAGCCTATTGCGAGCCGGCAACCAACCCTCGCGAGACTCGTTGAGGGTCACGGCGATATTATGAGCGCACTCGAGGCTTTTGTAGATGGAACTGCACCCGGTTACCAGAGCATCGCCTTTTGGGCTTCCATCTGCGTCAACGGCCCAATCGATCTCGCCATGGTCGCTTTGCAATGCAAGTACGAAAGCGATGGCCTTATCGACCATGGGCCACATCGCCTCCAGAAAATCATCGTCCTTGCTGATCAAATAGTGGTGCCAAACGCCCGTAGCAATATAGGCCACAAAGTTAGTCTCGCGTCGATTCGCATTATCGATGACATCACCCCGGTAGGACGCCCACCAGCTGCCGTCGCCCAGTTGCCGGTCCGCCAACCATTGGTATGCTTTTCGCGATGCGTCCAGCTCGCCACCGATAGACAGTCCCATCGCCGATTCAACATGGTCCCAGGGATCGGTATACCCGCCCTCGAACCAGGGTATCTCGCCACTCTCTTGCTGGCACCCCAAAATAAATTGCACGGTAGGACGCAGGAACTCCTCCGGGAATAAGCCCCGGGTAAGGTAAAGGCCGCTCATGTTGCCGCTCCCTTGCGAAAGTACATGACCACGCTTTTACCCATGATCGGATTCATAGTCTTCTCCAGGACGCGCGTAACAGCGGGGTTCTTCATCAGATCCCATACCAGCAGTCGATGATACTGTTTGACCAGCCAGTTGCTGTCCTGGCTCTCCCAGAAAAGGCACTTCAACCACCAAAACGGGACGTGCAGCGCATGTGCCCAGTGGCGTGAATAATATTTAAGGCCCAGGCTTTCAATTTCCCGACGCAACCTGTCACCGCGGAAAATGCGCACATGCCCACCTGGCATATTGTAATATTCCTCGCTCAAGGCCCAACAGATTTTTTCGGGCCAGCGGCGTGGCACACTCGCGCAAAACAAGCCGCCTGGCTTCAAAACCCGCTCGATCTCACGCAGCGCGCCGTGGTATTCGGGTATATGTTCCAGTACTTCACTACAGATTACCTTGTCGAAGGTATCGTCCGCGAAAGGCAAACATAACGCACTGGCGGAGGACAGACCGAAGGCCTTGGCCTCATTGTTGGGTTCGCAGAAGGACTGAAAGCGCTCGCGGGTTGTCCTCAAATCGTCCATCGAAAGATCGACGCCAACGGAATGCACATTGGCCTCCACATAGGCGCTGATGACATGGCGCCCTTCGCCGCAGCCAAGGTCCAGCACGACGTCGTCTTTCTCCAGCGGCAGGCGACTGAAATCAACCGTCTTCATCGCCCAGCACCTCCCAATAGTAAGTGGTCATCTGCCGCGCACACACCTGCCAGCAAAAATTCTCTTCTATACGCTTGCGCGCAAGGCCGCCCAGATCGGTTCGGCGTGGCTCGTCCCGCAACAAGCCATCAATCGCGTCTGCCAAGGCATCGACATTCTTGGCCGGCACAATCACGCCCGCGTCGCCCACTACCTCGGGCAATGCGCCGCCATCGGTAGACACGACGGGGACACCGCAGGCCATCGCCTCACCGGCGGGCAGACCAAAGCCCTCATACACCGAAGGCACCACAGCAATCGCCGCCTCGGCATAATAGCGCACCATTTGCTCCGTACTGATGCCACTAACAAACTTCACTTTATCGACTATTCCAAGGCGCTTGACCAGATTCTCGGTCTTGCCACCCGGGTTCGGCCGGCTGACCAGTAGCAGCTCGAGATCAGGGTATGTCTTGAGTAATCGCGCATAGGCGTGCAGCAGGTAACGCAGGCCCTTCAGAGGCTGATCCGCGGAGCAGGTCGCCATCAACCGCAGGGGATTGCGCTGGATTTCCGGCATCGGACGAAAGTCCTCAATGCAGATGCCATTGTGCACCAGACTGATACCAACGGGCTGCAAGCCGAAATCCCGGGCAATATCCTGCCGCGAGCAATCGGACACCGTCACGATATTGCGCAGCTGCTTGATTACCTTTTTTTGCATAAAGAGAAATGAGTGCCAGCGCTTGATCAGCAAACGCTCCCGCCAGCCGCGGGCCGCATTAAGCGCAATCCGCAGATCGCTGGTAATCGGATGGTGCACCGTGGTGACCAGCGGTATGCCCATGTTCTGGATTTCCAGCATGCCCCAGCTAAGGCTCTGGTTGTCATGCACAAGGTCATACTCTTGACCGTGCTGACGCAGGTATTTCACCGCACGGCGACCAAAGGTATAGGGCTCGGCAAATCCCCCGGTCAGCTGGCTCAGCCACTCGATGATGTTGCTCATAGAGGCGAAATGGCGCGGACGCAGCGAGCGCAACCCATTGACAAACAGATCGAGACTGGGCAACTGAATCAGCCTCACCCGGGGATCAAGATCGGGGTATGGGGGACCGGAAATCACATCCACACTGTGACCCGCCTCTACCAGGGCCTTACTCAGGTAACGCATGTAAATACCCTGCCCGCCGCCGTGGGGCTGGCTGCGATAACCAAGCAATGCAATTTTCAGGGGGCGACGCGCATCTGAACGGGGCACGGACCCGCCCAGCCTGTCCGCTAAGGGCCGAGTTTCTGCCTGCACTGTGCCAAGATGCCTGATTGGGGCGTCCTCTCGTATTTATCCAGAAAGTATATTTTTGCGGGATACAGTGCCGGGTTGGGGGGTTTGCCCGCTTTTTTGCGGCTTTATACCCTGGTCACCCGGCAAAAGGGGCTAGATTTTAATCAGCCAACGCCTAAAAAGCCACCCCCCATCGGGTTTCTCCGGCCTCTCGACCCCGATTCTATCGCCAGTTAGCCGCCAATCCCGCTATAATCAGACGCCTTTCACGTCAGGAAACCTGCAGAAGATGTCAGCTAACCACTATAAGGGGCTCATTCTTGCGGGCGGGTCGGGCACCCGTTTGCACCCTCTAACCAGCACCGTCAGCAAGCAGCTTATGCCGGTGTACGACAAGCCTATGATTTACTACCCGCTGGCCACGCTGATGCTGGCCGGTATCCGCGATATCCTGATCATTACCACCCCCCGGGACCAGGCCGCCTTCAGCGAGCTGCTCGGGGACGGCTCCAACTGGGGCATTAACATCCAGTATACCGTGCAGCCAAGTCCCGACGGACTGGCCCAGGCATTCATACTGGGGGAGGATTTCATCGGCAAATCGCCCGCCAGCCTGGTACTGGGCGACAATATTTTCTACGGCGGCGGTTTTTCCGCGAAGTTGACCAACGCCGCCAGCCGCAACGATGGCGCCTCGGTGTTCGCCTATTATGTACAGGATCCAGAGCGCTACGGCGTGGTCGCCTTTGACAAGAACGGGGTAGCCCAGAATATAGAAGAAAAACCCGAGCACCCCAAATCGCACTATGCCGTAACCGGACTCTACTTTTACGACAACGACGTAGTAGACATCGCCAAGGCGGTCAAACCCTCTCACCGGGGTGAATTGGAAATCACCGACGTGAACAAGGTCTACCTGGAACAAGCCAGGCTCAGGGTGGAGGTCATGAGCCGCGGCACAGCCTGGCTTGATACGGGCACCCACAATTCACTGCTGGATGCGGCCAATTTCATCCGCGTGGTAGAGGAGCGTCAGGGCCTGAAAATCGCCTGCCCGGAAGAAGTCGCTTATCGCATGGGCTATATCGACGCGGGCCAACTACAAGCATTGGCCAAACCGCTGGAAAAAAGTGGCTACGGCGTCTACCTGAACAACCTGCTGCGAGATGAAGGGGTCGTTTTCGCATGAATTTCATTGAGACACCGCTGCGGGACGTATACCTGCTGGAACCCCGTGTTTTCGGCGACGAACGCGGCTTTTTCCTGGAAACCTGGAATGCGGATACCTTCAGCGAAGCGGGCTTCGACCTGCAGTTCGTGCAGGATAACCACAGCCGCTCTGCCCGCGGCATTCTGCGCGGCCTGCATTACCAACTGGAGAACACCCAGGGCAAACTGGTGCGCGTGACCGCCGGAGAGGTGTACGACGTGGCCGTCGATCTGCGCCGCGGTTCGCCCACCCTTGGGCAGTGGTATGGCGCCACTCTCAGCGCGAAAAACCATCGAATGCTGTGGGTTCCAGCAGGCTTTGCACATGGCTTTTACGTGGTATCCGAGTACGCCGACTTCCTGTACAAGTGCACCGATGTCTATCATCCCGCCAGCGAACAAACCCTCGCATGGGATGACCCGACACTTGGCATTGAGTGGCCCGTACCGCAAGGCGACGCGCCTCTCCTATCCGCGAAGGACCAGGAAGGCTACTCATGGGCGGATTGCCCCAAGTTCGACTGACTTCACGCCCCCGGCCGGCCCGCAGGTGCCCGCAAATCACTTGAGCATCAACCACTTGCGCCAACACAGGCGCCCTTGCGAGCGATCGCATCGATCCGGTGGATCGGACTTGGTGAAGGCTGCTGGTGAGCAGGGCTTACAAGCGCAATCAGGAGGGCAGTAAAGGCCTCCACCAGTCCTCGTTGGCGAGGTACCAGTCAAGAGTGCGCTTGAGACCTGTTTCGAAAGTCTCATGGGGGGTATAGCCCAGCTCACGGGTGATCTTGGTCGCATCGATGGCATAGCGCCAGTCGTGGCCCGCCCTGTCTTCAACGAAAGTGATCAGGTCTCGGGCGCTGCCATCGGGAGCATCGGGGAAGCGCCCGACAAGGGATGCATCAGCAGCGAAGCGCTCGTCCATCTGATCACAAAGAAGGTGGACAATATCCAGATTATTCCACTCATTATTGCCGCCAATATTGTAGGTGT
>Ga0213863_10003483_pt1 | contig 10842 bp, 7 predicted proteins | sample PICome_8_FD_160128 | JGI IMG/M metagenome (GOLD analysis project Ga0213863, IMG submission 160128) | Coastal seawater microbial communities near Pivers Island, North Carolina, United States - PICO497 | ecosystem: Environmental > Aquatic > Marine > Coastal | place: USA: North Carolina | collected... | reverse complement strand
CTTGCCCCCCAAGCCGGTTAATTTCTGACACCTAGCGCACGTCTATATCCCCAAACAAGATGGCATAACGCATGACGCTATGAGACATGACGGCATAAGGCATGACATAAAACATGGGGTTTTACGAGGCGATGCCAAAAGATGCGCCATCCAAGACTGCAACCTTGCCCCTATCCGGATTTAGGCGTTTATAGATCCTGCGCAAAATGCAGCGCATCAGCCCGTACCACCTGATCAAGTGCACGAATTTCCGGCAACATCGTATCCGGCAACCTGCCATCAATCTCGACCAGCGCAATCGCCTCGCCGCCAGCCTCGCGCCGGCCAAGGTGAAAGGTCGCAATATTGACCCCGTTCTTGCCGCAAAGACTGCCAAGGTCACCGATAAAGCCCGGCTTGTCATAGTTGCGCAGATATAAAAGGCTGGCTGGAAAGTCAGACTCGACCGCAATATGCTGCACCTCAACGATACGTGGCTTATTCCCGCCGACCAACGTTCCGGCAATCGTACGATCACCCGATTTATGCGAGATCGTTACCCGAAGCAGTGTCTCATAATCGCATTGCCGATCATGGCGTATTGTCGAGACCGCGATGCCATTTGCCGATGCCACAGCCGCCGCGTTCACCATATTGACCGATTCCATTGCTGGCCCCAGCAACCCAGCCAAGGTTGTGGCAACAACCGGTTCCGGATTCAGTGATGATGCCTTGCCATCCAGCTCGATCACCACGGCTGTTACGCCATCCGATTCCACCTGCCCCAGAAACGCCCCCAGCAAGCCGCCAAGTGCCATATATGGTTTCAGGATTGGCGCCTCCTCGGCCGAGACTGACGCCATGTTTAGCGCGTTTGTGACCGCGCCCTTGATCAGATAATCAGACATTTGTTCAGCCACCTGAAGCGCGACTTTTTCCTGTGCTTCGGTCGTGCTGGCGCCAAGATGCGGCGTTGCAATCACGTTATCAAAGCCGAACAGCACATTGTCGGTAGCCGGCTCAACCTCAAACACATCAAAGGCCGCACCAGCAACATGACCGCTGGTCAATGCCGCCGCCATCGCCAATTCATCAACAAGGCCGCCGCGCGCGCAATTGATAATCCGCACGCCTTTTTTCGTCTTATTTAACGCATCAGCACTAATGATATTGCGGGTCGCATCGGTTAATGGCGTATGCAGGGTGATAAAATCAGCCCGCGCCAGCAACTCGTCTAGTTCCAGCTTTTCAATGCCAAGCCGCGTTGCATTTTCTGAGCTTAGATAGGGATCATAACCGATAACCCGCATTTTCAGCCCCTGCGCACGTTCAGCAACAATCGTACCGATATTGCCACAGCCAATAAGACCAAGCGTTTTGCCGGTGATTTCTGTTCCCATAAAGCGAGATTTTTCCCACTTACCAGCCTTCGTAGATGCGTTCGCATCAGGGATTTGCCGCGCTAACGCCAGCATCATGGTGATCGCGTGCGCGGCCGTTGTGACCGAGTTACCATGCGGCGTATTCATGACGATCACGCCGCGTTTGGTTGCGGCGGCAATATCGACATTATCGACCCCGATACCCGCACGGCCAACAACCTTGAGGTTTGTCGCCGCATCCAGAATTTCACGCGTAACCTTGGTCGCCGACCGGATTGCCAGACCATCATAATCGCCAATAATGGCCTTTAATTCGTCTGGTGTCAGGCCATGTTTTACATCAACCTCAATACCATGTTCCTCAAAAATCTTGGTGGCATAAGGGCTTAGCTTGTCGCTGATCAGTACTTTTGGCATCATCTCATCTCATTAATAAAAAGCCCGTATGAAAGGGCAGGACTGCGCGCGGCTCATTGGAGTGATCTTACGCACGCAGCAATATTGAAAATTACGTGAACCGATTTAAGCTGCCGCCGATGCAACCTGCCGAATTTCTGCATATGCCCAATCAAGCCACGGCAACAACGCCTCGATGTCACTTGGCTCGACGGTCGGGCCAGCCCAAATCCGCAAACCCGGAGGCGCATCACGGTAAGATGCCGCATCCATGGCGACACCCTCGTCCTGTAGACGTTGATCAAGGCGCGCCGCAACCGCTTTTTTTTCAGCGTCATCAAGGCTGACAAACCACGGATCAATGATCGACAGTGTGATACCGGTATTCGATATTGTTGCCGGATCTTCAGCCAAAAAGCCAAAATAAGGTGTGGTCTCTACCCACGCCTTGACCGCAGCAAGGCTGGCCTCGGACCGCGCAATCAACGCTGGCAAACCGCCAATTGATTTTGCCCAGCCCAAGGCGTCAACCGCATCCTCGATCACCAGCATTGACGGGGTATTGATCGTTGAGGCACCAAAAATCCCCTCATTCAACTTGCCTTTTGAGGTGAGCCGGAACAGCTTTGGCACCGGCCATGATGGGGTATGCGTTTCCAAGCGTTCAACTGCACGCGGCGAAAGGATCAGCACACCATGCCCACCCTCACCACCAAGCGATTTCTGAAAGCTGAAGGTCACGACATCAAGCTTGTGCCACGGCAGATCCATGGCAAAGCAGGCCGATGTTGAATCGGCAATTGTCAGACCGGCGCGGTCGTCCGGTATCCAGTCACCATTTGGCACCTTGACACCGGCAGCGGTACCGTTCCAAGTGAAAATCACGTCATTATTGAAATCAACTGCACTGAGGTCAGGCAGCTGCCCGTAAGGCGCAACACGGACGACCGGATCAATCTTTAGCTGGCTAACAGCATCGGTGACCCAATCCTTGCCAAAGGCTTCCCACGCCAAAACCTCGACGCCGCGGGCCCCAAGCAATGACCACATCGCCATTTCGACGGCGCCAGTATCAGACCCCGGCACAATACCAATGCGGTAATCATCAGGCAGGCCAAGAACCTCGCGGGCGAGCTTCATTGCTTCTTTGATTTTGCTTATTGCTGGTTTGGAGCGATGCGACCGGCTGGTGCAGGCATCGTTCAGTGAGGCTGGTGACCATCCGGGGCGTTTCTTTGTTGGCCCAGATGAAAAATACGGCATAACCGGACGGATTGCCGGCTTGGCATATGTTGTCATAACACGTTCTCGCGCTCAAATTTGACCACCCGTTGGGGGATGGCGACCCGTCGAAAGGGATCGCACAAAATCATAGTTTAAGTCAACATACTGAAGAAAGCCGTAAGGGAAATATATTCCTATAATTTAACCTATTGATATATAGTGATTTTATTTCACTTCGGCTTTGATGCGCAAAATTAACGCTGTCATTACCTCGTTCAAAAGCGCTTCATTATCAGCCTCAGCCATCACCCGAACCAATGTTTCAGTGCCAGAAGGGCGGACCAAAATGCGCCCCTTGCCGTTCAAGCCCTCATCAATCTTGGCAAGATCACGCTGCAGGCTTTCATCATCAAGCACCGCCGGATCAATCCCGCGCAAATTTTCCAGACGTTGCGGATTCGGGGTGAAACTGTTGAACAGCGCACTGGCTTTTTTACCGCTGGTTTTCAACAAGGTCAGCATTTGCAGTGCGGTTAACAGGCCGTCACCTGACCGGGCAAAGTCGGTCATCAGCACATGACCCGACGGCTCGCCGCCGAGGTTAAGCCCGTTTTGACGCATCTTTTCCAGAATATAGCGATCTCCAACTGCGGCGCGGTGCAGGGTAATTCCAGCAGCGCCAAGCCGGGTTTCAAGGCCGCGATTACTCATCACCGTACCAACCACCGCCGCGTTGGCAAGTTTACCACGTTCCTGCATGGCAAGCGCAAGACAGCCCAAAATTTGGTCACCGTCAATGATCTTTCCCGTTTCATCAGCCATGATCAAACGGTCGGCATCACCATCAAGACAGATACCAGCATCCGCGCCATGCGCAACAACGGCGGTCGCCATCATCTGCGGATGCACTGCACCACAATTCTCGTTGATGTTAAAACCATCGGGCGATACTGATAGCGGCACAATTTCGGCGCCCAACTCATAAAGAGTGTCAGGTGCAGTGCGATAGGCCGCGCCATTGGCGCAATCCACCACCAGCTTTAGCCCATCGAGACGGGTGCGGCCAGGCAATGTAGATTTCGCAAATTCGACATAGCGTCCGACCGAGTCCAGCATCCGTCGGGCACGGCCAAGGTCCGGCGCATTAGCAAGTTCAATAGACCCTGCTGCCAAGGCCGATATCCCAGCTTCGATGTCATCATCAAGTTTAAACCCGTCTGGGCCAAACAGCTTGATACCATTGTCATGGTGCGGGTTGTGACTGGCAGATATCATCACCCCCAGTTCGGCCCGCAGTGAGCGCGTCAGATGCGCCACCGCAGGCGTGGGAATCGGGCCAAGCAACCGGCAATCAAGCCCGATTGAGGTAAAGCCTGCAACCATCGCCGATTCCAGCATATAGCCAGATAGCCGCGTATCCTTGCCAATAACCACAATGGGGCGGGCGTTACTCGAGCGGTCATTATGATCAGCAAACCAGCGCCCGGCGGCCAAAGCCAGCCTTACAACCGCCTCGGCAGTCATTGGCCCTGTATTAATGCGCGCCCGAACACCATCGGTGCCGAATAATCCTGCCATGATGTTCCCCTGTTATTCAGATTGTCACATTTCTAACGAGCTACGCGCGGTGTGGCCGCTCTAGGGCCTAGGATAGAATAGCTTGACCCTATTTCACAAGCGCACAAAAACAAACCGGCAGCTAGTTATCCGTCGCCCTTAACGCCGCCTCAACTGCCAATGCCTGTGCCGTTTCGCCAACATCATGTACACGAATAATCTGTGCGCCTTGGCGCCATGCCGCGGCTGCCAGCGCCAATGATCCGGCAAGCCGCGCATCAGCGGGTTCACCAGCAGATATTTTTGCAATTGACGATTTGCGGCTAGCACCAAAAAGCACCACAACCCCCAGCCCATGAAACAGCGACAACCAATTCACCAGTGCTAGATTATGCGCCACTGTTTTGCCAAAGCCAAAACCCGGATCAATCGCGATTGACGCTGCCGGAATCCCAGCCGCAATGGCCGCCTCGACACGCGCGCGCAGGAATTCATAAATCTCGACCGGTGCGAAATCATAATATGGATCCTGCTGCATCGTTTCTGGCGTGCCCTTCATATGCATCATCGCCACTGGTGCGCCGCTTTTTGCTGCCGCCTCTAATGCACCCTCGCCCTGCAAGCTCTCAACATCATTGATAATCGCGGCTCCGGCTGAAACAGCCCGCGTCATCACCACCGCATGGCGCGTATCAACCGAGGTTAAGATAGCCTCACGGGAAAGCCCCGTAATTGGTGGTAAAATTCGTGCCAGTTCTTGATTGCGGCTGATGGGTGCTGCACCCGGGCGGGTAGACTCGCCGCCAATATCAATGATCGATGCTCCGGCTGCCGCCATCGCCTTACCCGCGGCAATCGCCTTTGCTGGCAAAAGATTAGTACCGCCATCAGAAAAGCTATCGGGGGTCACATTCAACACGCCCATCAGATGCGCCCGCCCCATATCAAGACCGGCATATTGCGGGCGTGCGGCGGTAATCCGGTCAAGGGCAGCACTGGCAAGATTGCGATCATCCGCATCGGCAAGCAGCTGATCTGATGACATCCGGCTGGCACAATATCCGCCATTCCCGTCAGCCATCACGACATCAAGCTGGGTAAAGCTGGCAACCCCGCCAGCAATACGGTAGTCGCCGCGTGATGTAATAATCGGACGCAGCCATGTTGGCTGGCAAAAAGGCGGCAGTTTTAATGCCGCCTCATAGGCTAGTTTCGGGTCGTTAGATGCGGTCATCGGACAGAAATCTAGGCAGGTTCACTACCCGGATTTTTTGGCCGGCCGGTACCCGGAAGACCTGTCCGTGATTTACGCTTTGGCTTTTGGTTGATCGGCGTATCTTCGGCGTCTTTGCGAACCAATGTGCCGCCCTCAACGATGATTTTGATCTCGTCGCCATCCAGCGTTTCATATTCAAGCAGCCCTTGTGCCAGACGCTCAAGCTCGACATCAAACTTTTTCAATATCTTGGTTGCATCCTTGTACGCCTCATCAACAATCCGGCGCACTTCATTATCAATCGTCGAGGCAGTGGCATCGGCAACATTCTTTTGCTGTGAAACCGACCGGCCAAGGAAGACCTCTTGTTCATCCGCGCTGTAGGCAAGAAAGCCCAATTTATCCGACATGCCCCATTCGGTGACCATGCGGCGTGCCATGTCTGTTACCATCCGGATATCCGATGACGCGCCGGTTGTTACCTTGTCATTACCAAAGATCAGTTCTTCGGCAATACGGCCACCACAAGCCACCCGCAAATCAGCATGAATCTTGTCACGCGCCAGCGAGATACGATCCCCCTCGGGCAGCCGCATCACCATGCCAAGCGCGCGCCCGCGCGGGATGATGGTTGCTTTGTGAATTGGGTCAGATGCCGGACAGTGCAACGCCACAACCGCGTGACCTGCCTCATGATAGGCAGTCAGGCGCTTTTCATCGTCGGTCATCACCATCGAACGACGTTCCGAGCCAAGCATAACCTTGTCTTTGGCCTCTTCAAATTCGGCCATAGAGACAGTCCGCCGCCCCTTACGCGCCGCCAGCAAGGCCGCCTCATTCACCAGATTGGCAAGGTCAGCACCCGAAAACCCCGGGGTTCCACGTGCAATCACACGCGGCTCAACACCTTCGGCAAGCGGCGTCTTGCGCATATGCACTTTCAAAATTTTCTCGCGGCCCATCACGTCGGGGTTTGGCACCACCACCTGACGGTCAAAACGACCCGGGCGCAACAGCGCGGGATCAAGCACATCAGGACGGTTCGTTGCGGCAATCAGGATGACCCCTTCATTCGCCTCAAACCCATCCATTTCCACAAGCATCTGGTTCAACGTCTGTTCGCGCTCGTCGTTACCGCCGCCAAGACCGGCACCGCGATGGCGGCCAACAGCATCAATTTCGTCAATAAAGATGATACATGGCGCGTTTTTCTTGCCTTGTTCAAACATATCGCGAACCCGGCTGGCACCAACACCAACAAACATTTCGACAAAGTCAGAGCCAGAAATCGTGAAAAACGGCACATTTGCCTCGCCAGCAATCGCCTTGGCGAGCAAGGTTTTACCTGTACCGGGAGGGCCTACCAGCAACACGCCTTTCGGAATTTTACCACCAAGACGCTGAAACTTGCCCGGATCTTTGAGGAATTCTACAACTTCTTCCAGTTCGGTTTTGGCCTCATCAATACCGGCCACATCCTCAAATGTGACGCGCCCCTGATGTTCGGTCAGCAGCTTTGCCCGGGATTTACCAAACCCCATCGCGCCGCGGGAACCGCCCTGCATTTGCCGCATGAAGAAAATCCAGATGCCAATGAATAACAGCATCGGGAACCATGACAGCAGGATCGAGAAGAAACTTGGCATACCGCTATCTTCGGGCGTCGCAACAATGCGGACATCATTTTCGTCAAGCACCTTCACCACATCGGTCGATGGCGGCATTACCGTGGTAATTACGCGTCCGTTACCTGCCTTACCGCGCAAATTACGCCCGTCGATCAGCACCTCTTCGATCTGGTTCGTTTTGACCTGCGCGACAAAGTCGGAATAGGCCACCTGATCGGACGGGGTGTTTGTTGAAGGGCTCTGGAACATATTAAATAGTCCCATAAGCGCCGCGCCAAAAATAAGCCAGATGATGATATTACGTGCCAGATTATTCACTAGATTTATCCTATCCCGGGTTCAACCTATGCCAGATTCAACCCATCAATGTACTGGCAAGAAATACTGGGCGCCTTGCCATGCCTAAAAACCGCGCCGAGGTAACAGCTGACGACTGTGTCCGATCTACCCTTTTTAATTGGGGATAAATCAAGCCGCCGTCAAGGGTTGTTACGACAGGAATTGCCTGTCGGGCGCGATATGGCAGCGAACGCCATGATAAAGGCAGCGCTTGGCCGGTAGAACACCTGTCAGAGCTGGCAAAAATCGCGGTCGCATCAGCAAACGCCTGAACGATTCCAGCCCGCTCACTTTGCACCAGCCAACAGCCAGCAAAAACAACCTCCTCACCCGCAATAACAGGCATCGCACGCGGGTTGCGACCGGTTTCACGAAACAGGCGATACTCACTTGGCTTTTTGTCTCGGCAAGACGTTTTGTCCGGTCTAGCTGATTTATCTGTCTTAGCCGATGTGACGGGGCTGAAGTGACAGCCGCCAATGGTTGCAGACCGACCATCTTTGCACCGATCATAAAGACGATCCAAAGCGCCGGAAGATGGGCCGTAATCAGCGCCGCCAACCGCCATGATCAGTCGGCGCATGGCCAGCCTCCAGACAGGTTGCGGCAAATCCAGCAATGCCGTCATCGCGATGCTGGCAAATCCAGCCTCATGCAAATCAACCGCCCCCGCAAACCGGCGATCAGCCGCAGTCTCAGCAGCCATAGCCAACCGCGCCGCCGCATCACCAAGGCGGTGCAGATGCCGTGATGAAACCGCGCCTGATACGGCAGTTTGCTGGTCAATTTCAGCCAGAAATCTGCGAATACGAACACGCTCAAAAACCGTGTTTTCATTACTGGAATCAGTCTCAAAATCACAATCCAGCAATCGGCAAATTGCAACAAGCTGATCAGGCGTCCACGCCAGAACAGGCCGGCCGATTGAAACGTCATGCTGTATCCGGCAGGCTGGAATACCAGCAAGACCAGCAAGTCCCGAGCCCTTTAACAGACGCATTGCGACCGTTTCAGCCTGATCACCTGCATGATGCCCAAATAACAGGGCTGCGTCGCGTTGCCGCGCCATTGAGCGTAAAATATTATGCCGGTTCAGACGCGCCCATTCCTGCAGACCAGACGCCGGACGCGGTGCGGTAATCGGAATGATATCGGCAGAAATCTGATAGCGCAGCAGCCGCGCCTGAACACGGCGCGCCTCTGCCCCGGCTTCAGCGCGCAATTGATGATTTATGATCACCGCTTGATGCGGCTTTCCCGCCACCGCCGCATAGCGCGCGGTAAGCAAGGCCAGCGCAGTACTGTCCGGCCCGCCCGATACCGCCGTTAGATACCCATTGCACTGGTCAAGCCCCAGCCGCGCCATCGCCGCAGCAAAGCGATCATCATAGGCAATGATAGGGTTAGCTGTCACATTTTGCAGCATCACGAAGGGCGGCAAGCCGGGTCATAAATGATTCCGGCGGCGTGTCCAGCAGCTTTGGCAGGGATTCATAAATTTCACACGCTTGTTCCGGCGGGGCAAAATTCGACACTGATTCGGCAATCCACATTGTTGTATCCACAAGCCGCGCATCGGCAGGATAGGCGGTGTTAAACTCGGAAAAAGTCATTGCCGCCTTTTCATATTCGCCACGCATAAACTGAACCCGGCCTAACCAGAATGTGGCATCGGCCTCGCGCTCATGCCCCTTGTTAAATATACGGAATTCGGCAAAGGCCAATTCGGCTGTTTCCAGATCATTTTGCAGGGCGCGCCCTAGGGCAAATCGGTATTGTTCTTCCGGGCTAACCGCCGGCAGGACCTCGGGTTGGGCTGGCTCAACCGGCTGCGCCGCGGCGGCCACTTCTGCTGTCATGTTCTTTGCGTCGGCGTTATTTCCAGCAGTTGCCAGCGGCATTGCATCACCGCCGGACAATGCCGGATCAGCTGGCGTGCCTTCGGGCGCATTACCAACCGCCGCCACCTCGGATTGGGCATTATTACTCAGCGTATCAAGCTCACGGTTAAGCGCGCCTTCTTCGACCGACCATTTCATCACACCGCTGTTGCTCTCGCGCGTCATCTGAACATTTGCTGGCGCATCTGCAGCCATCGTTTCTTGTTGTGCTGCTGCCGAGGCAAGGTCACTGCCGCCAAGCGAAATCAGCGTTTGCACCCGCTTTTCCAGACGAAGGAGGCGAAATTCGGTATCTGAGGTGATTTCTAAAGTTCGCTCCATCCGGCGGCTTGTCGTCGCCAGCGTATCATTCAGCCGTTCCATCTCGTTACGAAGTGCATTCAGATCGGCAATTTGCGCCGTTCCAGCTTGCGCCGAGCTTGAGCCAAGCTGTTCAACCTTCATTTTGATTTCACGAAGATCCTTCTCAACTACCCCGCGAATTTCCTTTAAACCCTGTTCGAGAATATCCATACGTTGCTGGTGCCGCGTTAACAGCGCACTGGTGTTTGATGAGATTGCACCATCGCTACCAATGTTCTGAGCCATGGCATTCCCGGGCACCATCAAACTTGCCACCACCAAAAAGACTATCCGTTTGTTCATACCGTCTGTTCCCAACGCTGAAAATCAAGGTGGATGACCGCAATCATCCAGTGCTGCCACCATAGAGACGGTTTTAGGCAGAAATTAGGCAAAAAAAAGAGGAGCTATTGCTCCCCTTACTCTTTAGGTGCAACCGGCTTAGTTGAGAACCGTTGCAGCGCGACGATTTTTCGCCCACGAGTCTTCGTTTGAGCCCACAACTGACGGGCGCTCTTTACCGTATGAAACGGTGCGGATGCGCGCCGCGTTCAGGCCTTTGGCCAGCAAATAATCGCGCACAGAAACTGCACGACGATCACCAAGCGCGAGGTTGTATTCTCGGGTTCCGCGCTCATCAGCGTGGCCCTCGATGATCACAACCATTGTTGGGTTTACGTTCAAAAATGCTGCCTGACGGTCAAGTGTGGCTTGCGCCTCACCATCCAACTCGGAGCTGTCAAAACCAAAATAGACAGTGTTACCGACCTGAGCTAGCTTTTCAGCGTCACTCATCTGCGTTGCGGCTGTTGTACTACTGCTAGACGATGCGGCGCTAGCTGTTGCGCTGCCTGTCGCACTGCCTGTCGAACTGCCTG
>Ga0213863_10003482_pt1 | contig 10843 bp, 7 predicted proteins | sample PICome_8_FD_160128 | JGI IMG/M metagenome (GOLD analysis project Ga0213863, IMG submission 160128) | Coastal seawater microbial communities near Pivers Island, North Carolina, United States - PICO497 | ecosystem: Environmental > Aquatic > Marine > Coastal | place: USA: North Carolina | collected... | reverse complement strand
CCCTGGTGGGCAGAGGTGAATCACTAAATGCGGTAAGGAAAGGTTTGTCGAACTTCTCAAGTTCTTTCCATGCTTGCTGATTATCAGGTATTGCAGGATTGTCAGGGATTGTTGGGACTAATGTAGGGAATTCTCTCGCACCCTGTTTATAGGATTCATCAGGGAAGGGGGCCGCATAAGCCCTGTATTCCTCATCAGAGCATTCATTTAGCCAAAAACGCATTACCGCTCCAGGATCAAAATCCTCGTAAGCATCACAGTGCTTGACCCAATAAAAAAAGCCCGGTCGACCATCTTTAGCACCGAGGGCCCGCTTAGTAACCTCCTCAATAGGCAGAGCTGGCGTCTCATCTAGAAGTCTGCGTAACTCAGTTGTCCTTTCTTTTGGAATACCAGTTCCATCTCCCAAACCTGTGTTGGTTACCAAGATGCGTGCGAATCGTTCTGGCATATCAGCCACATTTCGTAACGCAATTGGTCCACCCCAATCCTGAGCAATTAGATTAATACTCTTAAGATCCAGTCCTTCAATAAAGTGCCGGAGCCATGCAACATGTCGAGAAAAAGTATAATCTGAACGCTTCGTCGGCTTATCCGATCGACCGAAACCAACAATATCTGGAACAATAACTCTAAAGCCAGCTTCAACTAACGGTATGATCATTTTCCTAAAGGAGTAGCTCCAATTTGGTTGGCCATGCATACAGAGTACAGGCTCGCCATCGGGGACTCCCTCATCAATATAATGCATTCGTAGATTCCCACCATCTTCGTCATCAATGTCAAGGTAATTTGCAGGGAATGGAAAATCTACAAGATGATTAAATCGTTCTTCCGGAGTTCTCAGAACCTTCATTAGTGATCCTTAGTTCTTATTTTGTTAGCCTTTACCATAAGACAACGCTATTACAGTGAAGTCCATAAGCAAAGAGATATCGATTAATAAAGCTGTGTTATACCAAAAATTCCATTTCAAATAATTAAAAAAACATTTCTATCGTTTCTCTTGTAACAATAATCTGTGATGACTTAAAAACTGTTTCCACTAGACTTTTGCTAGAGATTAGATAAATAATCGGGAGTGGTGTCGGGAAAAATAATTGCTTTAAACAAAAAAGCAATACACCCAAAATCAGAAAGTGGGTCAAAGGCTTGTCCTAGAAACTCATTCTTTTATGATCAAATTTAAGGAATCAGCGAAGTCATACTACTTATCATTATTCTCCATTGCCAGAAGGTTGTGTGCTCTAAATGTTTCATACAATTTTAAGGAGGGCGTCTTTACCTTTCTTGTCCGCAGATCAAAAAAAGCGCCTTGACTAATGATTTTCGCTGATAGTTCATCCGCTTGATTGTAAATTTCAAATATTCTTCGCCATTTCCGAAAATTAGGAGATCCAGGAAACAAGACAACCGAAATGGTAATTTGTTCGTCTAAAAACACCTCTCGAAAAAATTCAATGGTCGACGAAAAAACTATCGGGGCCGTTTGCTCAGCAGAAAAAAGGTCATTCAAGCCCAGTTCTTGGTGTAAATCCTGCAGTACATCGATGGCAATCTTGTAGTAACTTGATTCTGAGACGTGTTGGTTGCAATCGATATTCTCTGATGTGATACGCCTCTTTTTATATATCAATGGGTTGGTACTCCAAGAACATTTAAAGGTGAATCTGAAGAAACTTTTTTAGATCTCCTAGAGCAGCATTGTATTCTCCTGAACCCGGCACCAAATAAGCTCCATGAGGAACGCCTTCAAAAACATTTAGATCTGCCACAACGCCAGCATCGCGCAGCTTACGGTGGGCTCTCACGGTATCACTAAGGAAAAGATCTCGCGTTCCCGACACTAAATAAGTCGGAGGGAATCCAGAAAAGTCTCCATAAATCGGAGATATTAACGGATTTTTGAGATCATGATCACCAGCATAAACCTCATGGAAAGCATTCACGAATCCTTTTAGTGAGACAATTGTGTTATCCACATACTCATTTGTGACAATGGTATCTCCTGCATACAAAAAGTCTATATTTGGCGTACCTACATACAAAGCGCCTGGAACAGGCAAACCTAGAGCCTTGAGTTTGTGAACCAACGCAAGTGTTAAGTTGCCGCCTGCGGAGCTTCCTCCAACGGCAATAAGTTTAGCTGGTAAAGTTTTAAGTAATTCTTGATAGACAGCCAATAACTCATTAAGAGCTGTGGGAAAAGGGCTTTCTGTCGACAATGTATAGTCCACCGAAATTACATCGATTCCTGAGGTACTCGCAATTGCTGACCCTTCAAACGCTGAAGCAATGCCTCCTCTCAAGGCAAAACCTCCGCCGTGGATGTGCAAAAATACTCTTCCGTCCATAGAGGAATTTGGTTTTCTAGGACTTACTTTATAAATTTCAACCCCAGCCAATGCAGCGATCTGGATTTTCACATTAAACATACCCTCCAGATTTTCCTTAGTCACCGGCTCTTCCAAGCTGATTTGACGGTCTAATTCTAAGAGTTCTTTTCGAGGATCATCGCCAATATACTGTTGTGTCAATCTAGCGCCTCCACCGACGGACTCAATGACTGCTCGAGTTGTATCACTCAGACCTGATGCTGCCGACAACCGTTTCTCTGGGACAACCCAGTCCCCTGATGCAGCTGCATTTGTACTAAAACCAAACAGACTCGATAGAAAAATTAAAAAACTTCTTAGCATTATTACCCTCGCTTTTGATTTGGTAAGATTCAAGAGTTAGCTCCGTTACATTTAAGCATTAAGTCTTTTAAACCAGTTGGCATAACCGCAGGCAAGGACGGAGTTCCCTGAACTCGACGAATGTTCCATGCCTTCTCTATTAAAACCATTCTCTCTACCCGCAAGTTATTGGCAGGACCATTGTCTAACCCTAAAGTATAGTAACTCTCGTTATCAGGAGTGAAAGCTTCCCAGCCAACGATATTTTGTCCATTGGGATCTCCATTAGTCGCAAATCGAGCCCAAGTGCTCATAATCGTATCAGCGTCAATAAAATCAATTTCCAGCGGCTTACCTCCAAACATATCAAGCTGTCCAAATACATAGGGAAGGTCTGCGCCATGAAATGCTTGGTATTTTCTCTCTAAAACAGGTGGATAGTAGTTAAACCAATAAAGATAGGCCTCGCTGCTCACATTTCTCATCATCCTGGCCCAGCGTCTCATTGGGTAAGTAAAGTTGACATCATTCGAGAACTCCTCCCAAGACTGAAGGATCGCACGCGGGCTATCTGTTGGATAAAGGGCAGAAATATCATCGAAGACCTCCCCAAGCAGACCTCTCTTGTACCTATTAAATCCTTCTACCCCATTGCCATTTATACAGGTAAACAAACCCATAACGGCAGCATGCTCATTCGCATTATTTCCTACTAGAGTGGGCACATCGATTTGCTCACCTCTCGAAAAAATGAAGGAAACCTCATCTGGTAGAACCTCTCCATCTACCGTTGGAATAAATTCATTGGTACTAAAAGCAGGACTAGATTCGGCGGCAGTGATAATTTTTTCTGCAGGTATCGTTCGCAAAACCTCAAGCGACGCATTACTATTTTTGCCAACAAGCGCTTCTGCAAACATCAGGCCTATCTTTTCATCCGATGGCGCGTAGGGTTTATCGATGGTTCGATGAGACATTGGCCAAAACATCCCTCCACTTTGACCTATAACTCGATGAAATAATCCTTTTGCAAGCGGACTAGCCTGAAGTGCTGAGACACTGTAGGCCCCGGCAGATTCGCCAAATATAGTGATGTTATTAGGATCGCCACCAAATGCAGAAATGTTTTGTCGAACCCATTTCAATGCGGCTATTTGATCTCTAAAACCTTGATTGCCCGACACTCCTTTTGAACTTTCGGCACTAAGCTCTGGATGCGAAAAAAATCCCAATTTACCCAGTCGATAGTTGAAAGTAACTAGGACTACATCTTTCTTTGTTAAAGCTTCTCCGCCTCTCTCAAAGCCAGCTCCACCCTGCAATGCTCCTCCATGGATCCAAAACATAACAGGTTTTTTCTCATCAGTACTTTTAGCACGCGTCCACACATTTATTGTCAAACAGTCTTCACTAGGATTGCTTCTTTTACTAATGTAAATGCCTATCCCTACGGTTTCGGGCTGCATACAGTAATGTCCGTGCATCCTTGCATCTAAAGTTCCTTCCCACGGAATGACTGGCGCTGGAGGGGCCCATCTAAGCTCGCCTAACGGAGGGGCTGCAAAGGGAATTCCAAGATACCGCTTAAGAGAACTTGTCTCATCCTCAGAGGCTAGGCCGCGAACTATTCCTCCAGTTACACTTATTTCTGTACCAATAATATTGGATTTAAGACTGGCGTGATCCTGACTCAAAACCCTCGACGAATCGGAGTTTGATATTTTAGATTTTTCGGGGCTACATGAGCTCAACAAGAGAACAGAGAAAACCCCTATGATGCTTAACTTAAAAGTTTGAAAAGCTATTTTAAAAATATGATTCTCTGTAGTCATTGTGCCTCAGATACTCTGCTTGAAATTAATAATTCTGATTAGTTGCAAGAGGACAAAACCTTTCGTTATCTAAGCTAAACTTTTAATGCCTCTGGACTTAAAGACTTTGAATAACATTTATTTTTTTAAATTATAAAGTAGAAAGTTGAGCTATTAACTCAACTTTCTACGACTAACTTTTTAAACTAAAACAAAAAGCCCTTTATTTAGAAGGTGTAATCCAAAGTCACACCCCAACTTCTGGGAGGCACATACATTCCGGCGATTCCAGCGGCCCCAAACACATTGTTGTATGCCTTATAAGCAAGGCTATCATCATCAGTTAAATTTCTGACCCAAACTGCTGCAGTTAATGCGCTGTTATTTGGCTGATAACTGGCTCTAGCATTTACTTGAGTCATACTGTCCAACAAAAAGTCTTCAGTATTAATAATACCCTGAACTGAATATCGGTCATCGATATAAGAGACATCCAAACGCGTTAGGAGTGTTCCATCCTGCATTGGCATCGTATGTTGGACAGCTGCATTAAATGTCACATCAGCAGACAGAGCCAGTTTATTCCCGTTGGCGTTTACATACGTTCCTGCCTTCTGATCTTGATTACCAGGGAAATCACCGTATGTAGCATCCACTAAACCCAAGCCGGCGCTGATCATTAGATTTTCAGTTGGCAATGCCCTAATTTCGATGTCAAGTCCCCTACTCGTCGCCGATGCAGCATTTGAAAGAATTTGAGTTGGTAGATCGTTTAGGATAATGGAGGTTCGAACCTGCATATCTTCATAATCCATATAAAATGCAGCCACATTGAGCTCTAGCTTGGAGTCAAGCAGGCGACTTTTAAATCCAACTTCATAATTATTCATAAACTCTGGATCAGCAACAAGACGGCCTTGAGCTAACTCAAATGCAGGATCTGTGCTGTAAACACTGTTAAACGCCGCAGTCTTAACCCCGCGAGATACACTTGCGTAGACCATCTTCTCTTCATCTAATTGGCGGCGAATACCCAGTGTCCAGCTAGGTTCCGATGTTTCAAGATCAAATGGCGCCATTGTTGGCCCAGCTACACCAGGACTTGAAAAAATCATACACGCCATAGGATTTGCTGAAACACATGGGTAGGTAGTAAGTTCCTTGGTCTCATCGGTATACCTAAGTCCCGCAAATAATGTGGTTTGATCACTTAAGTGGTAATTTAGATGGCCAAAGGCGGCAATACTATCAGTATCAACCCGGTCATGATTTTCTAAACTTTCTCCCATCAGCCCAAAAGGGGCAAAAAACATCCCTAGATTTAGAATCTGAAAGCTTTGTTGTTCACTTGATGCATAGTAAAGACCAGCTACCCAATCATAACCACCATCAGCTGGAGACGCTATACGCAGCTCTTGAGTCATCCCTTTTGAAAAGACGGGGAACGAACCATCCACCCCTCCAACAACATTTCCATCGATATCAGCCTGGAATGTCATATCATCATCTCGTGTCCCTGTTAGGGATGTGATGGTATATCCATTATCGAGAATATGTTCAAACGACAGAGACATTCCGGAAACTTTCTTATCAGTTAGGTTTGGGAAGCCATTCGCTTGAGTGTACTTAATGTCATCATTAATGATAAACGCCGATGTTGGAAAATCTTCAATAACCTCATATATATAATCGACAAGATCCATTTGTGTGGAATCGGCAGAGAAGTCGACCGTTGTTTTATCGCTTGGCGTCCATCTTATTTGAACTCTTGCACTCTGTTCATCAACGGTACCTGCATAGTCCTCTATTCCCAACGTTGTATTTTCGACAAACCCATCGATATTTCGATCGGCTACAGAGAGTCTCATATTGAGTGTGTCAGCAATCGGTAAATTAACATGGCCACGTAAGTGTTTTAAATTGCGATCGCCAAGCTCCAAGGTAGCTGACCCCTCAAATTCATTCGATGGCTTCTTAGTGATAATGTTGATAGCCCCAGCAATAGCGTTCTTTCCAAATAATGTACCTTGAGGTCCTCGAAGCACCTCTACTCTCTCTATCTGACCCAAGTTTTGATTTTGATTGAGCTGATTGCCCACTGAAATACCATCAACATAAACCGTGACACCCGACTCAAACCCAATTGATCCAGCTGGGATTTGGTTATAAATTCCTCTGACAGATATATCTGCAGTTGCTGTATTGTTTCCATCGGCAAAGATCATGTTGGGGATCAAACTCACCATATCTTTTAGGTCATTTGATCCTGAATTAGCAATTTCCTGCGCTCCTATCACAGAGATTGCGATGGGAACGTCTTGCTTGCTTTCGGCTCTCTTAGTTGCTGTGACGATCACCTCCTCCATGCCATTGAATCCTGCTTGCTGCTGGTCTTGCGCGCCGGCACTAACTCCGATCGACAAAGTAATTGGTAAGATTAAAAATTTTGAAAAAATAGGCAGTTGACTAGACTTCATTTGAATTCCCTCTCAGAGACTTATATTTTTAAAAAAGTTGGCTTATTAGATTTTGAGTATGTCACCGCAAAAAATTTGTAGCTATTCCATTCAGCTATCATTCAATAAGACTTTGTGTTGAAAGAAAAAGTGATAAATTTATAGCAAACGGTTATTGATCAACTCTAATCTAGCGATAGACATCTATTGATAATTGATTAATAGTTCAGGGACAGTGCCGCTCTAAATAAAATTCAAAATCCAATTTGAATGTAGTGAGCTGCGAAAATAGTGAATGTATTCGCATGATAAGCGCGAATTTTAAAAGGAGGCTAAGAATGGAATATATTAATGAGCTGAGTAAAACTGATCAACAGATCCAAGATCTTCTGGAAAAGGATGATGGAGGTCCGGTCTGTATGATTAACTTGATAAAGTTCCGAGAAAAAGCGGAATACGAGGATGGACGAGAGACTGATTTGACTGGAGTTGAGGCCTATGGGCTTTACGGGAAACCGACTGGCGAGCTAATCGCTAAATTGGGTGGAGAGATTGTTTTTTCAGCTATCCTTAAAGGGATGGTGGTGGGAGAGGTCGAGGAACTTTGGGATGTTATGGCCGTTGCTAAATATCCTACGCTTCAATCATTTATTGATATGACATCATCACCTATCTATCGAGAGGCATATCATCATCGTATTGCGGGCTTGCAAGGCCAATTGAATATTGCGAGCACTCAGGTCTAAAACTAATTTCTTTTCAGAGGGATCACAAACAATGACTGATAATTTAAGAAATAAAGATAAAATATCCTCCTCTGATATGAGTTTTCTGTGCCTGCTGACTCTTCTTAATGTTTTGAATATGCTAGATCGGAACTTAATGTCTGCTTTTGCAAATTATATTGTTCCAGATTTAGGTCTTAGTAATACCGAGTACGGCCTGCTTACCGGTTTGGTATTTCTTATTTTTTACTCAGTGGCTGGCCTGTATATGGGGATGCTGGCAGATACAGTCAACCGCACACGTCTTATCAGTTTTGGCGTCACACTTTGGAGCGCTCTAACGGCAGCATCAGGATTAGCTTGGAACTTTGTCAGCATGGCTATCCCTCGAATGTTTATAGGCGTTGGAGAATCTATTTTAACTCCCAGTGCGATGTCACTTTTGGCCGATCGGTTTCCTCAGTCAAGATTAGGCTTCGCTGCAGGGTTTTACTATATTGGCGCACCTCTAGGCGCTGGTGGAAGTTTCCTGCTCGCAGGATATCTTGGGCCCATCATCGGGTGGCGAAACTGTTTTTATTTGCTAGGTGGCATTGGTATTGTTCTCGCAGCGATAGTGTTTTTTGTTAGGGAAACTCCTAGACGTCATCTGGTGAATTCTGAAGATCAAAAAAACACACCAAGTATCAAAAAAATTGCAAAAATTGCAATGACTGCAATCCCAAAATCGCCTGCTCTAATGGCTGCTATGGCAGGCGCTATGCTGTTACATGTTTTTATTGGAGCCGGCTACTTTGATCAGCTCTGGTTCGTTCAAGAACGAGGTTTCGATAGAGATGAGATCGCAAAATTGACTGGAATGATGGGTTTATCGGGGGGACTCATTGGTACTTTTGTAGGAGGCGTAGGTAGTGACTGGTTCACCCAGAAAACTGGCTATGGACGCCTCGTGTTCCTTTTCTTTGTTCTCCTATTCTGCGCTCCTTTCATGATAGCGTACAGACTAGCGCCAGGAGATTCTATCTGGATCCCAATCGGTTTGTTCTTGGGAATGTTTCAAATTGGATCATTCTTTGGTCCCTTCTTTGCAAGTATTCAAGGATTAATTCCACCAGAAGTGCGCTCTACAGTGATCGCGTTCTCAATCTTATTAATGAATGTAATAGGCATGGGTATAGGTATTACTGTGACAGGTATATCGGTAGACTTGATGATTTCCTACGGTGTAAATGAGCCCTACAGTCTGACCCTGATATGCTTCACTCTATTTTCATTTATTGCCATGCCGTGTTTTTTATTCGCGGGTCTTCGCTATAATCACGATCGAGAGAAACTGAATATAACAGAGTCCTCTTAGAGGGTATGGAATAAAGATCACTGTTATAAGCCGTTGAAACAGTATTGTCTCACTATTGAAAAGGTACCTTAACCATGAGCGATAAAAACATCTATGTTCCTCCAAAAGTTTGGCAGTGGGATCAAGAGAGTGGCGGCAAGTTTGCCTCCATTAATCGACCAATTTCTGGAGCTACCCAAGACAAAGAGCTGCCAATTGGTAACCATCCTCATCAGCTCTACTCCCTAGGTACTCCAAATGGGGTCAAGGTGACTGTGATGTTTGAGGAATTGTTATCTCTTGGACTCAAAGACGCAGAGTACGATGCCTGGCTGGTCGATATTGGCAGTGGTGATCAATTTGGTAGTGGCTTTGTGGCGATCAACCCCAATTCCAAAATTCCCGCGTTACTTGACCACAGCACCCAAGAACCGACTCGGGTATTTGAGTCAGGAGCGATCTTGCTTTACCTGGCTGAAAAATTTGATGCCTTCATCCCTAACAATCCATCAGAGCGAGCAGAGTGTCTTTCTTGGTTATTTTGGCAAATGGGTAGCGCTGCTTTCTTAGGTGGAGGTTTTGGTCATTTTTATGCCTATGCACCAGAAAAATATGAATATCCGATCAATCGATATGCAATGGAGGTCAAGCGTCAACTGGATGTTCTTGATAAAACGCTAGCTACAAGAGAATTTCTATCTGGCGATGACTATACCATCGCCGATATAGCCACCCACCCTTGGTATGGAATGTTAGTGTCAGGATCTCTTTACAATGCGCAAGAATTTCTCGATGTAACCTCATATCATCACGTGATTCGTTGGGCGAAAACCATTCAAGATCGACCAGCAGTTCAAAGAGGTTTAAGAGTCAATCGTGTTTGGGGAGATGAAAAGAGACAGTTGCGAGACCGTCACGATGCGAGTGACTTTGATTAAATCACTGATATAGAAATTATTGGCCACAAACTTCGTGGCTACATGGCACACATGAAGACTATTGCAGAGTCAAGCAACGCATAAACTAAAAAGCCCGATTACACTAACAAGGTAATCAGGCTTTTAACGTAGAGTTTAAGTGAAATTAAAATCGCTCAGTTTTAGGAGTTTATCTCAAACAATCCCGCTGCTCCCATACCTCCACCCACACACATAGTGACAACGACATATTTTTCGCCCCGTCGCTTTCCCTCGATCAATGCGTGCATCACCATTCTTGCTCCACTCATTCCATAGGGATGCCCAATTGAAATCGCACCACCATTAACATTTAATTTCTCCATCGGGATCCCAAGCTGGTCTCTACAATAAATAACTTGAACTGCGAAGGCCTCATTAAGTTCCCACAAACCAATATCATCAACAGATAAGTTATTTCTATCCAAAAGCTTAGGGATGGCGAAAACAGGGCCTATCCCCATTTCGTCAGGCTCGCAGCCTGCAACCGCCATGCCTCTGTATATCCCTAAAGGTTCAATATTTCTCTTTTCGGCTAGCTTGCCTTCCATCATAACTACCGCAGCAGCACCATCCGACAATTGTGAGGCATTACCGGCAGTTATAGTTCCATCGTTTCTAACTGGGTTTAGCCCTGCTAAATTTTCTAATGTCGTCCCTGGACGATTACCCTCATCTTTATCTAATGTCACTTCTTGCTCGGATATCTCGCCTGTCTCTTTATTCATAACCATCTTTGTCGCAGTTACCGGTACAATCTCATCATCAAAATAACCAGCAGTTTGTGCATTTGCTGTGCGGTCTTGTGAAGCGACGGCGTACTCGTCTTGAGCCTCTCGGGAAATATTGTATCTTTTCGCAACTGTTTCGGCAGTGTCGAG
>Ga0213863_10003477_pt1 | contig 10854 bp, 10 predicted proteins | sample PICome_8_FD_160128 | JGI IMG/M metagenome (GOLD analysis project Ga0213863, IMG submission 160128) | Coastal seawater microbial communities near Pivers Island, North Carolina, United States - PICO497 | ecosystem: Environmental > Aquatic > Marine > Coastal | place: USA: North Carolina... | reverse complement strand
TGGAGGTTTCTACACAGGCACAAGCATTGGAACAGATAGTCTTTGTTGGCAAGTGTATGATGCCAGTGCAGGCGAACGCATGCGCATAGACTCTAGCGGTAACGTGGGCATTGGTACTAGCAGTCCAGCACAGAAGTTGCACATTAGCGGAACAGGTTTTTCATACCTAAGAACTACATCCACATCTTACGGTGGCACTGGTTTTGATATAGGACAACACACTGGCGGCTCTATTTATCTTAATAATAGAGACAACACGCCAATTATTTTTCAAACCAACAACACAGAACGCATGCGCATCTCTGGCGGCAACGTGGGTATTGGTACTAGTTCCCCAAATGGAAAACTTCAGTTTGATAATGGATTAGATACTAGAAAAATTGTTCTATACGAAGGAGCAAATAACAATTATCAATTTTATGGTTTTGGTATTGAAGGAAGTACATTAGTTTACTCTACATATGCTAGTACAGATGACCATGTATTCTTTTCGGGCGCCAGTGCGTCTAGTAGAAACGAGTTAATGAGAATTAAAGGTACTGGAAACGTTGATATTTCTAGCGGCTATATAACGTCACAAGTACCCGCATTCAACGCCTACAACCCTGCTGTCACAACGAGCGGCAACATCATCACCTTTGGTCAAACAAGGCTCAACCAAGGCAACCACTTCAACACGACAACGGGGGCTTTTACCGCGCCAGTGGATGGGGTATACCACTTCACCTTCGCCATTCTAGCTTCTGGATCTGGGTCTCCAGATTATCACCGCATACTTTTCGAGATAAACACCAGCGGAACGCAAACCTCGTATGGCGATAACTTGGAGGAGCAAGCAGGCAGCCAATACAGTTCGGCGGTTATGAGCATCACGATTTACCTAAACCAAAACGACTACATCAGAATTCGGAACCAAGGAGCTTCTACCTACGGTACTAGCTACGGTTCTTTTTCAGGCCACTTAGTGGGATAAACGAGAGAGAATTTACAATGACAATTTACACAATTGAACTAAACGAAGCAGAAACGAAGGCGATGGAATACATAACCGCCGACGTGCAGGAATGGATTGCTAACGCGGCTAGTAATCGCGCACGGATCGCTATCGACGAAATTTATGCAGGTGAAGTCGAGCGCATGACTGCTGACCCAGACATCGCAAGCATTCCTGCAGACAAGAACGCAGTAGTCTTGGCGGCTAACATAGAGTCTGCAGCAGCACGAGCCGCTGCTCAATCCGGCCCGCCATCAGAGCAGTAGCGAATGGCAACATTCACTTGGACGATTTCAAGAGTAACAGGAGTAACTAATGGCAAAATCAAGAGGTAGAAAGTTTGCGGAGCTAATCTCACCAACAAATGGTGTATTTAATGCTGGAAGCTTACCTACAATACCCGCATCAAAACTTCCAACAATTTCAATTTCAAAGCTTGAAGACTCCACTTTTAGTGTAAATAGTGAGAGTGCTTCCCTGGGAGGAAATGTTGTAATTGATAGTAATGATGTTACAGAACATACAAATGCTCTGTACTTTACTAATGCTCGTGCAGATGCTAGAATAACGGCTGCAGCTTTGCTACCTCTTGCTGGTGGTACAATGACAGGAAATCTAACGCTTGGCGATAATGTAAACGCATATTTTGGAGCAAGCACAGATTTACGAATTTATCATGATGGTACAAATAGCCATATTATTAATTCCACTGGTGAGCTAAGAATTACAGGCTCAAATATTGCAATTAAATCTGATAGCAATAAGCTGTACTTAGGTGCTGGAGATGATTTAAAAATATATCACGATGGTAGTAATAGCTATATAGAAGATGCAGGAACAGGCTCTTTAATTTTAAAAGGTGGAACAATTAGTATAAATAGTGCTTATACTCTTCCAACTTCTGATGGTTCTGCGAATCAAGTACTACAGACAGATGGTAGCGGTACGCTTAGCTTTGCTACTGTCAGCGGCGGCGGCGTTGACGGCACCACGATCAACCCATCAGCAGTTCAGATCGGCGGCACCACCGTGATCGACAGCAGCCGGAACTTGAGCAATATCGCACAGATAAATGCTAATGGCAGTGTGTACGTTAACGACGATGCGTCCGGCAACAACTACCTGTTCCTAAAGAAATCTACCAGCGGGGACGGTCACCTACTGTTTCAAGACGGTACCGCACTCAAGTGGCAGAACGTACACAACACTTCATCCGGCCATTTGACCTGGTACTCCTATGCGGATTCCAACACGGTGTTCCAGATCAAATCCGCTGGCGGTATTAAGATTGGAGCTTCTGGAAGTGACTCTAGCTTAGAGTCTCAGTACGGTCAGATAGTTGGTGGCTTCGGCGCAAGGGCTACCACCGGATCGGCAGATTGGAACCACTCCACAAATGCTCGTAGCGGTAACGGGTACACGCTTTTAACGGGATCGGCAACTAACGGCCCCGGCGGCGGCAACTATTTCCACCCGTTCAGCTTTGAATACGCTGGCTACGCTGGTAGCGGGAACATGACCCAGTTTGCCATTGGGTACAACACTAACGAAATGTATTCGCGCTACCGATACAGCAACTCATGGAGCGCGTGGTCAAAGTTCTTCACCTCTGATGATGACAGACTCGTCGTTGACCGTGACATAAAGTCAGCAGGTCAGGTTCGAGCTACGGGCTGGTGGAATGATGCCGCGTCAACTGACTACAACGGCATGGCGCTTGAGATTGGAGCTTCTGGAAATACGGGCCTCGTGCTGGCGTACAATCGAGACACCGCCAGCTACGGGCCTATGGTTTTTGAGGCGAATAGCTTTGATTTTAACAATCAAGTTCAAGCAGCCAAGCTACGCACTGACTTCAACGGCTCCCAAGTCGCTCCGCGTTTTGACACCAGTTTTTACGTCACGCAGAGCAACTACTGGTACGGGCACGCCGATAACGACACGATGTATCTCGGTGAGGGTAACAACACCGTTAATCTTCGCGGTCAACTTGCCGTAGGCGGCACAGGTGTATCAAGCGGTTACAGATTAGACCTACATGGTCATACTCATGCCCACAATAACGAGATTAATTATTTAAGCCAGCTTCACTTCAACGCTGGCGCACGGTTTCTCGATGACAGCGGTGGTAACTACACGACCCACAAAGCGGGGGTCAACACCTCTGGCGGCTTTAAGATGCAGAACAGCAGTGGCTCTAACCAAGGCTACTTCTACTGGGATACATCCGGCATTGGCATCCTGTCCTCGGACGGCGGTTGGGCGATACAGAACACCAACAGTGCAACCACCGTTCACCATCCAGCCACATTCAATAGCACGGTTACTGTGTCCAGCACTCTTACTGGCTCGGCACGGCTAAACGGCGACAGAATAGGTGTGATAAGTGGGTCTTCAACTAACGGTTACGGTATTTCGCTCTACAACGGTGCCATAGATGGAGAGCCTACTTATGGCATCCATTTCAGCGGTCGGGGAACCTTCGGCGGTCATGGCGCGTTAGGATCCTCCGATTGGGCAACGTACTTCACGCAGAACAACCAAGACGGTAGGGGTTGGATTTTTAGAAGGGTTGGAGGAAGCAACGTAGCCTCCATCGATACGGCAGGCAATCTCGAACTAAACGGCAATGCGAACGCTTACCTCTATAGAGGAACGTCGAATGTATCAGGTACAGGTGACGCATCGTATCACCCCAGCGGTATATTCAGCACCGGCACCAACTGGCTGTACGGCACTATGTATCTGAACGGGAATAGTATCAATTTTTCTGGCGGCAGCATCGCGTCCTGCAATGATATTGTCTGTGACCAGAACTATGGTCGTGGCGTAGTAGGTGTTTACTCGGCTACTAGATACCAACATGTGTGGTCGATGGGCGCGTCATATCGCACAAATGCTACGGGCACCTCCTACGGCAATATGTATGGCCTGACCTACACCCATACTAATATCGGTACGGGAACCAACCAATCCATCTCTGGCTTGAGCCACCAGCTACAGGGGCGTCAAAACGGTACGCTGACATGGGCTATGGGTACAGGTATCTGGACTGCCCACAACATCACTGCATACTCAGACATTTCTGTTAAGACGAACTTAGAGCGAATTCCAGACGCGCTATCGAAGGTGTGCCAATTGAACGGCTACACCTACGACCGCACAGACTACGAGGCAGACCCCGAGACCGGCATAATGCCAGAAATACGCCAAGCCGGTGTGGTTGCTCAGGAAGTCGAAAAAGTTCTACCAGAAGTCGTGAGTGGCGAAGAAGGTAATAAGGCGGTCGCCTACGGGAATATGGTCAGTCTTCTGATCGAGGCGATCAAAGAGCAGCAAGGTCAGATAGAAGACCTCAAGCAAGAAATTCAAACACTAAAAGGAGAACGCTAATGGCGATAACTTATACTTGGGCGATCACAGGTCTTACCAGAGACGCGGCAGGAACTGTCGTTAAAGTCCACTGGAAAAAGACAGGCACAAACGAAGACGGTGTGACTGCTCACTTCAACATGTTTGACGATTTTAACGACGGCGATCCGTCCAGCGATTCATATATCGCGTTTGATTCGTTGACTGAGGCGGACGTACTGGCTTGGGTTCAAGGCAAAGTCACTGGTAGATACCAGATGGACGTTGATCACCAGATTCAGCGGCAGATCCAAGATCAGATTGATAACGCTGGTATCTCAGAGGCTGGGATGCCGTGGGCGCCTGAAGAAGAGATCCCTGCATCATGACACTGCAAACCTCTGGGGCAATATCACTCAGCCAAGTGCAGTCTGAGTTTGGCGGCAGCAACCCGATCAGCATGTCGGAGTACTACCGTGGCGGCAGCTATGTACCGACATCCGTCGGTGGCTCCGCAGGCTCGTGGTCGAGCTATTACGGGACACTCTACAGCTATTACTGGGAGTCCAGCGGAACTGCACTTCTTCTCAAATGGAACAGCAGCACGGTGTATACCACAAGTTCCTCAAGCGCAACGTCCGTTACAACCGGAGGGTACGAGTACGGTAGAGGGTCTATGTTTACCAGCAGCGGTGGAGGTAAGGGTGGCGGGCCTGTAACGTATTACTACCAAATCAGACGCAGAACAACTGGGTCATCTACGGCGGTAAATACTACCGTCCCGTCGAGCGGCACAATCTCAATGAATCAATTCTATGGAGGTAGAAACAGTTAATGTATAATATTCAAGAATGTTCTAGCCTGCCTGCCGGTTTTGACACCTTATTCGATCAGTGTTTACCCATAATGGAGGCTGGCACGATTGATTGGCGTTATCTCGGTAACCCAGCCGATAATAATGCGAAGAAGGCAAAGCTGAGTGAAGAGTACGAAGAATATATATCCGTCCCGAACACAAAAGTAATCTACTGGGAAAAGGATGGGCATCCGATTCACTTAGCCGCCGGTCGGATCAATCCAGAGGACGAGCAGTACATTCTTTGGGTCTACGCTTTGTATGGCGCTGATGTCAATGGGAGCAAAGCATGGTTGCATGACCCCGCGTACATTACTCAGACTAAGGAGTATCTACGCGATACGTTGGGATTGGCAGGGTATAAGATTAGCTGTCATCAAGGCTCTAGCTTGTATGATTACCATATGAGCAAGGTCGGGGCCGTTAATAATTACGAAGTGACGATAGATAGTACCACAAATCCAGCCGAGGCTACTGACATAACTGTAGCGACTATCAAATATAGATACTTGTAATAAAAAAGGGGCTTTCGCCCCTTTCTTTTTATTCTACTAGCTCGCCTTGTGCTTCCTCTGTAGGATTTTCATCTTCTGCAATTTGATTACGAAGAAGATTTTTGAATCCCTCTGAGGCTACAGTAACTTGATCTAGCTTTGCTTTAGCTGCCGACTCCTGTTGAGCCAAATCTTGTAGCTGTGCTACAATATATCTAGCTTGATCGGATAAATCTTCGATGACATAGTTTTTATCATCAAATACTAAAGTGGCTTTTTCTGCAACTTCCGTCATAATAAGGTTCCTTATTTAAAAATATCTTGCCAATTACCTGTAGTACTAGCGCGCGAGTACTCAGTGGCACGGTTCTCGAAAAAATTAGCGTGTTCTACGCCATTCAACATATAATCTAGCCAAGGAAGGGGGTTTTCTTCACTTGAAAAGATTTTCTTCATTCCTAAGCCTAGAAGTCTACGATCCGCAATATATCGAATATACGCTTTTACTTCCTCTGCTGTGAGCTCTGGTACATCAGCACCCTCAAAACATAGATCAATAAATGCATCTTCTAGTTCTACTGTTCGCTCTGCGGCACAATAAATCTCATACTTTAGATCATCATTCCATAGCTCAGGATTCTCTTGTATAAAAGTTCTAAACAATTGTGACATTCCTTCAACATGAAGAGTCTCGTCGCGAATTGACCATGTAACAATCTGTCCCATACCTTTCATCAAGTTATGACGAGGAAAGTTCAATAGAATAGCAAAGCTACTAAACAACTGTACTCCCTCTGTAAATCCAGAATAAATAGCCATGGTTTTTGCGATATCCATAGGCGTATCCATTCCAAAATTACTTAAATGCTCGTGCTTGTCGAGCATTGCCTTGTGTTCAAAAAACTTTTGATATTCATCATCTCCGAACCCAAGTGTTTCCAAAAGCAACGAATATGCTTCCTGGTGTACCGCTTCCATAGCAGCAAACGCGGATAGCATCATTCGCACTTCGGGCTGCTTAAATGTAGGCAGGTAATGCTTTGCGTACCCACAACATACATCTACATCAGCTTGAGTAAAGAAACGAAAGATGCTCGAAAGCAATCTTCGGTTTCCATCACTCATTTTCTCCCTATAGTCCTTTAGGTCATCCGCTAGATTGACTTCGTCAGGAAGCCAGTGCATGTGCTGTTGAGTTTTATAGTGCTCAAAAGCCCACGGATAGTTAAAAGGTTTGTAGTATTCTCTTTCTGTCAATAAGTCCATTTTATCCCTCACACGCCAGACAACCATCGTCGTCAATACTTTCAAAGATTTGTCTTCGCAGAGCTTCGTCTGAAACGTTTTCTGCTCTCTTATACGCTTCGCTGCGTAGATAGTAAAGAGTTTTCACTCCTCTTTTCCAAGCCATCATATGAGTGGCGTGAAGTTCCTGTTTAGATACATTTGCAGGAAAGAATACATTTAGCGATTGACTCTGGCAAATATACTCTTGTCTGTCTGCTGCCATTTCGATTACCCATCGCTGGTCTAGCTCGACAGCCGTTTTAAATACATCTTTATTCCAATCATCTAAAAAGTCTAGATGTTGTACTGAACCACCATTGGTTACAATACTTTTCCATACTTCCTCTGTATCTTGATCTAAGTCTTGTAAAACATTTTCAAGATACTCGTTTTTAAGTAGACTAGAGCCGCTTTTAGTTTTTTGAGTAAAAGCATTAGCCCTATAAGGCTCAATTGAAGGAGAAGTATTCCCACAGATAATACTGCTACTGGCATTAGGAGCAATAGCCAAAAGATGAGCGTTACGCACACCATAGCCTTCTCCGTCAGGGCACTCGCCTCTCTCTTCTGCCAATTCTCGTGTTGCACGTACTGCCTCCGATTTAATATGCTGAAACATCTGCAAGTTTCTGCCCTTTGCCATAGCACTCTCAAATGGAATACTATGACGTTGAAGATGAGCATGGAATCCCATCGCACCCAATCCCAGGCTTCGCTCTCTCATCGCACTAAACTTAGCACGAGATAACTGATCTGGAGCATGCTGTACAAAGTATTCGATAACATTGTCCAACATACGAATTAGATCAGGAATAAAATTAGGCTCATTTTTCCACTCATCGTACTCTTCCAGATTTACACTAGACAGACAGCATACCGCTGTGCGGTCCTTGTCTGTGGGAAGTGTAATCTCTGAACATAGATTTGAGTGATGAACACTTAGTCCTAAATCCTGTTGAAACTCTGGTAAACCCTCTTCTACAGTATCACTGAACATAATGTAAGGCTCTCCTGTTTCCACTCGATTTTGGATAAGTTTTACCCAAAGTGTCTTTGCAGATACAGTTTTCGTGATCTTACCAGAATGTGGGTCTACTAGATCCCAAGAATCGTCAAAACCTTCATAGCGTGTGGCATTCTCAATCAATTCCATAAATTTGTCAGATATAAGGACGCCATGATGAAGATTAACAGACTTTCTGTTAATATCACCGCCTGTAGGTTTACGAATATCCAGAAACTCTTCAATTTCTGGGTGAGAGATGTCAAGATATGCTGCATAGCTTCCTCTTCGTGTTACACCCTGTGAGAATGCTAACATCTCAGCATCCACTACTTTTAGAAATGGAATTACTCCCGTACTTTCGGAGCCATTGCTCGTTTTCGAGCCTACACTCCGAACCCCGTTCCAACATCCACCAACCCCGCCACCTACCGAAGATAGGTATGCGTTTTCGGTGTAGTGATTGGTAATGCCTTCTCTGCTATCATCAACATAGTTCAGAAAGCAACTGATAGGCATACCTCTTTTTGTACCCCCATTCGATAGAATAGGCGTAGAAAACATAAACCACAGCTTACTAGCGTAATCATACAATCTCTGTGCGTGTGCATCATTATCTGCGAATGCTTTAGCAGCGCGAGCAAATGCATCTTGAGGGGAAGATTCCCCCTCTACTAAGTATCTGTCTTCCAAAGTTTTTATACTAAATTCAGAAAGATACTTATCTCTGTTATAACTAAGCTGCATCGAGCAAACTCCTTATTTCTGATATATTATCAGCCCCAATTGCATCATCGCAATATGTAATTAAATCCATCAATTCGTAGTTCTGGGCTATTTGCTCGTAGTTTTCATTCAATGACTCAATATATTTATACCGCCCCGGGATAGGGCAAGCATCATAAATATTTAAGGCATCTCCATACTCTTTAATTAACCCCAACGCTCTTTTTGGTCCAATACCTGGAATGCCAGGAACATTGTCCCCTTTATCTCCAGTAAGACACTTGAGTGAGATATACTCTTCTGGACTCACATCATAGTGTGTGCTCCAGTTTTCTAACGTCACTTCTTTTCGAGTTACATAGGAAAATCTTCCTACATTCTCTTGTATTAGTAAATCCCAGTCTCGGTCACTGGAAATTAACCAAATATACTCTAAACCGTATCGCTCTCTTTCTTTAACTAGATGTGCTGCTATATCATCAGCCTCTACTCCCTTGAATCTTAGTAGGGGGTAGTCTTCTTTTAATAAAGCTAAGGATTCTTCATATTCTTCAAAAAACTCTTCAAACGCTATCTTTTCTTCTTCAGATTGGTCTGCGAATTTATCCTTTCTATTTTGTTTATAGTCGGGACTAATTTGTTTTCTGTAGCTAGAAGAACCCCAATCTGCAGTCATTATAATTTTTTCACAATCATAAGAGCGAGCTAAGGATTGTACAGTTCGTTGGTATTCATACCTGAAGTCTGTTCTTCCCTGATGCTTCCATCTAAATGCTAAATTAAGTGCATCTACTATTAGTGCACAATTTGGATTTTTATTGTTTACTTTCTCTGAAAAATTAAACGCCATTTAAAAATCCTATTTTCTCTTGTAATAACCAGCCCTCTGCTAAACAAACATAACAGTTTAGGACTGATATAAACATAAATTCTGTAAGTTCTGGTTTGTACTCGGTTACAACAAATACTGGTGATCTATTATATTTGAAGAAAAGGAGAGGCTCTTGATTACCTCCCTCTGCTTGTAATATTAATTTTTTCCACCATTGTATCAAGTTATTAGTTTTAGGGGCGGTAAAAATTTTATCCGATAAAGGAGAACTTTCATAGTTTTTTACCTCTATACAGAATTTATTCTTCTCATGAGGCACATACAGATCCCCCTTTAAGTACTCTAGAGCGCCCGAGTTGGGCACTCTTTCAAACTGGAGATCTGTGTGCTCTCTTAGCATATCTCTAACGATATACTCGCCTCTTGCTCCTTTTGCTCTTGAATCAACCATATTATTTATCTAATGCACTCACGTTGCCTTGTTTTACTACTTCTATTTTCTCCAGCAGAGGATGAGTCCACCCGTGAGAAACCACATATGTATTTAAATCTTCCATTAGTAGTACCTCAACTAGCTTCTCTCTGCCAGTGTCATCAAGTACATTAATAACTTCATCCAAAAATAATATATTAATTCTAGACTTTGATATGCTGCTCATCAGCTTTCTAATAGCTATTAGAGTAGCAGTATTTACTCTAGCAAGCTCTCCAGAAGAGAGTGCTAAAATATCTACTATATTCTCATTGTCTGTAATCTGTACATTTAGCTTATCATTCGAAACAATAAACTGTAGTGTAAAACGTCCATCTGATAGCTCTGCAAGGTACGTGTTAGCTAGCTCTTCTAATTCTTTTACAAGATTTTCTATTTTGTATGCCAGTAATCCATTCGTACTAAATGCTTTTTTAAGTACATCTAAGTTAGAGTCTAACTCTCGTTGTTGCTCTAATACTTGCTGAGCCTTTTTTAAGTTATCTAAAAAGCCATCTGTTTGGGCTTGAATTATTTCGATACGAGTATTAGATCTAGTTCTAGCTTCGTTTTCTTTTGCAATCTTAGCTAGCTCTGCTTTTGCTGCTACTAGCTTAGTTTTAAGCTCTGCCAAGTTATCCGACAATTCTTTTTTGTCTAATATTTGACTTGGCAACGAGTTGTCTATACCTCTATAAAGGTCTTCCCACTCTTTTTGTGCTTTAGATAAATTAAGCCTAGAATTATTGTTTCTTTTTATCTGCCGTATCATGTCTTCGTTAAAGTCTTTATCGCTATCTAATTTAGCTAGCCTAGTTTTTTCAGACTGCACTAACTCA
>Ga0213863_10003474_pt1 | contig 10868 bp, 5 predicted proteins | sample PICome_8_FD_160128 | JGI IMG/M metagenome (GOLD analysis project Ga0213863, IMG submission 160128) | Coastal seawater microbial communities near Pivers Island, North Carolina, United States - PICO497 | ecosystem: Environmental > Aquatic > Marine > Coastal | place: USA: North Carolina | collected... | reverse complement strand
CCGGACCTGGCGATGGTGGACTCCCGCAAGGGGATCACCAACCTGCACGTCCCCAACAACGTCATCATCGACGCCTCCATGCCCGTGGTGATCCGCGACGGCGGCAAGATGTGGAACCGCGCCGACGAACTCCAGGACACGGTGTCGCTGATCCCGGACCGCAGCTACGCCACCCTGTACCAGGCGGTGATCGAGGACTGCCAGGCCCACGGCCAGTTCGACCCCGCGACCATGGGGGGCGTCTCCAACGTCGGACTCATGGCCAAGAAGGCCGAGGAGTACGGGTCCCACGACAAGACCTTCTTCGCCGCGGGGACCGGCACCATCCGCGTCGTCGACGCCGAGGGCGCGGTCCTGCTGGAGCAGTCAGTAGAGCAGGACGACATCTTCCGGATGTGCCAGACCAAGGACGTCTCCATCCGTGACTGGGTGAAGCTCGGCGTCACGCGCGCCAAGGCCTCGGGGGCCCCCGCCATCTTCTGGCTGGACCCGGCCCGCGGCCACGACGCCGAACTCCTCAAGAAGGTCGAGGTGTACCTGAAGGACCACGACACCGAGGGGCTCGACCTCCGGATGCTCAGGCCCGTGGACGCCATGCGCGCCTCGCTCGAGCGCGTGCGCCGCGGCGAGGACACCATCTCGGTGACGGGCAACGTCCTGCGCGACTACCTCACGGACCTCTTCCCCATCCTCGAGCTCGGCACCAGCGCCCGCATGCTCTCGATCGTCCCGCTGCTCGAGGGCGGCGGCCTCTTCGAGACGGGGGCCGGCGGCTCGGCGCCCAAGCACGTGGCTCAGTTCCTCGGGGAGGGCCACCTGCGCTGGGACTCCCTCGGCGAGTACTGCGCCCTGGTCCCCTCCATCGAGAAGGCCGCCGAGTCCAGCGGCTCCGCCAAGGCCGCGACCCTCGCCGCCACCCTCGACGGGGCTGTGGGCGCCTACCTCGAGCACTCCCGCTACCCCTCGCGGAAGGTCAACGAGATCGACAACCGCGGCTCGAGCTTCTACCTCGCCCTCTACTGGGCCGAGGCCCTCGCGGCCCAGAGCGACGACGCCGAGCTCAAGGCGCGCTTCACGCCCATCGCAGCCGCCCTCGCCGGGGCCGAGGCGACCATCAGCGCCGAGCTCCTCGCGGCGCAGGGTGCGCCCGTCGACATTGGCGGCTACTTCCACCCCGACGACGAGGCCTGTGGGCGCGCCATGCGTCCGAGCACGACGCTGAACGAGATCATCGAGGGCATCTGATCTTCGAGGCCGCGTGAGGTACGGGGTGGCGCTCTGACCAGGACCACGGTTCCATGGCGCCATGCGCGCTGCCCACCCGACCGCTCCCACGAGGAGCGTCCCCTTGAGCCCCTTGCGGGTCTTCTGCCCGGCCCGCTGCGGGGCCCTCCTCCTGGTCGCCTTCGTCCAGCTCACCGCCTGCGCGGTGCAACCTCCCGCGGATGGACTCCCCGCGGGCGAGCCCGAGCCATCCGCGGCAAGGGGCGCGCTCCAGACGCCGTATCGCGTCCTGATCCTCGGAGACTCGATCTCCATCGGCTACACGCCGTTCGTGAGGGAGCAGCTCGCGGGGATCGCCGAGGTGGTACGCCCCGCGCGCGTCCGGGCCCAGGGCAAGGGCCCGCGCCCGGAGAACTGCGAGGGGACGAACAAGGGGGTGGGCTCCATCGACCGCTGGCTCGCGCTGGAGGGCGGTCCGTTCGATGTGATCCACTTCAACTTCGGGCTGCACGACATGAAGCGCGTCAACGCGGAGACAGGCCGGAACTCCAATGATCCGGAGGATCCGCACCAGGCCTCGCCGGCGCGGTACGAGGCGCAGCTCCGAGAGATCACCCGCGAGCTGAAGGCCTCGGGCGCTCGGCTCGTCTTCGCGACCACCACCCCGGTCCCCGAGGGCGACCTGCGCCCCTACCGGGAGCCCGCCGATGCGGTGGAGTACAACCAGATCGCCCTGGAGGTCATGCGGGCAGAGGGCATCCAGGTGAACGATCTCTTCCGGTTCATCTCGGAGGCCGACCCCGCCCTGCAGAGGCCCGCCGACGTGCACTTCACGCGGGAGGGCTCACGCGCGCTCGGCAGCGCAGCCGCCACGGCCATCCTCGACGCCGCTGGAGCAGACTCGCCAGGCCCCCGGTAGGACCCTTGCGCCCAGTGGTCCCTTGCACCCAGTGGTCCCTTGCGCCCAGTGGTCCCTTTCACCCAGTGGTCCCTTTCACCCAGTGGGACCACGCACCCCGCGGGCCCTTGGGCGCGCTAGTCCCGGCGCCCGCGAAGGCTCAACCCGACCAGGAGAGGGCTGCCCCCCCCCGGAGGATCCAGCAAAGAGGCGGAGGCCCCCCCTGGACCGCGCTCCACTCGGCGCCGACCGGGGAGCCCCCCCGATGCGGGCGCGCCAGCAGTCACCAAGGGCAGGAAGGCGCGGCAGCTCGGGGGAGCGTCGAGGCAGATGCAGGTCCCTCGGGTGAGGAGAATCCGGGGAGCGCAGGAGCTAGCAACACCCCCTGCACTCCCCATTCATTCTGACTCTCTCTCCACGGCGGACCGCCGTTGCACGGCGGGCCTCCGCTTCAAGTCTCTCTCTATCTCTCAATCTCTCACGCCTGCAGAAGCAAGCTCGCCCGGATCCGTGATCGGATCCGCCGGGTGAGGGAGGCCTCGGGTTCTGGATTCCCCATCGAACCCGTCACCTTTCCACCCCCCTCGCCCTGCGAACCAGGATCGAGGATCTCGCGCGGCGCGAGCACCAGGTCCACAGCCCGAGCCGTCCACCGAGTGGACCGCGCAGGCGACACCCTGACCCTGAGCAGCTCAGCGCGACTCACGAGGCAGAGGCCGTGAAGGTGGGATTGGTGACTCGTCACGCTCCACTGGAAGCAAACGGCGTGCCGCCCGACAGATACAACCTAAACCACTACCAGTAAGCGACATAGCACCCCTTTAATGAACCCCTGATGCTACATAAACGTAGGTTTGCCCGCCTGGGCCTACATCGACGTAGGATGCGTTCTCCGCGCGCTCCTCCAGCCCCCTGCCCACCTTGACCGTCTCCCCCCAGCCCCTAGAGAGCGATCTACGACTGCTCTTCGCCATCAACCAGATCCTGGTGGGCAGCCTGGAGCCGCTCTCCGTTCTGGAGCCCGTGCTTGCTGCCCTCGTGGAGGGCACCCACCTCCAGCACGCCATCGTCGCCATGGTCCACCGGACCTCGGGGGAGCTCCGGATCGAGGCCGCCGTCGGCCTCTCCACCGAGGAGGAGCGCGCAGCGAGAGTGCGCGTGGACACGAGCCCCATCGCCGAGGCGGTTCAGCTCTCACAGCCCATGACCCTGCCCCTCGAGGATGGGAGCCACCCGCTGCTGGGAGTTTGCTCCCAACCCGAGCCGTGCTCGCTCCTCGTCATCCCCATTCAGCTCAGCGGCGAGATCGTCGGGGCCATCGCCGGGGACTTCCCGTCCAGCCCTCACACCGAGCTCAGCCACGTCTCGATGCTCATGTCGACGGTGGCCTCGATGATCGCTCAGGCCGTCCGGCTGCGGCAGCGAGCGGCCGAGGAACGCGACTCCCTGCGGGCCGAGAACGAGCGGCTGCGGGACGCCCTGAAGGAGCGCTACCGGCCGGACAACATCGTGGGGAACGCCAAGCCGATGCTCACGGTCTTCGACCAGATCGCCAGGGTCTGCCGCTCGGACGCCACCGTCCTCATTCGAGGCGAGAGCGGCGTGGGCAAGGAGCTCGTCGCGGCGGCGATTCACTACTCCAGCGACCGCGCCACGAAGCCGTTCATCAAGGTCAACTGCGCGGCGCTGCCAGCCTCGCTCCTGGAGAGCGAGCTCTTCGGGCACGAGAAGGGCGCCTTCACCGGAGCAATCCAGGAGCGCATCGGCCGCTTCGAGCTCGCGGACGGCGGCACGCTCTTCCTGGACGAGATCGGAGAGTTCCCCCTCACCACGCAGGTGCTCCTCCTGCGCTTCCTCCAGGAGCGCCAGTTCGAGCGTATCGGCAGCGCCAAGACCCGCAGCACCGACGTACGAGTGATCACGGCCACGAACGCCGACGTCGAGGAGCAGGTGGCGAGCGGGGCCTTTCGCGAGGACCTCTACTACCGCCTCAACGTCTTCCCGATCCACGTCCCCGCCCTCCGCGAGCGAGGGGTCGACGTGATCCCGCTCGCCGAGCACTTCCTCGATGTCCACGCGAAGAAGGGCCGCCTCGCGACGCCGAGGCTCTCGTCCACCACGCGCGCGCTGCTCAAGAGCCACGCCTGGCCGGGCAACGTGCGAGAGCTGGAGAACTGCATGCTGCGCGCGATGCTGCAGTGCGAGGGCGACGTGATCCGCTCTCACCACCTCCCCCCCAACATGCAGCCCGCCGGCGAGCAGCCGACGGCGCCGAACGGGAGCCTCGCTGCGACCATGGAGCGGGTGGAGCGGGAGCTGATCCTCGACGCCCTGCGTTCCACCCGCGGGAACCGCGCCAAGGCCGCTCGTCTCCTGGACATCACCGAGCGCCAGATGGGGCTGCGGGTCAAGCGCTACGGCATCGACCCTGCCAGCCTGCGCTGACCACAATCCGCCCCAGGCGTCACCCCAGGCGATACCCTGGGTGAATGCCCTTCGTGACCTCGCTCCTCGCCGCGCTGACACTCTCCGTGGCTGCGCCGAGCGATGAGCCCGTCAGCTTCAGCCGGGAGGTCCGCCCGCTGCTCGCCGACCGCTGCTTCCCATGTCACGGTCCGGACGCCGGGACGCGCGAGGCCGACCTCCGACTGGATCGGCGCCCGTCGGCCATCGCCGACCGCGACGGATTCAGGACCATCGACACGGCCGCGCCGGAGGACAGCGAGCTGCTGCTCCGCGTTCGAGATGACCTGGACCCGATGCCCCCCGGCCCGGAGCACGCGCCGCTCGCCGAGGCCGAGATCATGCTCCTCGAGCGGTGGATCAGGGAGGGGGCGACCTACGACGAGCACTGGGCGTATCAGCCGCGAGGCCTGGCCGAGCCCCCCGCCCTTGACGAGACCTCGCCCCAGGCCGACTGGATCCAGGGCGACATCGACCGGTGGATCCTGCACGGCCTTGACGGGGCCGGGCTGGCGCCCGCCCCTCGCGCGGAGGCCCGCAGCCTCGTCCGCAGGGTCTCCTTTGACCTGCTCGGGCTCCCCCCCACCCAGGCCCAGGTGGAGGCCTTCGCCCGCAAGCCCGACCAGGACGCCTTCGAGGCGCTGGTAGATGAGCTGCTCGCCTCGCCCCACCACGCCGAGCGCCTGACGACCTTCTGGTTCGACCTGGTTCGCTTCGCGGACACCACTGGCATCCACGCGGACAACCGCTGGAACATCACGCCTTACCGGGACTGGGTCATCGAGGCCTTCGCGTCGAACATGCCCTTCGACCAGTTCACGGTGGAGCAGATCGCGGGCGACCTGCTCCCGGACGCGAGCCGCTCTCAGCGAGTCGCCGCCGCCTACAACCGACTGAACCTCATCACCCGCGAGGGGGGCTCCCAGCCCAAGGAGTTCCTCGCCCGCTACACCGCCGATCGCGTTCGCAACGTCACCGAGGTCTGGCTCGCCTCCACCGTCGGCTGCGCGGAGTGTCACGACCACAAGTTTGACCCCTTCTCCGCGAAGGAGTTCTACGAGCTGGGCGCCTTCTTCGCTGACATCGAGCAGGTCGGCGTCTACCTCTCCGGCAACAACACCTTCCCCCCCGAGCTGGAGGTTCCCTCGGCGGACCAGGAGCGACGGATGGGCGAGCTCACCTCCGCCCTCGCCGGCGTCGAGGCCGCCCTCGCCGCGCAGACCCCGGAGCTCGCCGCGGACCGGGCGGCGTTCATCGACGAGCTGGCCGAGAGCACCTGGGTCACCCCGGCGGAGCTCGAGGTGCGCTCGGCGGCTGGCCGGACCTTCGAGGGTGACGCGGCGGGTGCGTGGCGCTCTCGCCCGGACGGAGACGACAAGGACACCTTCACCGCGCGGTTCCCGACGCCCGCCGCGCCGGTCCGCTCCATCCGGCTCGAGCTCCTCGCGGACGACGCGCTCCCGAACCAGGGCCCGGGGCTCGCCTCCAACGGCAACCTCGTGCTCACCGAGTTGACGGTGCGAGTCGACGGGGAGGCTGTCCCCATCGCGGCGGCCCGCGCCTCCTTCGAACAGCCCGGCTACCCGGTGGCCAAGGCCCATGACGGGGAACTGGGACGCGGCGGGTGGGCCGTGATGCGCGCCCAGGGCGGGGCCCCGGCGGAGGCCATCTTCGACCTCGCCCGGCCCCTGGGCGGCCCCGGAGCCGGCGTGGTCGAGGTGGAGCTGGCCCAGGTCCATGGCGGCCGGCACCTGCTGGGCCGCTGGCGCCTGTCGGTGGGGACGGAGGTGGACAGCCCCGCGCTCGCGCCGCGCCTCCGGACGCTCCTCGCCCTCGCCGAGGGGGACCGCCCAGAGGGGACGGCGGAGGAGACCGAAGCGGAGCTGGACCACCTTCACCGCGCGCACTGCGCGCTCCTGGCCGACGACCGGGAAGAGAAGGTACGCCTCGAGGGCGAGATCATGGCCCTCCAGGGTCAGATCCCCCTCGTCATGGAGACCCGCGCCGTCGACCCCATGGTCACCCGGGTGCTGGCCCGCGGCGACTGGATGGACGAGACCGGCGAGGTCGTGCAGCCCGGTGTCCCGGCCGCCCTCGGCGTGATTGCGGTCGAGGGCCGACGCCCCACACGCCTCGCTCTCGCGAGATGGTTGGTGAACGGAGAGAACCCCCTCGTCGCCCGAGTGCTCGTGAACCGTGTCTGGCGGCTCTTCATGGGCCGCGGGATCGTGGAGACCCTGGATGACTTCGGGGTCCAGGGCACCTCCCCCACCCACCCCGAGCTCCTCGACCACCTGGCCACGCGGCTGGTGGACTCCGGGTGGGACCTGCGCGCCCTGATCCGGGACATCGTCACCTCCAGCGCCTACCAGCAGACGTCCGCGGTCCCGGACCCGTCGGTGGCCCGCGAGGAGCAGTTCGGATTGCAGGTCCGGCACCGGCTCGACGCGGAATTCATCCGTGACGGAGCGCTCGCGGCCAGCGGGCTCCTGCAGCGCGACGTCGGCGGGCCGAGCGTCCGCCCCTACCAGCCCGTCGGCTACTGGTCGCACCTCAACTTCCCCCGCCGGACGTATCGCCCCTCGGAAGGCAACGCCCTCCACCGGCGCGCGCTCTACGGACACTGGCAGCGCCAGTTCGTTCACCCGAGCCTCGCGGCCTTCGACGCTCCGAGCCGCGAGCGCTGTACCTCCGAGCGGCCGCGCTCCAACACGCCCCTCGCGGCCCTCGCGCTGCTGAACGACCCCATCTTCGTGGAGGCCGCCCGCGCCCTCGCCCAGGAGGCCCTCACCGACCCGGCCGAGGAGGACGCCGAGCGACTGACGGCGCTATGGGAGCGGGTCCTCCAGCGGGCGCCCGAGGCCTCCGAGTGGGAGGTCCTCCTCGAGCTGCTCGCCGGCCAGCGGGCCACCTTCGCGGAGAACCCCGAGGACGCCGCGGCGCTCATCGCCATCGGCTCGTCGCCCGCCCCTACCGACCTCGCGCCCGCCGAGCTGGCGGCGTGGACCTCCGTGGCCCGCGTGGCCCTCAACCTCCACGAGGCGATCGTCAGGGAATGAGACCGCTCCTCCATCCAGGCCTGATGAACGCGCTCTCCCGCAGGACGTTCCTCACCGGCGCGGCCGCAGGGCTCGGGCAGGCCGCCCTGGCCTCGTTGAGCGCCGGGACCCAGCAGGGCGCCGGTTCGATCCGGCTCCCGGGCCTCCCCCGGGCCAAGCGGGTCATCCACCTCTACATGGCGGGCGGCCCCAGTCACCTGGAGACGTTCGACGAGAAGCCCGAGCTCGCCAAGCTCGACGGCGAGCCCATGCCGGAGTCCTACACCGGCGGCCAGCAGCTGGCGCAGCTCCAGGGGCGCGCGCTCAGGTGCCTCGGCCCGCGCTTCCCCTTCCAGGCCTTCGGGGAGAGCGGCCTCCGCATCTGCGAGAAGTTCCCGCGCCTCGGCGGCGTGATCGACGAGTTCTGCATCCTGAACTCGCTCGAGACCGACCAGATCAACCACGACCCCGCGCACACCCTCTTCAACACCGGGACAACGCTGCCCGGGCGGCCCTCCATGGGCTCATGGATCCACTACGGGCTGGGCTCCATGAACGAGAACCTGCCCGCCTTCGTGGTGCTAAGCTCCATCGGTAAGGGCGGCCAGTCCCAGCCCATCGCCGCCCGCCAGTGGCACTCGGGCTTCCTGCCCTCCCGCTTCCAGGGAGTCGAGCTCCGCTCCGTCGGCGACCCGGTCCTCTACGTACAGAACCCGGCGGGGGTCGACCGGGCCGGGCAGGGCGACGTGGTGGAGGCGATTGCGAAGCTGAACGGCGCGCGCGCCGCGCGGAGCGGCGACCCCGAGGCGGCGGCCCGCACGGCCCAGTACGAGCTCGCCTTCCGGATGCAAGCCGCGGTGCCCGAGCTCGTGGACCTCTCCGGCGAACCCCAGGAGGTGCTCGACCTGTACGGCACCGAGGGCCGCGACGGGTCCTACGCCAGCAACTGCCTCATGGCCCGCCGCATGGCCGAGCGGGGCGTGCGGTTCATCCAGGTGTACCACCGGGGCTGGGATCACCACGGCGGCGTGCAGCGCTCCATGGAGATCACCGCCCGCGAGGTGGACCAGGCGAGCGCCGCGCTCGTCACCGACCTCAAGCGGCGCGGCCTGCTGGAGGACACGCTGATCCTCTTCGGCGGCGAGTTCGGCCGCACCCCCATGGGCCAGGGCGACGGAAGGGACCACCACATCCGCGGCGTATCCTACCTCATGGCCGGGGCCGGCATTCCCGGCGGGCGGCGCTACGGCGCGACCGATCCCCTCGGCTACGCCGCCGTGGAGGACGTCGTCCACGTCCGCGACCTCCACGCCACGGTGCTGCACTTGCTCGGCCTGGACCATGAGCGGCTCAGCTACGACTTCCGCGGCCTCGACCTGCGCCTGACGGGCGTGGAGCCCGCCCGCGTCCTCCACGACGTCATCAGCTGAGGCGGCCTCCCGTAGGGGTCCACCGTCGGGGCGCCACAGGGAAGCCAAGAGACGAATCCTCAGGGATCGACCCCAGGCGCTAGCTTGTGGGCTCCCACACGGCCCCGAGGATCACTTCCCACCATCGATGAAGCTCCCCATCTCCCTCGCCTCGACCCTCCTGCTCGCCTCCTGCCAGTTCGGGGCCGGGACCCTCGAGGCCCCCGTCTCCGACCACCTCGACGTGGACGCCCCGAGGGCGCAGCGGTTCGAGGAGATCGGCGCCTATCGCCGACCGGTGACGACCTCCTCTGACGAGGCCCAGCGGTACTTCGACCAGGGGCTCGCGTGGATGTACAGCTTCAACCATGACGAGGCGATCCGCTCGTTCGCCAAGGCGGCCGAGCTCGACCCGGACTGCGCCATGGCCTGGTGGGGCATCTCGATCTGCGAGGGGCCGAACTACAACGATCCGGTCATGACCGACGAACGCTCGGGCGCCGCGTGGTCCGCGCTGAAGGAGGCCGAGGCCCGCGTGGATCACACGAGCCCCGTGGAGCGCGGTCTGATCGAGGCGCTCGCCGCGCGCTACACGTTCCCCTGGCCCGAGGATCGGACGGCACTCAACGAGGCGTACGCCGCGGCCATGGAGGCGCTCCTCGCCCGGTTCCCCGACGACCCCGAGGTCGGGACGCTGTACGGCGAGTCGCTCATGGTCCTGCGGCCCTGGCAGCTCTACACCATCGACCGCTTGCCCGAGGCGGACACCGCCAAGATCACCGCTTCTCTCGAGGCCGTGCTGGAGAAGCACCCGAACAACCCGGGCGCGAACCACCTCTACATTCACGCCATCGAGCCGAGTCTCGAGCCAGAGCGAGCGCTCGCCGCGGCGGACCGCCTGCGTAACCAGATCCCGGTCTCGGGACACATGAACCACATGCCGTCGCACATCTACGTGCAGACCGGCGACTGGGACAAGTCGATCGTCCAGAACCGGGCGGCCATGCGCCGAGACATCATCTACCTGGAGCGCTCCCCCGAGCAGGGCATCCAGCACATGTACATCGTCCACAACGCGCACATGCTCGCGTACTCAGCGATGATGGTCGGCCAGGAGACCGAAGCCATGGAGGCGGCGCGGTCCATGCTCCCAGGCGTACCGGAGCAGATGCTCCCGGCGGTCGCGGACTTCGTGGACCTCTGGATGAGCTCGGTCTACGACGTGCAGAAGCGCTTCGGACGCTGGGACGCGATCCTCGCCGAGCCCGCGCCCCCCGAGGCCCTGCCGATCACCACGGCGATCTGGCGCGCGCACCGGGCCATCGCCTTCGCGGCCAAGCAAGAGTTCGATGACGCGGAGGCTGAATACGAGCGCTTCAAGACCGCCCGCGACGCGGTCCCCGAGGACAAGATGTCTGGCTCTGACGCGGCCCGTCGGATCCTCGAGGTCAGCGACCACTTCATCCGCGGCGAGATCGCACTGCAGCGCGGCCAGTGGGATCGCGCGATCGCCGCGCTCGAGCAGGCCGTGGAGGTCGAGGACTCCCTCAGCTACGGCGAGCCTCCCCAGTGGCTCCAGCCCACCCGCCACACCCTCGGCGCCGTCCTCCTGAAGGCGGGCCGACCGGCCGACGCCGAGGCCGTCTACCTGGAGGACCTAGAGCGGTGGCCTGGGAACGGCTGGTCGCTCCAGGGGCTCTCCCGCTCCCTGCGCGCGCAGGGCAAGCTCGACGCCGCCGCCGCGGCGGAGGCGCGGTACGAGGAGGCCTGGAAGGGCGCAGACCGCCCGGTGACGTCCAGCTGCCTCTGTCTCCCGGACGCCTGATGCGCGCGATC
>Ga0213863_10003466_pt1 | contig 10881 bp, 8 predicted proteins | sample PICome_8_FD_160128 | JGI IMG/M metagenome (GOLD analysis project Ga0213863, IMG submission 160128) | Coastal seawater microbial communities near Pivers Island, North Carolina, United States - PICO497 | ecosystem: Environmental > Aquatic > Marine > Coastal | place: USA: North Carolina | collected... | reverse complement strand
AGCCGTGGTGGCCTTATCCGTGATTCCGGGTAAAATATAAACCACAAAGATGAACCCAAAATAAAGTCCGGCGAGAAGCAGCGCGGGGAGCTGGGAGGCGAGCTTTGCGGGATCTTCCGGATCGCTGTTTATCAATGTTGAGGTGACAATTCCAACAACAATGAGAAAGACGATGGAATGAATAATTTTACCCGTCATAATATATGGTTGCTTAAGCTACCACGCGGAGGACTGCGATGAAAAGCACAAAAGAGAATGCCCAATGTGCTTCCAGCTCAAGCCAAGCTACATGCGCCGTGCGTTGCGGCCCTCATCAATGAGCTTCCAGAAGTGCTTGGATTTAGCCAGCTGTTCATCTTCTGAGATCGGCATTTTGGAGCGGAATAAAAAGTCGGAAAATGAGTTTTTATGGAGCACGCGGTGAACAACAACGAAGTCATCAGCTACCTCGAAGTAAATGCGGCAGTCATTGGTCCGGAAGCGATAAAGGGTTTTCCCATCGCGCACGATTTTGCCGAAGTATTGGTGCTCTTGATTCTCATCGAGTTCGATAAGGTCTGACTCGGACACCTTGAAGGCATCGAGTAGTTCGAGTTGTTCCAGAGTATCCATCCGGGATATCTCGGCAGCACTGATTTCATTGAAGACTATCTGTAGCACACCGGCAGGAAACCACCCGGCAAACAAATAATCAAGCAATCTCGCAGTTCTTTGGCACCGGGCTGCGGATGTAGGCGCTTGCAATCATGATTATTTAGCTGCAAGTTAACATGGATTCGATGATAGCTTTTATCGACAAACTGAGCGGCTCGTCAACATGGTTGGCCACCTTCGCATGGGTGACATTGCTCACATCTTGTGCCACAGTTACCAGTTACGCACCAGCGGGTAAGGGAATGCCAAAGCTTAACAAGACCGACTACATCAGTTACGACAACAAAGCACTTGGTTATCGTAAGTGGCTGCCAGCATCGGCTGGTGAGCGAGAGCCGGCCATAGTTATCATTGGGGTCCATGGTATTTCCGGCCATGCTGGAGATTACCACAACCTCGGGAGCTATCTCACCAAGCAACGCCAGGATGTGGCGGTTTATGCAGCTGAGACGCGAGGTCAGGGTATGGAGCAAAAAGAGAGCAGGCGAGGAGACATCCGCAGAGTCAGGCAATGGTATGATGATCTGTATACCTTTACCGAGCTCGTGCGCGAGCTGCACCCTCAATCCAAAATTGTTTGGTTTGGGGAAAGCATGGGCTCATTGATAGTCATGCACGCCTACCACGATGCTGCTCCGGTGCAACGCCCGCATGGCATCGTGATTTCTTCACCCATCATTGAGGTGGATTCGGAGCTACCCGGGTGGAAATTAGCGGCGGCGAAGTTGGCGGCGATCATCTTCCCCAAGGCGAGAATATCGCTTGAATCGCTCTCTGACGGGCGAAACCAGGCCGTTACCAAGCAGGACATCCATGAACAGCAGGCAGCAAAAAACCCTTGGTATATCCGTCGCTACACACTTCGCCTACTCATTAAGCTCGGCGACATGGCTCAAGCAATGGACCAAGCGGCATCCTCGGTCTACTGTCCCGTGTTATTGCTTCATGCTGGTAAGGATTGCTTCACACAAGAGGAGAAGGTCAATGATTTCTACGAGCACTTCGACCGGGCCATCAGTAAATCACATCATTACTACCCCGAGTCATATCACCTTTTGATGTATGATCATCAGCGAGACAAAATTTTCAGTGACATATCCTCATGGCTCGGCCAGCTCACATCTGACCAGAGCCCTGATAAGTGATCGATTTTTTAGCCAATAGCTTCCCAAAACAAATCATAGTTGTTAAACATCTCATCAAATGAGCACGCAGCGTCATCGTATTGAACCCGGAAACAGCATCGTGCCCCCACGTGCATGGTTGCTGGGTGTCGCTGTATGGTTGCTTGTGGTATCCATGTTCCTGGCACTGGAAACCCGTGCCAAGGACAATAAGGCAGAAGGCCGGCAAGACCCGGTTGAACAGCTGGCTGCAAAACTTGGTGATGAATCATTCACCGTCAGAGAGCATGCCATGGAGGAGCTCTGGAAGCTGGGGCAAAAAGCACTGCCGGCGCTGCGTCAGATTGAGGCATCAGATGACATTGAGGCATCCGAGCGGGCCAAGGAGCTCATTCAATATATTTCAGCGGGCCTGCTTTTTGACAGTCCTGAAGAGGTCAAAGAGATGGTGTTGGGTTTTTTCCAAAGTAATGACAATGGCAAGATCATCATTGCTCACAAACTCATGAAGCTTGGTGAGTGGAGACAGGTTATGTCTCTTGCCCGGCTTGAAAAGAGAACCGAGCTTCGCAATAGCCTGGCTAAAATCGCTTGGAAGGAAGTCAAGCCCATCATGCTTACAGCGATTGCCGACAGCGACCAAGTGCTTGTGGAAGAGATCCTGATGCTTAGCGGAGATATCGAATTTTACATGCCTGTTCGTGCCTTTTATCATTGCCACAGGGGTAAGTTACAAGAGCAGCTTGGCCAAGCTGCGGCCATGGAGGAAGAGAGGGCAGCAACATGGAAAATGTGGTTGTATCGAGCCAGTGGCAACATCGAGGCCGCCATCAAAGAAGCTCAAAAAGCGAACAAGCCAGACGAGGCTCTATTGCTTCGGGTTTTAACCGGTGACGCCAAACCTTGGCTTGAGCGAAGTAGCAGCGAGGGGGATTCGATTACTCAATGGGGGGCTGAGCTTCAACAATTGAGACTTGAAGGTAAAGAAGATGAAGCAGCCGCCCTGAGTCAGCAATGGAAGCAGATTGTGGCGGATCGTCCGGTGGCAGATCGAGTGATCAGATGTTTGGCAGCCAATGGTTTCCGTGAGGAGGCACTCACTCTGTTACAAAATAGTGATCAAGGCGCGGCCTTTGCTTTTTTCAATATCATTGAAATGCCAGAGCATAGCCTCAAGCAGCTTGGTATCGGTGAAAATGCCAAGCCTCCCTACACCCAATGGGTGAATGAGCGCATCAAGATTCTTGAAGACAAACTTGACGATGATGAGACTATTGAGCAGTTATTCAAACTCTCTGCATTTCTCCACGAGCGAGGTGAGTATGATCACGCGCGTGATGTGCTTGCGCCGATGATGAAGCTATTGGTCAAGGAAAAGCAAGACGAGGAGAGGCAGTCAGCTTGGGCAGAGCAAATTACTTACATGCTGGCATATGGCCAAGGTGCCATGGCCGTGCATTTTGCCAAGCAGCGGATCAGTCAAAATGAGCTTGATGACGAAGCTGTTTTTGAGATTGGTAAAACACTGGTGAGTATTTGGTCACCTTCCTCCGAGCATCTTGATTGTTTATGGGCTCAGCTCGAAAGGCGCAACGCTGAGGACATCTCTAAAACCCTTGATGAAATAGGTTTGCTGGCCGGGCTGCTGCCTGATCCCCAAGAACAGGTAAACCAAATTCATGATGAGCTCATGAAAGAAGCTCACAAGCAGGATCAAAGGCTCAAGCAGCAGATGATTACCATGCTTTATGAATTATGTCTGCAGCGCAATGATATCAACAAAGCGTCTCTCATGTTAGATGCCCATGCAGCTTTGATCGAAGATTCAACTGCAGATAAAATGGACATCGACTATCAGCTGATGCGTTGGGAACGTGTCGAGCCGGTTCTGGAAGCCCTTGTCCGTGACGATCCATATGATGCATCCAACTTGATGAAGTGCTACATTGTACTCAGTAAATTAGGTAAGGCCGAAAAAGCCGAGCAGGTTTACAAGCAGGCTTTGCTCAATACTCTCGGTGAGTCCAGGAGCTTGATAGTTTTCGGCTTTTACCTGCTTGATGCAGGTTACCAGGAGAAGGCGGTAGAGCTATGGCTTCTGGCTGCTGCGATGTCTGATCTGGATGGGGCTGACAATATCCTCGGGGAGAGAAACAACCTAAACGCTCTGAGCGATTACAAGCGGGCAATAGCGTCATTGGCAAATTATGGCCAAGCACTCCACCACAGCAAAGACTGGCAGAGAGCGGCAGCGATTAGTGAAGTCTATGCGCGCTCTGTGATGAGCATGGAATCTCCAGCAGGTTTGCACACATGCCTGAGAGCGCGTTATCAGGCAGAGTTTTGTCGGGGGATGCTCATGCTACAGCAAGGAAGGAAGCCCGAGGCACTGAGAAGGCTCAAAATAGCGCAGCGCCTCGTTAGGGGTGATGGTGTCCTTGCCGATGATTTCTTCCCCGCCATAAAAAACAAAATACCGTCGGATACCTATGACCGATGGTTTGATGAAAATTACTCACATATTCAGGCGGCCTGTGAGAAGTTTCCCAACTCCCATAATGCTCACAACACCGCAGCATGGCTTGCTGCCAGGGCGATTAAAAATCTTGATGAGGCACACGTGCATGCCAAGAAGGCGGTGAGCATGAGACCCAGCCAAGGGGCATACCTCGACACCATGGCAGAGGTTTGGTTCGCGAGGGGAGAGCGCAACAAAGCCATGGAGTGGTCAAAAAAAGCAATCACCGCCAGTATCTCCAATGCCCAGGGGAACCCGCGCAGCTTGGAAATGGTCTACGCAAATTTCAGAGAGCTCAACAAGCAGTATGATCATTTCAAAAATGACCCTTTACCAAACAAGGCTCGCTGACGATGATCCGTCTTGAACTTTGATTTCATGCACCGCTTCCTCTTGCTCTTTGCTCTTCTGCCATTGTTGGCGGCATTGATTTTGCGTAAAATGTATGCGGACCGTGTCTTGAACAGGTCACGCGCGGTGGTGCTCTCTACGGACGGCGCCACTCTTGCCAGGCGCATGCTCTCATCCATGGACCAGGATCAAACCGAGCTGCGCATTATCCAACGAGAGTGGGCGGGGGCTGCGGGAATTGGAGAAAATTGGTTATCGCTGACATCGAAACAGGCTGAGGGAGACAGTGTGGCTGATCATGGCCAGGCAGCCCTCAGAGTCGGGCTCTATTTCCTCTCCATGAGAGATCAGGCAGCCGTGGCACGGCGTCGCTGGGCACTGCGTTTTGGTCACGCTTTTCCGATATTTACCTCAGTGGTTTGCGTCTTTGCCTTGCTGGTGGGCAAGCTGCCATTGCTCTGGCTCATCAGTGTGATTCTGGCATCTCTGGGTTTGGCCGCCTGTGCCCAGGCATTGACTCTGGCAACAAATCTGCAGGCATCTGCTCTTGCCGCTGTTATTCTGGAAAAAAAGCGCATTTATCCAAGGCTCAGCGATGAGGAGTCCGTGGTGGCGGCAACCCGCGCATGGGCATGGCACGCCATTGTGCCCGGGCTGATATCGCGCTTGATGTAGTTCCAGCAGCGTTTGGGGGCTTTATCGCCTCATAAAAAGAGCATTCTATGCTCGCCACTAGCCGCCTTTTTTGATAAAGGTTTCTTAACTATTGAGCTGCTCTTGTCAGCCTTGCATTCTGCCCTTATCTCAAAAATGATCTCATACAATCGCGATCCACAGCAGACTATTCCGGAATCGTCCGTCAAAATTATCGGACTTGGTGGAGCCGGAGCCAATATTCTAGATCGTGCCACGCTCGATGGTCTGAGTGGCCCTGAGCTGATGTGCGCTAATACCGATATCCGGACACTATCCAGTTCGGTTGCCGAAGAGAAAATACAGCTGGGTAAAAATCTCACCAAGGGGCTTGGTGCTGGCGGTGACCCGGACCTTGGATCCCGTGCGGCTCAGGAGGCGGAGATTGAACTACGTGACGCGATGCGGGGCAGGAAAATGGTTTTTCTTTGTGTGGGTCTCGGCGGTGGTACTGGCTCCGGGGCGGCGCCCTTGATTGTCCGTATTGCGAGGGAAGAGGGCGCTTTTGTAGTGGTTTTTGCAACCATGCCTTTTGAATTCGAGGGGCAGCGCCGCAGGGAGCAGGCAGATACGTCCCTCAATGAACTAGCCGTATTATCCAACGCAGTGGTCACTTTTGACAATGACCGCATGGGTGAGCTGGTTCTCGCCAAGCAGGGTATCCACGAAGCTTTTGCTGCCTGCGACAGAATGATCTCAGAATCCATCAAGGCAGTGACTCGACTAGTTGTCAGGCCGGGCTTAATTAACATTGGCTTAGGAGACTTGATGAGTGCTCTGAGCACGACACGCTCACGCTGTCTATTTGGTTCCGGTGTCGGTGAGGGGGAAAATCGTTCTCAGCTCGCCATTGAGAACGCGTTGAACAGTCCTCTTCTGGACAAGGGGCACCTATTGGAGGCGGCATCCAGTGTGCTCATCCATATTTGTGGTGATGAGAGCCTGACACTCTACGAGATCGAGTTGCTCATGCAGAACTTATCCAAGCACATTCCTGCAGATGCTCAGGTTTTGTTTGGTGTTGCCACTGACCCATCCATGGATGGAAGCCTCAGTGTAACCCTCATCAGTGCAGTTCCTGAGAGCAAACTCCACGACGGTAAACGAGGCGAAGGCGTCGCTGCAGCTGCTTCCGCTGCTTCCGCTGTCGATGATGAGCCGGAGGATCATTTCTGGGATGATGATCATGAGACGTCTGCCGCGGCCGCGGAATCATCGACCGTCATTGATGCCCCGGAGGATGAGGAAATCATGGAGCCCAGCGAGGGCTACTCACCAGAGGATGAGGGGCAGGACTTTGCAGAGCAAGATTTCGCAGGGCAGGACACCGAAGAACAGGACACCAAAGAAGATGAGGTCGAAGAAGTTTTAGAAGCAGAGGATGCCGATACCGACGTGTCACAAGATGATGATCAAGATGATGATCATGAGGACTTCATGAGTCTGGATGATGCCCAGAGCTATGCGGACGCCTTGCTCAAAGAGCAGGATGCTGAGCAAGACGAGGATTCCGATGATGCAGAGCAGAAAGACCAGCCCTTTGCTGAGATTGAAAATGCGGATGACGATACAGCCGACCCATCCGGTTTTGAGGAAGACGAGCCAGGGCATGAGGATGACCTGTTTGGCAATCACGAATCCAGTGGCGGGTCAGCGCAGGGTGAATTGGAGCTCGACGGCGGACCCAAGGGGAAGTTTGAGGGTGAGAGCCCCAATGTTCTTGAGGGAGAAGATCTTGATATACCTCCATTCCTGCGCAACAAGAAAAAGTAAGTGAAACGCAGCCTCTGGCAAGCTAATCGAGCTTGCTGTAGAATCAACCGAATGCTAGGCATACAGCCGTTATGACAAATATAGGAACGATCATCTTGGTTCTCGTGTGCGTGGCACTCGGGTATCTGGTTGAGCCGTGGTTTTTCAAGCTGCGTGATGCAGACAGGAACAAAAGCACGGTGGAGAAAAAGGTTGAGCCGCAGAAAGAGGTCGAGAAGCCCAAGCCCAAGCCAGTCCCAACCGTCAACATTGATTTGAGCTTGGTCAAGCCTGAGGACTTTCCGCAAGAAGTATCACTGCGTGACAGCTTTGAGATTGAGCAGGGTGGTCTTAAGCTCTCACTTGAGGAGGGCACGAATGTCATCCCCGTGCGCTTGGAGGGCACGAACCTGATCTTCAAAACCAAGGGAATCGACCTTGAAAACAGTATTGATGTAGATCTAACTAACTTCAAGGAATTGGTCCTGCCTGTGATGAATGCCCGCTTGGAGCAGGAGGAAGAGATGAGACGTATTGAGGCCGCCAAGCCAGTCATACTGGATGATGCTGGGATCATTTCCTGCATCAAGGCGAGTGTCCAAGGAGAAGGCGTGAGTGAATTCACTCCAGAGCAAGTCTCTGCATGGGAAGTGGCTGAAGACATGGAATTTGATGGGCAGACTTATCAGGTGGGAAGTGTTACCGTTGAGGAACAAACGATTCTGGGCCCTCAAACCAACAAGGCGATTGCTCTTATTGAAAATGGGGAAGTGGTCAAATGGCTTTGGGCCAAGACCAAGCTAGAGGTAAGATAAGGCCGAGCGACCGCTCTTCTCCTCATTGAGAAACTGCCGCACTTCCTCGAGGCTGCGCGTGTTGAGCACGTCTTCGCGCCTCAGCCAGCCCTTGCGGGCGAGGCGCACGCCGAATGCCAGATACTGGAGCTGCTCCGTGGAGTGCGCATCCGGGTTAATTGAGGTCATTACACCCTTGTCACGGGCCCGGTGCCAGTGACGCCAGTCCATGTCGAGCCGGTAGGGATTGCAGTTGAGCTCAATGATCGTGCCAGTGGCGGCAGCGCAGTCGATCAGCTTGCTGATGTTCACCTCGTAGCCCTTGCGCTTGAGTAGTAGCCTTCCCGTCAAGTGGCCGATCATGGTGACATACGGGTTCTCCATGGCACGAATGATGCGCTTGGTCTGTTCTTTTTCGGAAAGCTGAAACGAGCCGTGAATCGAGGCCACGCAGTAGTCGAGCTGTGCCAGAAGATCATCTTCGAAATCGAGAGTGCCATCCTTGAGGATGTCTACCTCCGTGCCTGAAAAAAGCTGGAAGTCCTCATCATCAGCCTGCCAGCTCTCATTGAGTTGTTGAATTTCATCCACTTGGCGCAGTAGTCGCTCGGGCTCAAGACCGCGTGCCTGAAACTGAGCTTTGGAGTGATCTGCAATACCGAGATACTGCATGCCGAGCTCCCGTGCTGCTTCCGCCATTTCCTCCAGCGTGTTCTTGCCGTCGGACTCGGTGGTGTGGTTATGGAAGGTGCCGCGCAAGTTTTCCAACTCAATCAGACGGGGCAATTCTCCTGCATCAGCGGCCTCGATCTCGCCCTGATTTTCACGTAATTCAGGTGGTATATCATCCAGACCCAGAGCCCGGTAGATATCGCGCTCATCCTTGACGGCAGGTGCCGCAGGGGTGGACTTGTCCTTGGGGGTGAAGCCATACTCGTTGAGTGACCAGCCATGCTTGAGCGCGCGTGAGCGCAGCGCCACGTTGTGCTCTTTACTGCCGGAGAAATACTGCAGGGCGAAGGGGAACTGCTCGTTGGAGACAGCGCGCAGATCACACTGCAGACCGTTCTCAAGCCGGATCGAGGCCTTGGTGTCACCTTGGGCGATCACGGAGTGCACCTCCGGCAAACTGGCAAAGAAACTCGTTAAGCTTGCCGGCTCTGCAGTAGCGACCAGAAAGTCAAGATCGTGAAGCACCTCCTTGCTGCGGCGGTAAGAGCCCGCCGCTGCCACCCGCAATGCGTCCGGATGTTCGCGGAGAATATCGAGCATATGTTCTGCAATCGGTGCCACATCTCCGAGGCGGAAGAAATCGGCGAACTGTTCCTTGAGAGCAATCGACTCGAGGAGTTTCTCAATCGACTTCTTGCCAAAGCCGGGCAGAGAGGCGGCACTGCCATCCTCACACGCTTTCTTGAGAGCCTCGATTGAATCCACCTTGAGCTTATCGTAGAGGGCTCGCACTTTCTTCGGTCCCAGACCCTGGATGCCAAAGAGGTCAAAGAGCCCGGGAGGGAACTCGGCACGCAGGTTCTGATGAAACTCCAGCTTGCCAGTGCTGGCGAGCTCGTGGAGTTTTTCCTGCAGGGCTTTACCAATTCCCGCGATACCCTCCAGATTGTCGGCTGCCGCCATCGCGACAATTTCCCCTTGGAAGTTGCGCACTATTTCCGCGCCATTGCGGTAGGCACGAGTCTTGAAGGGGTTCTCCCCCTTGATCTCCATCAGCAGCGCGATCTCATCGAGCACGGCTGCAATTTCATCTCTTGAGATAGCCATAACTAGAGACTTGGTCTGAGGGTGATCGCCCTGGGGTTGTAGTGATCCTGCGGACTAAACAGCCAGCCGGGCTTGCGGTCGACCAGCTCGTAGCCGGTGAGCATGAACTCGGGTAGAATTTGGTTGGAGTTAATTTCATACACCTTGTCTCCGGTGTAGTAGCCATAAATCTTGTACTCATAGTTCTGGTCAAATCCATAGCGTTTGCCGGGCGGGCCTAGCTCTGGCAGGCGGTCCGGATTGCGCTTTTTACTCTCATTGAAAACAACCAGCCGCGCGGTATCGGCACCCTGTCGTGGCTTGCGCAAGTAACCCCAGAAGCGTGTCTTTTTGACGAAGTAGCGCCTGCCATAATAAAAATTTCCGGTTGGTTCCGAGGCGATCTCAGCCGCGCGCACCTCAGGCAGCGGACCGCCCATATTGGGTGAGCCGTATGCTCCTGAGGAGCCACCGGTAGCACAGGAGCCAAGCAGCATGGCAAGGACACCGGAGGCGAAAAGCATGAGGTGTTTCCACATGGCTAGATCTTTGGTGAGAACCTCAGCGAGGTCAAGCAAGGCTTGTGGCAGGGCGCGTTTGTAATTTGCCTTAATATGGCATTGTCAGCTTGGTGTTAATGAGTATATTGCGCCTCCGTTGATGGGGGTGCCGTAGCTCGGCCCCGGCATGTATGACATCATCAAAAAAGGGGCTGTAGCTCAGTTGGTTAGAGCAGGGGACTCATAATCCCTTGGTCGCGAGTTCGAGTCTCGCCGGCCCTACTTTTTTTACACAATGGCATATGTTTACATGCTGAAGGGGGCAAAGGGTCGGTATTACATCGGCTGCACAGAGGATGTCGAGGCACGTATAACACGACACAATACTGGTATGGTGTACTCGACACCTACCGGATCAGCGACCGCGTGTTTTTTATTCAGTTCTTGTCGCTGGCTTACCGCACGGTGAAACGCCGCCGCCCCAAGATGATTCCCAAATTCGCTCGCAAGAGCGCCATGGGAATTGATGCGATTTTCCGCTGATCAAGCAATGGGTTCGTGCCGATGAACAAAAGTCAGACAGAAGTCGAGCTCGCGGCACTGACAAAGCCTGATATGGGCTCATGCTGGGACGCAGAGGGGGTGGGATTGCCCCGACCCGTCGGGGCTATGCCGGTCTGCAGAAATCCTCCTCCGGATTTCTGATGATTAGAAGCGCGTGATGCTCGCACTGCGTG
>Ga0213863_10003463_pt1 | contig 10891 bp, 13 predicted proteins | sample PICome_8_FD_160128 | JGI IMG/M metagenome (GOLD analysis project Ga0213863, IMG submission 160128) | Coastal seawater microbial communities near Pivers Island, North Carolina, United States - PICO497 | ecosystem: Environmental > Aquatic > Marine > Coastal | place: USA: North Carolina... | reverse complement strand
CATCCCGTGTGAAGTGGAGGCAAAATAATGAGCGAAGCGGCCACGGAAAATGGCGCCAAAACGATCAACCGTGGTGCAGGCATAGTTGTATTGGTATTGGTTGCATTACTGGCATGGTATATCTCGGCAGACCGTCTAACTCCCTATACGTCTCAGGCCCGCATTGAGGGTTTTGTTGTTGGGGTTGCACCAAAGGTAGCGGGGCTGATTACCAAAGTTAATGTGGTTAATAACCAAAGCGTAGTCGCTTCAGATGTGCTTTTCACCATTGATCAATCTGATTATTTGATTGCGCTACAGCGCGCAGAATCTGATTTGGAAAAAGCTCGACAGCAATTGGCAGCAGGTGATGCGGGTGTCGATGCTGCCCGAGCCGGATTGGATGCGGCGTTGGCCAATGAGATGAAAAGTCAAAAGGACTTTGAGCGCCTAAGTCGGCTTTACGCACAGGATTCTGGCACAATCTCAGAGCGAAGATTAGAAATGTCTGAGGCCTCCTTGGTTGCAGCAACTGCTCAGGTCGTTGCAGCCCGTGCGACCATCCAGCAGGCTATCGATGCGAAAGGTGGTGACGATGATAGTAGCAATGCGTTTTTAAAATCAGCGCAAAGCGCATTAGCTAAGGCTCAGCTCGATCTTGCGAATACCTCCGTCACAGCAGCCAAGTCGGGCGTGATTACTGATCTTCGAGCTGAGGTCGGGCAATTTTCAGGGGTGGGAAAGCCGGTGATGACGCTGGTGGCAACAGATGAACTCTGGATAAATGCGGCTTTTACCGAAAACAATTTAAGTGCCCTGAACGAGGGCGCTGAGGTTGAATTGCTATTTGATGTTTTGCCTGGACAAGTCTACAGCGGCCGTGTCCTATCGGTGGGTCTTGGTATTAGCGCCTCCCAAAATACCCAGCCGGGTACGTTACCCTCAGTTCAAAATAATCGTGATTGGCTTCGTCAGGCGCAGCGGTTTCCTGTGCAAATAGAGATAAACGACCTGTCCGATAACAGTCTGAAACCCGCCTTACGCATTGGTGGGCAGGTTTCTGTGGTGGCTTATGGTGATGCACCTTGGATATTGGAAGCACTAGCCTGGATGAGTATCCGGATTCGTAGTTTTCTGTCTTATGCCTATTGAAGCGCGCCGGACTTTCCGCCTTGCATTGACCGTCACCTTGGCTTTGGTTTTGGCTTACGGCAGCGGTATTGCCGTTCCCTATCTGGCGCCATTATTGGCGCTTATCCTCACCCTAAAACCGGCGCCCCCTATGCCTGCGGGCAAGCTGCTTGTGCTTGCTCTGGCGCTAGCACTCATACTCTGGATAGGTCTTTTGGTTGCGCCGATTATGGAGCAATATGCGCCGGTAGGGCTCTCGCTGGTAGCGCTAGGACTTTTTGTAAGTAGTCGGCTGAGTCTTGGAGGGGACAAGGCTGCCGTCGGTACACTTCTTGCGATGAGCTTGACGTTAATTTCTGCCCTAGGCGTCTTCAGTCTTGCGCTGGCACAAACTTTGGTTTCCATGTTAGTTGCTGCTGTGGTTATAGCTGTGGTGAGTCAGTGGGTGGTCTATCCTTTTTTTCCCGAATCTGAACTGGAGGCTGAGGCTACGTCTGTGGCCCAAACTACCGATGAAGAACTGGCCGAAAAACGTCTGACAGAACAGACCTCAGCAGTGCGGGCTGTGGTTGTTATTTTACCGGCCTATTTATTCTTACTCATCAACCCAACGGGCCATACGCCGGTTATGATGAAATCGATTCTTCTGGCTCAGGCGCCATCTGTTATTGAAGCGCGCCAAGCAGCTATCGAATTACTCGGCGCAACTGTAGTCGGCGGTTTTTTGGCCGTATTGCTTTGGTTTGGGCTGAAGTTATCGCCTCGGCTTGATATTTTTGCGCTGCTGATCTTGTCAGTCATGATTTTGCTGGCTCGTAAGTTATATGTTCCAGGAGAAACGCGGTTGTCTCAGCAGTTTTGGATTGATGCTTCAGTAACCATGCTTATTCTTCTGGGTCCTGCTGTCGCTGACAGCGCTGCGGGGAAGGACCCATACCAGGCTTTTCTATTTCGTTTTGGCATGTTTTTTCTGGTTGCAGTGTATGCATGGGGCAGTATGGTCTTGCTCAATCGTTTAGGCTGGCTAGGTGGTAGGCAAGAAGGAGTGGTGACATGATAACAACGCTTGCTGTCGGGTTCGCCGCAATGGTGGTGTGCTTGTTTGTACAAGGCGTGCTGCTTTTTTTGGCCACTCGTTATTATGCGACTCATCTGAACTGGGTCAAAAGCGATTCGCGAACGATGACCATGCTACTCATTGCGCAAGTGATGCTGATGTTAGTGCTGGGCAATCTCACTCAAGGGGGTATTTGGGCGCTACTTTTCATTTTCTTGGGTGAGTTCAGTGACTTTGGCACGGCCTACTATTTCTCATTGGTCAACTTTGCCACCCTTGGTTATGGCGATATTGTCATGTCTAATCAGTGGCGAATATTGGGGCCTATTCAAGCGATTAACGGTGTTTTGATGATTGGCGTTTCGACCGCTTCAATTACTGCGGTAGTGCATGACGCTTTTCAGCGCTCATGGATTAAGCGCAACCCAGATGTGAACGCGTCGGATCAATCGGTAGAAAAACCGTAACCACTGTTAAATTGACTTGAACTAACTGCCTCAAGAACTCGTACTCTCGCTATGATTAAAAACTAAGAGATGCTCATGCGATTATCTTCAGTATTTATTGCAGCAGTAATACTACTGAGCACGGCTTTGCTGGGCTGCTCACAACCTCCTATGAAGCCTGTTTTAGGTGCCGAAGTTGCGACGGAGTCCGGGCGGGTGACAGGCGTTGCGTCGGATCAGCACGTTATTCACTGGCATGACATTCCTTTTGCGCAGCCTCCTGTGGGAGCTTTGCGTTGGCGTGCGCCGCAGCCTTATAGGAACCCTAGCGCAGAAATTATGCCCAGAGAGAGCGCGCTGTGTGTGCAAGAATCAGGGGCAATCTCCAGTACCGAAGGCAACGCGCTCGTAGGTTCTGAGGACTGTTTGTACCTCGATATTGTCGCTCCGAAGGCTTTTCGTGAGGGGGCATTACCCGTGATGGTATGGATTCATGGGGGCGGTAATACTTCGGGCACTAAGGATACCTACGATTTTTCGGTACTCGCTCATGATCAGCAGGTGGTGGTGGTCACGATTAATTATCGTTTAGGGCCTCTTGGTTGGCTTACCCATCCGGGTATTCAGGGCGAGGCGGAGGGACTCGACAGAAGCTCTAATTTTGGCCAGCTGGACATTATTGCGGCTCTGCAATGGACGCAACGTAATATTCAAGCCTTTGGTGGTAATCCGGACAATGTCACTATTTTCGGTGAGAGCGCAGGGGGTCACAATGTCTACGCCATGTTGGTATCTCCGCTGACCGAAGGATTATTTCATCGCGCTATAGCTCAGTCACCCTATACAACGTCGGTGACCCCGCGAGAGGCATTCAATCAAAATCGTGAGTTTCCGGAATTAGATCGAGGTAGTTGGGAACTGGTGCAGGCAATCGGTTTGGATCCCGAAGCGGCGTCCGGGGAGGCATTACGGTCGATCGATCCCTACCGACTATTGGAAGTTTATTACGACCTGGAAAAAGATCACTTAAGTCCCTTATCTACTGCAGATGGGATTGTGATACCTAAGGCCGGGATGGCGCAGGCTTTAGCTGATCCGCAATACGCGAAGTCTGTTCCGGTTTTATCCGGCTCTAATCGTGACGAGGTCACCTTGTGGATGGGTTTGAACCGTTATTTTGTGAAAGGCGATCCCGTACTCTTTGGTTTGCTGCCGCCCCGTATGTCGATCAAGGACGAGCAGACTTATCGTTATTGGGTCGATTTACGTTCTCGTGCTTGGAAATCGCTGGGCGTAGATCAGGCCATGTTTAACTTGGGCGAAGCGGGATATCAGGGTCTGTATACCTACCGCTTTGACTGGGACGAGCAAACTGAGAGCTGGTTTATTTCATTTCCTAACCTCTTGGGAGCAGCTCACGGCGCAGAAATAGCCTTTATTATGGGGGGACCCATGTTCGGCCCTGTCGGCGATTATATGTATCCTGATACCGCGTCTGCTGCAGAAATGACGCAAATTATGATGCAAGCTTGGGGGACTTTCGCTAGAGAAGGACAGCCCGGAGCGGTAGCAGGAAAATCATGGCCGCCTTTCAGTGCCAATGCACCTCACACCATGATCTTCGACGGTATTGAGGGTAGTAGAGTCGCCATGGACAGCCCTACATTAGGGCAGTTATTGCGGGAAATTGAGGCGCCTTCCAGTCTTAGTGCTGATGAACGATGTCTACTCGTTTGGGAAATGGTGACGAATATTGCCAGCCCTAGTTACAACGAATACGGCAGATGGAACAGCGGTGAATGTCCTGAGATTGAAGTTCGTGGGACCAAAGATGCTATCGAAGCGGCCTTAATAGATCAGTATGGTTCAACGTCACTGCCCTAGGTCGAATCTTATGGGTCTGCTGGAGCGTTTGTTTTGGCGGCTTACGTCAACTCTTGGCCGGCTTGAGCGCACGCCTCTAAATGTTGGCTTCGGTAACCCGCTTAATGTGTCAGAGGTAAAAGGTTTGTGATTGTTGCAATAACCGGTGCCTCTGGCTCGGGTAAATCGACATTGGCACAGTCGCTGGTAAAGCTTAGTCAAGAAACCGTAGGTGGCTCTGAAACCTGCCTTTTAAGTCTTGATGCTTATTACCGTGATCTCAGTCATCTGTCGCTGGAAGCTCGGGAGAAGGTCAATTTCGACCGGCTAGAGGCGATAGAAATGCCCCTCTTCAAAGCGCATCTGGCCCAGCTAAGATTGGGTCAGGAAATTCAGGTGCCTAGGTATGATTTTTCTGAGCACACGCGCATCTTTGGACAAACCGATCGACTTGGCCCCGCGCAGCTGATTGTGGTCGATGGCTTGCTGCTGGGGGCCTGGGCTGACTTGGCTGAGGCAGTCGACTATACCGTTTTTGTGGAAACGCCTACTGCGGTCTGCTTGCAACGTCGAATGCAAAGAGATTGTGGTGAGAGAGGGCGCAGCGAGGCGTCGGTGCTTGAGTTTTGGAATACCCGGGCACTCCCCGAATTTCAGCGCTGGGAGCGGGGTGCTAAAGCGCGGGCGGACATTGTGGTCAGTGGCGAAAAATCCATAGCGGGCTCCACCGCCGAGGTATGGAGTCAGTTGCCTTTTTAGCTACGTTCTTTTTGCCTGCCAACCCACTGAAAGTGGCGTGCGAGCTCGGGATCATCCCGGAGTGCGGAGAGGTTGTTGTAACGTTTCGCGAGTGTCATTTCATCAAAACGTCGGTGTATACCCTTGTGGCATTGGACACAAATCATCACGCCAGCGCCGAGCTCGTTTCTATTGAAATGGCGGCGAAAATGCACCCGGCGATGCATTTTCTTTGGAATCAGGTGATGAAATGTTAGCCGCACTCTGCGTTGGCAGCAGGGGCAGGGCGAGACTGAGCCACGCTGGCGTGGCCCGCTACTACTCGGCCAATGCGAGGGCTGCGTCAAGGGTGCCACGCAATTTTTGGCTGTCGGGCCCTACATTACTGCCGAAGTGCTCTACGACGTTGCCCTGTGTATCAACCACGTACTTATTGAAATTCCAGGTTGGGTAACCCTTGGCTTCACCCAAACCTTTAAATATAGGATTAGCCCCCTTTCCTCGAACCTCGCTAGTGGCGATCATGGGGAAACTGACGTCATACTTTTCGTAGCACACGGCGGCGACATCCCCCTCATCATTCTCCTCTTGAAAGAAGTCGTCGCTAGAAAACCCTATAACAACCAGCCCTTTGTTTTCATATTCGCGATGCAGCGCCTCTAGGCCATCAAATTGCGGGGTGTAACCACAGTTACTCGCGGTATTGACAATTAACATCGCTTTTCCTGCGTAGGCTTCACAAAAGTTCACGGTTTCTTTTGAGCTTAGCTTGCGCATTTCGTTGTTGAGATAGTCTGGACACGCGTTGGCGCTTAGGCTCAGTGCTGCGGCAAGTAGTCCGGTAACTAGACTGTGTATCTTCATGGCAAAACTCCGACAGTAACGAAAGTATTCAATGGGTATTGATGAAGTATTACGTTGGTTGGTCAATGCTGGATGTCGTTGTTAACAAGTTTGGCTGTAAACAACTTCACAGAGCTTAATAGACAGGCCGTTGCGCTGACGGAGCCATTGAGGTTGCGGAGTGGTACTGAAAAATTACCGTTGGCTCGGGGCGAGCGCCTAGGGTGTCTTCAAACTGGTCAAAGACCCTAGAGATGACGCGAGAGGAATTCGCTCAGGATGCTTACGGTCCAAGATTCGTGGCACTTGTAAGCCGCAACATGAGTACCCCAGCGGCCTTTATTGTCAATGCAATCTTGGTCGGTCGCAACCGGAGGTGCCACTTCTAATTGAACGTGGGGATTGGCAGACGCAAGGGCTTGGGCATGGGGTAGTCGGGTAATTGGGTCTGCTGGGTCTTGAATCAGTAGTGTCGGGATCGCTACTGATTCAGCCAGTGCTCCTGCATCTGATGCCCCGTAGGGTAGTTTGCCCATTCTTGTGGCTGCCCATGCCGTGGGGGCAAATAGGGCAGGGGGAAGGCCAAAGGCAACCCATCCGCCCTGCATTAAGGCATCGGTTGTATTGAGCAGAGGATCAATAAGCACCATGGCATCCAGTTTAAGTCCACGGTCAACGGCATAGATCGTGGTCGCGCCTCCCATAGAGAGCGAGACCCCTATCTTAGGTAAATTGCTATACCCGTGATTATCTATCCAGTCCGATACCGCAATAAGATCAGGCCACTCTTTACCTCCCATACCCAGTTCGCCATCGGTAATCGGTGAGTTGCCATGGTTGCGCATATCGATGGAGATGACCGACAAATCGAGTTCCACTAGCGTTCGGTAAAACTCCAGTGAGGGCAGAAACCAAGAGGTGCGATTGGAGCCTGCACCGTGGGCGAATAACACCACGGCTCTAGAGCCCTCAGCGGGCATCCACCAGCCTTCGAGTTCGAGTCCATCACTCACTACGCGAACATCTTCATAGGCGATGCCAACGTCTTTGGGGGTGGCGATGACTGGGTTTTCAGCCAACTGAACCGCCAGTTTTGGGCCCCAAATAAATGACAGCAACAACCATGCAATAACGATTACGAGGGTCACAAGGGCCAGCACTTTTAGCAGATTGCGCATTGCATTAAACCCTCATTAAATGCCCAGAATCCTTCTCAGCAAGCCGTCTTTATGACGATTTTGTTCGCGCTTGAGCAGCAGGTTTTTTATTTCCAGGTCAATGGCGGTTTCTACACCACTGCGAATGCGCTCTTGCTGTTTTTGAGTGATGTTACGCCCTCGAAAGCCGCTGAGATCGATGGGCGCACAAAAGCTGAAAAAGGTGGTTTTTGGTTTTGGCACAGGCGTGCCGAACACGCCAGAGGGTATAGGTGGCACTAAATCTGACCTTAAGTCGGGAGGCAAAATCCCCAGTTGCATGAGTAGCTGGGTCAGCTGTGCGCTTTGAACCTCAGGTCCGGTTAGGTGCTGATCAAAGTATTCATCGGGCCCAACCGCGGCAAAAGGCACAATGGTGTAGCCCATTTTTGCGGCAAGTCGAATGAACCCATAGCGATTTTTCCACATCAGTTCGTAACGTTGCTCGGGCTGTTTTACGGCTTCATAGGTACCTCCGGGGTAGAGCAGCAAATCTCGCCCCGCGGCCATCAATGCGGTGACAACATCGGCGTGTCCTAGTGCCGCGCCCAGTTCTATAACCGCATCAGCATACTGACGATTTGCGAATAAGGTCTTATCACCGAGTGGGCGCAGAAAGCGTCGATAATCGTTGTGCATTAAAATATGAAAGACGAAAGCATCCACCGCGAGTAGGGAATGGTTGCCCACGAACAGAGCAGGCTGTCCGGGTAGTTTTTCAAGCCCGAAAAATGCGGGTTTAAACCATCTTCGTAGCAAGGCCGCAGAAAAACTGATTCCAGGGCCCGAGGGCATGCTTACCCTTAGCACGCGTTCGATGTGTGTCGCCAGTTCAAGGTCTGGCGGCGTTTTGTCGGCCAAAGTTCAAGGTCTCGCTGTAGAAAGTGGGCAAAGGTTAGCAGATTGCAGTCCATAATAATGCGAACTTCGTACACCTATCGAACAACGCTGCAGTGACCCCCAAAATGATGCCACCCAAGCCCAAGCATTGGGTTTTATTACTCTACCTCGTTGTATTTTGGGGATTCGCTTTTGGCTTGATTGCTATGGCTCTGGAGGTATTTCATCCGGTAGCCCTTGTCTGGGGTAGGCTGACCCTCGGTGCAATCGTCATGGGTTGTGTCCTGTTTTATAAGCGTCTGGCGTTACCTAGGGATCCCTTGTGGTTGCTGAGACTGCTGGTGCTTTCTGTCACCGGCAACGTGCTGCCCTTTGTTCTGATTGCGTGGGCGGAACAGCATGTCGCCAGTGGCGAGGTGGGATTGTTGATGGCACTGATGCCCATTACCACCCTCGTCATGGGTCACTACTTGTTAACCCACGAGAGGTTTACACGACAACGGATGATGGGCGTGTTTCTGGGTCTAGCGGGGGTCGCCTTGCTTCTTGGTGATGACTGGTGGGTTTATGGTGGCGAATTGCGGCTTTCAGGGCAGCTGGTAACCCTATTGGCGACCTTTTGTTATGCCGCCAACGGTATCTACGCCAAAAGGTTACCGGTGATTGATCCGGTCGTCCTGTCTGCAGGCTCCTTGGCCGTGGGCTCGGTCCTGCTTTTTGCGCCCGCAATGTGGCTTCAGGATTGGACGCAAGCCTATGCACTGTCCAGCGCGTGGTTCGCGCTCTTTATCTTGGGAACAATGGCAACGGGAGTCGCCACATGGGTTTACTTCATTGTTGTTGGAGAAGTTGGCCCCGGGTTTCTCTCTACCATTAATTACCTAATACCTGGCGTCGCGTTCTTAGTGGGTATTACCGTCTTGGGCGAGACAGCGGGATGGCCTCAGTACACGGCACTATTGCTGGTACTCAGCGGGGTCTGGTTGATCCAGCCACGACATACCAAGGTGACCGTTTGACTGAGCTCGAGGTTAGGCTCGTTATAAGTTAAATCGATCGCGTAAAAAGTGGGCGACGCCATCTTCATCGTGGTGCCCTATGATCTGTGTGGCCTGCTCTTTAACTTCGTCGTCAGCATTTGCGGTGGCGTATGCCTCGTCAGCCACGGCGAACATACTGAGGTCGTTGTCGCCGTCGCCAAAAACAATAATATCGCTGAAACCCAGTTCGTGACGGAGGGTGTCGATGCCATTGCCTTTGCTGCCCTGGCTGTGATGGATGTCCATCCATGACAAACCCTGTGATTGAATGGCTGTTCCCGTGTACGCCACCAAGCCCTCCTCATCGCCGACAGAGTTCACGATTGTACTAATGTCAGCTGCCGGTCCCATACCGCTTAGATTAATGACCTGCACATCTTTAGGCATTGCTGATAGGGGCTCTAGAGGTAGATGGCGCTCGTCTTCAAAGAGTTGCGCCAACCTATTTTCAGCCTCGCTTTTCAGCGCCCCGTGGTAGACCGCATGCCGACCCGTGGCATCCAGCGTAAAAAGAAAGGGTGTAATTTGTTGCGAGGCCATAGCTTCCAAGACGTGCCATACCTCAGCCTGTGTGAGGAGATGACGATGGCTATAGTCTTTTTGTTCGGGACACCAGATCACGGCGCCATTCTTAAGAATATGCGGGAGTTCAAATTGAAAGCCCTTGAGCGGCCCTATGGCGGCTTGCAACGTTCGTCCGGTCGCTACCGTATAGGCGATGCCAGATTGCCGCAATAGGTCCAGTGTTTCAGCGGTGTAAGGGGTAACCTCTGAACTGGCATTGAGGAGTGTGCCGTCCATGTCAAACACGACTAGAGTCACGCACCACCTTCCTGTATTCGCGACATGCTGTGTTCTCCTCGAGAGTCTCGCAATGTGGGTTTGATCAGTGTGTTACAAGTGCCAAGTCATGGGTTAGTGATGCTTGTATATCAGGGTCTACCGCAAATTTTTCTATGGGATAAGCCTCATGATCAACGCCGGCATACAACTGCGTACCGCCCTTGAGCGCTGTAATTTGTGCTGTTGTGAGTTCGAATCTTAGAAAATGTACCGCAGAGGTTTTCTCGGCATTTTCTCGTTCCAGATCTTCATCGGCAATCGGTATGATCCGATCTAGCTCTCCTACCTGTAACCAAACAAGATCTTCTATACCTTTCATTCTGCCCAACTGCTTGGCGCGCTCTACGGGATCACCAAACTCAATCATGAAAGTTGCTTTCCAGTTTTGGCCGTCGGGTATTAGCGGATTATAGGCGCTGAGCTCTTCTTCGATACCGGCTGCCTCGAAGGTCTTTTCGATGCGCAACATTTCCTGGATTTGGTAACGAATAGTGACGTCGTCTTCGAAGTACAGGCGCGCATGACGCCCCAGAGCCAGTTGCCGTGCCTTCTTGTGCGCCATGACCTGCGCGCGAAACTCATTTCGACGCAGAGCATATTCTTCAAGGGACCAAAGGTCCTCACGTCTGAGCTGTGCCATTTTTTTCTTCCTCTCGTAAACGGCTAAAAACCGTAAGCCATGCGTAATAGCGTCATAGGGTGGAGTGCCGTATCTACTGATTCAGCAAGGTCGGCTATTTGGGTCCCTGCCATAGGACAGTCACTAATCAAGTGATCGGGGGCTTGTGCATCAACCTTCTTCACGGTTGGACGCGCAATTTTAACCGACTTGGCTCGAGTTTCACTTTTGACCGCATAAGTACCGTCGTGTCCAGAGCATCGCTCGTAGGCGACGATGTCACTGTTAGCGACCAG
>Ga0213863_10003458_pt1 | contig 10900 bp, 3 predicted proteins | sample PICome_8_FD_160128 | JGI IMG/M metagenome (GOLD analysis project Ga0213863, IMG submission 160128) | Coastal seawater microbial communities near Pivers Island, North Carolina, United States - PICO497 | ecosystem: Environmental > Aquatic > Marine > Coastal | place: USA: North Carolina | collected... | reverse complement strand
CGCGCTGGGAGGGTGAGCGCGGGCTCCGTGGGTTCTACTGGCACTACCCGGTGCGCGGCGCCAAGGCCGGCTCCCAGGTGCTCCTCCGTCACCCGATCGCCTCCATCGCGGGCGGCGGCGAACGTGATCCCCTGCTGGTCACGGGGTACTTCCCCTCGGGGCGGACCCTGTTCCTCGCCGTGGAGGCCACCAACCGCTGGCGCTTCCGCTTTGGCTATCGCTACTACGAGGCCTTCTGGCGCAACGCCCTGCGCTGGCTCGCCCTCGGCCGGATGCGAAGCGGGGATCGACGGTTCGAGCTCGAGTCCCTCCGCACCGAGTACGACATCTCCGATCGCGTGACGCTTGAGGCCCGGGTCCTCGACGAGGACTTCCAGCCCAGCGATGAGCCCGCTCAGGAGATCATCCTGCGCACGCCCGACGGGGACGAGACCGAGCTGGTTCTAGCCGGCGTCGAGGGCCGCCCAGGTCTCTATCGCGGCACCTATCAGCCCGAGCGGCCGGGGCGCTACGTTTCCCTCGTGGAGTCCGAGACCGGCGGCGAGCGCGTCCGGACGGAGTTCGATGTGCTCCTCCCCTCCCGGGAGAACGCTGACCCGAGCCCCGACCCTGTGCTCATGGAGCGCCTGGCCACCCTGACCGGGGGGATCTCGACCTCCGCCGCGGACCTCGACGCCATCGAAGAGGCGTTCCCCGCCGACCAGGAGCGCCGCGAGCCCGTTTCGAGCCAGCTCGAAGACGCCTGGGACCGCTGGGCGACCCTGCTGCTCGCGCTGGCCCTGCTCGGATCGGAATGGCTCCTTAGAAAACGGATGGAGCTCATCTAAGAGAGATGGTGGACCACTGGAAGACAACGCGAGCCGCGCGCGGCGCGAGCAGGCCTCTCTTGCTCGCGGCGACGGCAGCATGGTGTCTCTCCGTCGGCGCGGCGGCCGCGCCGGAGCCCCAGGAGGAAGCGGACGAGAACTTCCGTCCGCGCGCCTTCCAGCTCTACGACACCCAGGCCGCCCGAGCGGTCGCCAATCAAGCCGCGGACCATGTGGCTGCGGGGCGCTGGTCGGAGGCCATCGAGGGACTACAAACTCTGATCGAAGACCACCGCGGCGAGGTCCTCGGCGCCGAGCGCCCGCAGGCGCTGGGCGCGCTCAAGCCATCACAGACTGACGTCCACCCTGGCGCCTCCAGCTGGGCAGCCCGCGAACTCTTCGCCCTGCCCGCCGAGGGTCGAGACCTCTACAGACAGCGCTTCGGCCGCAGGGCGCGCCTCGCCCTGGAGCGTGCCATCGCGGCGGGAGACCGAGGTGGGCTCTCCGACGTGGCGCGGCGCTGGCCCCTCTCGGAGTCCGCCGAGCGTGCCTGGTGGGCCCTCGGAGACCTGGAGCTTGAGCTCGGCCACGCGGGCGACGGGCTCCGTGCCTGGGCTCGCGCGGCGGCCCTGCGCCTCGGCCAGCCCCAACGGGTGACCGTCACCCGCAAGGACTGGGCAGCGCTCCGAGCCGACCTCGGCGACGGAGCCCCCGGGGCCCTCGCGCGCGCCGACCTCGCGGCCGCTCTGCTCGAGGAGTCCGGGGCCGAGGGCGGCTCTCGGGCCTCACGGGAGGCCAGCTTCTCCCGGGGCCCGGCGACCTCCGTGGCGGCCGCGGCGATCACCTCCTCGGTTCGCGACGGGGAGGACGGTTCGGCCTCATGGCCCTCCCCCTTCACGCTGCCCAGAGGCCCCTTCGCCAACCTGAACGGGTCCAGTCGACTCTTCCCCCAGCGCGTCGGGGACACCGTCATCGTCAACACGTCACGGAGCGTGCACGCGATCGACGCCTTCGACGGGTCTCCGCTCTGGAGCCTCGAGCCCTCGGCGCTCGACTGGGACAACGGCCGCGGGAAGAGCGACTTCGACGACGCAGTGGACACCTCGGAGAGGATCGTCACGGTCGCCGCGGGGCGCGGCATCGTGGTGGCGCCGCTCCAGATCCCGTTCTCCTTCGAGCAGCGCGATCAGTACAACGAGATGTCCATCATCGTGGAGATCCCTGAGCGCCGGCTCATGGCCCTCGACCTCGAGACCGGCGAGCCCCTGTGGAACACCATGCCCCCCGACGGCTGGGATGGTGACTCGGGGTCCTTTGCCGAGCGCATGACCGTGGTGGGCCCCCCCACCATCGTCGGGGCGCGCGTCCTGGTGCCGATGGCACGCCTCCGAGGTCGCATCGAGCTCCACCTCGGCTGCTTTGACCTCTCGACGGGCGAGGTGCTGTGGTCTGCTCCCGTCGTCACGGGGCAGCGCACGCTGAACATGTTCGGTCGGGCGAACGTCGAGTTCTCGGCGCCGCCGCCGGTGGTGTTTGGAGATACGGTCATCGTCGCCACCCAGCTCGGGCTGGTCGCCGCCCTGGACCTGTTCACGGGGGAGACCCGCTGGGACGCGCTCTACGAGCAGGTCCCGATCCAGCCGCCCCAGTACTACGCAGCGGGCTGGATCGCCAACCTGTGGCGGAACTCCCCGCCCATCATCTCGGGTGACACGGTCCTGGTGGCGCCGTTCGATGGAGAGGCCTTGATCGCGCTCGACGCCGAGACCGGGGCCACGCTCTGGTCCATGGATCAGCGACTCTTGACCCGCGAGCTGGGCATCCGCTCGACGAGGAGTCGCCGCCGGCCCGGCGCAGGCCTGGCGCTCCTGCTCGCCGCGGACGAGCGCAGCATCCTCCTCGGCGGGACCTCGGTGGTCTCCGTCAACTTCCCCCGAGGTTCTCGGCTCGGACCGCCGCTCGAGAGGGGCTGGGCCTGGCCGCTCGAGGGCGTGCTCCGGAGCGATGACGGGTTCCCCGCTGTCGACGCCGAGAGCGTCTTCGTCCCGACCTCGAAAGGGGTCGTGATCTTGGACCGCGACAGCGGCCGGGTCCGAGAGCAGGTGACCGGAGGCCGGCTGGGCGCCGGGCAGCTGCTCGTCGCCGACGGCATGCTCTTCTCGACCGACGGCAACTACCTCAACGCCCGCTTCGAGTGGGCAGCCATGGTCGCCCGGGCACGGGCGGCGGTGCTCCGGCCGGAGGCGTCGAGGACCGAGGTCCTCGGGCTGGTCCGGTTGCTGCTCGAGCGCGCGGAGGCGTTGCTCGCGCGCGGCACGATGGTCGATGAGGCGCTCGCGCTCGTGGGCGAGGCGGAGGCGGCGGTCGCAGCTATCGAGGCGGACAGTTCAGGGACGCCCGAGCGCGGTTCGGACCTCGCGCTACGTCGCTACCAGACCCACCGCGGCTTCTTGCTCCGCGCGCGCGGCGAGCGGTTGCGGGGAGATGCGGATGCAGCCCGCGCGGCTGCCCGCGACGCGGTGGAGTTCAGCGCCTCGCAGCCCCTTCGGCTGACGGCCTTGCTGACCCTCCTCGAGATCGAACGTTCCCGCGACGATCTCGCTAGAGCGGCGATCCTCGAGGAGATCCTCGAGCGGCACGCCGCCCTCGAGGTGGCCGTGGAGGCCAACGCCCTCGACGCTGGGTGGAGCGCGGAGAGCGCCCTGAACCGGGTCGTCGAGGGCGCGCGCGACGTTGACGCCTCGGGCGGCCGCTTGATGGCCTCTTCGCTCTGGATCGACCCTTGGAGGGGTCCGGTCACGCCGCGAGCCACCTCGCTGCGACCCGCGTCCGAGAGCGCGGGCAGCGTCGAGCAGGCCACGATCACCGCGGGGCTCTTCGCCCGCATCAGCCAGGCGGAGATGGCCCGCGTCCTCCCCGACCTGGACGCTGCCCTGTCCGCTGAGCTGGCCGCCCTGCATCGAGTCCTGCTCGAGTTCCCCGACGAGCGCCTCTTCGGCACCACGAGCGCCCAGTGGGCGGCGGCGCGGATCTTCGCGGTCAGGATGCTGTACCCCGAGTCCGTCGCCATCGCAGGCCTGGAGGCCGAGGCCGATGAAGCGCTGCAGGACGCGCGCTCGGCCTACGCCTTGACTGGCTCCGACGAGCTGCTCGAGCGCCTGCCTCGGCTCTTCCCTGGGTCCGCGGCGGCCACCCGCGCCGCCGAGGATCGTGTCGCGTTCGCCATCGAACGCGGAGACCCCGAGCAGGTCGCCCAGCTGGTGATCTCGTCCCTCTCCTTTGACTGGCATCCGGCGCGCTGCACGGCTCGAGAGGCCTCTCAGCTCGCCCGTTTAGCCGAGGTCATGGGTGAGGCGGGCAACCTCGAGCTCCGGGCAGGGATCGTCGAGAACCTCGCCCGCTACCGCCCGTCGCTTGAGGTGGAGCTCTCGTCGATCGGGACTCTGCCGCTGGAAGAGCTCGCGGCTCGCTGGCGCGCGGCGCTGCCCGCCAAGGCTCCGACCAGCTCGACCTTCGATCAGCAGGTGACCATCAAGGACTCCATCGACGGCGACTTCACCCCGGTCGGATCCATGCGGCTGGCCGAACGCCCCGGAGCCGGGGTCGCCCCGGACGCCCAGGTCCTCCTGGCCGCCTCCAGGGATCGCCTGGCGGCGGTCTCCCCTGGCACCGGGGTCCGGTGGAGCGTCCCCGCAGATCTCGGACTGGGTCGACGCGACCGAGCACCTCGAGTCTCCCCCACAGGCGGCGACGTGATCATCGCGGAGCGTGACCGGGTGATCAGCCGCGACGCGGCCACCGGCGCTCCCCAGTGGGTGTTCGAGCTCCCCGATCGCGGGATCACCTCGGCCACCGTCTCCGCCGGAGTCGCGGTCATCGTCTCTCGCTTCCTCGACACAGGGAAGCCCGCCGAGGTGTACGGCGTCGACGCCGAGCTCGGCATCCGGCTGTGGAAGCTCGGCGTCATTGGCGACCGCTTCCACCCCGAGATCAAGGTCTCCGACGGGCGCTTCGTCCTCCTGCCACTGCGCGGGACCAAGGCGGGAGTCCACGACCTCTCGACCGGACACCCCCTGGCCGCGCCGGAGACCGGTCAGCTCAACTCCCGCGAGGCTCAGTCGGCCTGGGCGGACGGTCGACAGCTGGTGCTCGCCACCATCGAGGGTGGATACAACACCCGCTCGGAGAACCGCGTCGTGGCCTTTGACCTCGACGACGGAAGAGAGCTGTGGAAGGTGGACCTCGACCGCTTCAATGGTGGCGTCCACAACCTCGTGGGGCTGGTGGACCTCCCGGTAGAGGTCGGCAGCGCGAAGCGGGTTCGCCTGGCGATGCTCGAGCGGGTCGGCAACTCCGGGTCCCGGCGGAGCAACCTGAGCCGGCCCGAACTGGGCCTGCACACCCTCGACGAACAGAACGGGATCCTCCGCTCGTCCCCCCTGGCCGCGCTCGACAGCAAGACCCACCTGGTAGGGGTCAACATCCGCTCTCGGGTGGTCCTGGACAGCCCGCTGATGGTCGGGATCACCGAGAACGGTACCTCCCCTCCCCTCCTTGAGGGGATCCACGCCAGCCGAGGCGTCATCTGGAGACAGTCCTCATCCAGGCCGCTCCAGGCCTCCGGCGTGGAGAGCCTTGCCGCCCCTGCGCTCGGAGGCGGCGTCGTCGCGATGCTCATCCGCCAGACCACTGGCGAGCGCCGATCGGTCCGGCCAGAGATGCGGCTCATGTTTCTCGACGCCGCCACCGGGCGACACGTTGAGACCCGGAACGTCGAGTTTGGCGGCATCTCGGCGCGCTGGCGGAATCTCAGCGGGATCGGCGGATCCCTGGTCATGATGGGCGCGAGGCGAATGGACGTGATGCAACGATGAATATCCACCCGCACAAGCTCCGGTCGCTCACCGTGACCCTGGCGAGTCTTCTGGCCCTCGGCTCTGGGAGCGCAGGCCACTCGAGCCCCTCCCCCGCCACACCGCTGGTCCTGGAGATGGTCCAGGAAGGGGGCCGAGATGGCCTCAAGCGAAGCGGCAGCACGCGCGGCGTGAGGCTCACCGAGGAACAAGAGCGTGCCACGGAACGGGGCCTGGCGTGGCTCTCTCGGGAGCAGAACGAGGATGGGTCCTGGACCGCGGCGGTCGGCTTCAAGCTGAACAACTCCTACCGCTCCACGAGCGCCTCTGCGGCCCACGTGGGCGTCACCTCACTCGCGGGCATCGCCTTCCTGGCCGGCGGGCACCTGCCGGGTCGCGGCGAGTACGGAGAGGCCCTTGACCGCGCCGTGGACTTCGTCCTTGGCTGTGTCCAGGAAGACGGTTACATCACCTTCGCCGGGACGCGGATGTACAGCCACGCCTTCGCCACGCTCTTCCTCGCGGAGATCTATGGCATGACCCACCGCGAGGACGTCCGACTGCGTCTCCAGAAGGCCGTGGACTTCATCGTCAAGTGCCAGAACGAGGAGGGCGGCTGGCGGTACGTGCCGCTCGCCCGCGAGTCGGACATGTCGATCGTGGTTTGTCAGGTCCTCGCCCTCCGCGCGGCGCGGAACATCGGGATCCGGGTGCCGAAGTCAACGGTCGACCTCGCCATCCGCTACGTCGTGGACTCCGCGGTGACCGGCACCCAACGCCGCTCCGTTCGATACAGCGCGCTCGGCACCTTCAGCTACCAGCGCCAGGCCCAGTCCCGCTCGACCTTCCCCCTGACCTCCGCGGGAGTCACGGCCCTGAACGGGCTCGGGATCTACTCCGACGAGCTGATTGACCGGGGGGTCGACTTCCTGAACTCGCAGTTCGACAGCTTCAACCGGCGCTACGGTTCAGCCGGTCACTACTTCTTCTGGTACGGCCACTACTACGGCGTGCAGGCCATGTACACGAAGGGCGGGCACGACTGGGTGAACTACTTCACGCGCCTGCGCGAGCTGCTGATCCGGTATCAGAAGGCCGACGGCTCCTGGCCCAATGAGACCGGACCTGGGGCCGCGTTCAGCACGGCCATGGCCTGCCTGATCCTCGAGATCCCGTACGACTTCCTCCCGATCTTCCACCGCTGATGAACGGATGAGCGCACAGGACACCAGCAACGCCGCCATGGGCGATCGCGCCGTCGAGGGCGCCAGGGCTCGGGTGGAAACTCCGCGCCTCGACGCCCTGCTCCGCAGGCTCAGGGGCTCGCTCTCCCGCGGCGTGCTCCTGCACGGCGTGGGAACCGTCGTGGCTGCCACGGCTGCGTGGCTGCTCTTCATGTACGCGGCGGACCGCCTGCTCCGGCTTCCGGCCCCCGTCCGCATCCTTCACCTCGCGGTGCTCACGGGCGGCACGATCTACCTGCTCCGCCGGTGCCTGTTCCTGCACGTCAAGGCGCTCCCTGGCCGGTCCGAGCTGGCGATGCTCGCCGAGCGCGCGGTGGACGAGGACGCCCGTGAGGACCTCTTCGTGAGCGCGATCCAGCTGGACGGCTCGGTGCCCGCCGAGGCGCCCGCGGCGGAGCTCGTCCGCGCCGTGGCCGCCCGGGCCGAGGCCCTGGCCGCGCGCGCTGACCTCCGCCGGGTCACGGACCGCCGGGGTCCACGGCGCCGTATGGGCACGGCCGTGCTCGCCCTGACGGCGACCGCCATGGCCCTCTCCGCCGAGCCTGCGATGGCCAGGATCTTCGCCGCCCGCATGCTCGGCGCCGAGGTGGCCTGGCCCCGCGCGACCACCCTCACGGTCACCGTGCCGGACGACGCGCCCGGCCTCGAGGTGAGGCGCCCCGAGGAGGGCGTGATCCTCGTTCGAGCCGCCCGCGGGAGCGACGTGCCCGTGCTGGTGGAGGCTGACGGCGTGTCCCCGGAGCTGGTGACCATCAGCTTCGAGAGCGGCACGACCCTCGATGTGGGCCCCAGCGGTCCGGGTCAATACCGCACCCTGCTCCCCTCACTTCAGGAGTCGACCTCCCTGACGGTCACCGGGGGCGACGACAACCGCGGCGTCCCGAGGGTCGTGGTCGAGGTGCTCCAGCCCCCCGACATCGCCGGCCTCGCCTTCGCGATTGAGCCGCCCGCTTACGCCGGCCTCCCTCGCCGCACGGAGTCCGAGACCAAGGTGTCGGTCCTCGCTGGATCGCGCGTCACCGTCCACGTGAAGACGGACCCCGAGGACGCCACCGGCGTGGTCCGGACGTTCCCTGACGACCTGGTTCGGGACCTCCAGCCGCAGCCCTTCCCCCACCTGGGGCCGCCTCCCCCCGACGGAGTCTCGCTGGATCCCGCCCCCGGGCTGAGCTTCTCCGACGTGATGGTCCAGTCGCTCCGCTTCAGGGTGGAGTTGACCGACGCGGCGGGGCTCGGAAACCCCGACCCCGCGCTGTTCGGGATCGAGGTCGTCCCCGACCGACGACCGGAGCTGCTCGTGCTGGCTCCCGGCCGCAGCGAGACGGAGGTCGTGGAGGGCGGCGCCGTCCCGCTACGCGTGCTCGTGAGGGATGACTTTGGCATCGGAGAGGTCCGGCTCGAGGGGCGCGACGCCGCGACGGACGAGGTCATGGAGGCTCGCCCCCTTGGGCTCACGGTGGTCACCGACGCGACCACGGTCTCCGAGGGCCGGAGCCGCATGGCGGCCCTCGCCTCGACCCCACTGGAGGTCAAGGAGCTCTTCCCGCCGGCCGAGTCCCTCGTGGGAAGCGTGACCGCACTGTTCATCGAGGCTGAAGACACCCGGGAGCCGGAGCCCAACCTCTCCCGCACGAGCGCCCTGCTGATCCGGGTGGTCGGCACCGACGAGTTCATGCGCGGTCAGCGGGACGGGTTGAGCGCCGCGGCGGAGGCCGTGGAGCGCCTTGACCGATCGATGGAGCCGGCGAAGCGCGACCTGCAGGCGCTGCTGTCCTCTCTGATTGGCGACGCCGCCGAGCTCCCCGACGCCGGGGAGCTGATCAACGCCGCCAACGACGCGAGGCGGCAACGCGGTGACCTGCGCTCCATCGCACGAGACCTCTCCGGCCTGGCCGAGGCGATGATCTACTCTCGCCTCGACGAGCGAGCCGGCGCGCTCGAGCGCCGCCTTGTCGAACTGACGGCCGGATCGACCGAGCGGAGCTTCGATGACAACGCCTGGGCCAAGATCTCGGGGGAGCTCAGCGCGGGCCAGCTCGGCAGCCCGGAGCGGGCGGGCGACCTGGTTCGAATCGTGGGCCTGGCCCTCGAGGCCACCGGGCCCCGCATGGAGGCATGGATCACGTCCCTGGAGGCCGTGCGTGACGCAGGCGACCTGGAGAGCGCCAAGACGGCGCTCTCCGAGGCGGACCTCCGGCTCACGGAGCTGCGCGAGACCATGGACCGCCTCACCGGTGAGCTCGGTGAGTGGGACAGCTTGCAGTCGGTGCTCTCGCTCACCCGAGACATCCTCAGCCGGCAGAAGAACCTGAAGGAGCGGACCCGGAAGGCCGCGGAGAACGACCGATGAAGCGACCTCTCCTCACGATGATGATCCTGCTCGTTGGCGCGACCAGCTCGGCGACGCCGACCCTGAGCGCCCCGCAGGATGACCGGTCCAGGGACCGGCGTGCTCTCGCGGACGAGCAGCTGAGCTTGCAACGGCAGATCAAGCGGCTGCGCGAGAAGATCGTGAAGCTCGCCCCGCGCTACGAGGCCGAGCAACGCCCGGGCGCCGCCGCGCTCCTGCGCCAGGCCCTGGAATTCCTCGATGAGCGCCCGACGGACGCGGAGGGACGGACCATCGAGGAGCTCATGAACAACTCCAGCGAGGACCTCGAGGGCAACCGCGTCCTCGCCGCGCTGGAACGACAGGAGCGCATCATCGGGCGCGTCGCCCGACTCCTTGACATTCTCACCGAGCGCGACCGGCAAGAGTCGATCGAAGAGGACCTCCAGGCCATCCGCGAGATCCGCGCCGAGCTCAACGCCATCGCGAGCGAAGAGCAGGACATCCGCGAGGACACCGAGGAGCTCCGCCAGGACGCGACGACGCCGGAGCAGCGTGAGGTCATCGATCGGATCGAGAGCGCCATCGAGGAGCAGCAGCGCCTCCTGCGTGAGAACGAGGAGCGCTCACGGGAGTCTGGCCTCCTCGACGCCGAGCGCTTGCTGTCTGAGCTCAAGTCGCTCGAAGCGGAGCAGCGCGCCCGCGCGGAGGCGCTCCGTGCGGCGAGCGCCGCGGACCGTTCGATGCTCGAGTCCATGCGCCCCTCGCTCGCAGCTGCGCGCTCCGACGAGGCGCGCGCAGCGGACCTCGATCGGGCCGCCGCCGCCCTCGAGGAGGCCTCCAGGAACGCAGCCCCCACCAAGGCCACCCCAGAGGCCGCCGCCGACGCCGCCGCGGAGCTCGACCGCGTAGCGGACAACCTCGAACGCCGCGGAGAGCTGTCGGGGGACGAACAGCTCCTGGAGGCAGCCGGAGACCTCCGGGAGGTCGCGCAGCAGATTGCCCAGAGCACAGCGGACGGTGCCGCTCCAGGGGCTCGCGCTCAGGCGACCGAGGCCGCCGCGCAGCAGGCGGCCGAGACCCGTGCTGCCGCTGCGGAGCGCAGGGAAGCGGCCAGCAGCGCGCGCCGCATGGCTCAGGGCACCGCGCAGGCCCTGGCCGAGGCCGCAGAGGCCGGCGAGCGTGAAGCGACCGCTGCCCAGGCCACAGAGATCGACCAGGAGCTTGCGGCAGCGGAAGCCGCCAGCGCCGAAGCGAAGCGCGAGGCGAGGGACGCGCCGGGCGACGCCGATGCCGGACGCGAAGCCAAGCAGCGGGTCCGCGAGGCGACCACCGAGGCCCTCGCAGCTCTCGACCGGGCGCTCGGACGGGCCGCCAGTGAGGCAGACAAGGCACAGGAGCGGCAGGAGGCCGCGGCCAGCGCCGCGGCGAACCTGGAGCGTGAGGCACGCCGCGCCGCGGAGTCGGAGGGATCACTCCCCGGAGCCTCGGAGGTGGCCGACGCCCTCGCGCGGGCCCAAGAAGCCATGGAGCGGGCTGCATCGGCGGCTCGTGAAGCCGCTGCCGCCGCCTCCCAGCAGAGCGGCCAGCAGCAGAGTGGCCAGCAGCAGAGTGGCCAGCAGCAGAGCGGCCAGCAGCAGAGCGGCCAGCAGCAGAGCGGCCAGCAGC
>Ga0213863_10003457_pt1 | contig 10901 bp, 12 predicted proteins | sample PICome_8_FD_160128 | JGI IMG/M metagenome (GOLD analysis project Ga0213863, IMG submission 160128) | Coastal seawater microbial communities near Pivers Island, North Carolina, United States - PICO497 | ecosystem: Environmental > Aquatic > Marine > Coastal | place: USA: North Carolina... | reverse complement strand
CAGTATTGAATTATCTACGAGGGTGGCTTCTGCGAATTGGGACGAGCAGGAGGGTCGTTGGCAGGTGACCACACATGAAGGTGATGTGTACTCGGTCAAATATCTGGTGAGCTGTGTCGGATTACTGTCAACGCCAAAGGTCTTGTCTTTCCCTAATCAAGAGTCCTTTAAAGGTAAGGTTTACCACACTGCGCAGTGGCCACAGGAGCCCATTGATCTCAAGGGTTTACGGGTTGGCGTGATTGGCAATGGTGCGACCGGTATTCAAGTGATTCAAACTCTTGCGCCTGAGGTGAAAGAGTTGATCGCCTTTCAGCGCACACCCCAGTACGCAGTGCGCATGAAAAACTATGCGGTTGATGAAAAAATCATGGCGGAATGGCGGGCCGACTACCCGCGCTTGAGCGAGCTCGTTCACAACACCTTTGGCGGGTTTCCCTGGGATCCTGCCGAGGAAGGTCATGCCGCAACCCTCACCTTAGAGCAACGTCGCGAAGTGCTCGAGGAGTGCTGGGCTGACGGATCATTGCGCATGTTTGTTGGTACATTTCCTGAGGTTCTGGTGGATCCGGTGATGAACGAGGAGGTCACCGAGTTTGTTCGTGAAAAAATTCGCGTTCAAATTAACGATCCTGCAATGGCTGAAAAACTGATCCCTCGTGACCATGGCTATGGCCTAAAACGCGTGCCTCTAGAGAACGGGTACTACGAAGCCTTCAATCGATCAAATGTGCACTTGGTTGATATTAAGGCAACGCCGATTGAGAGATTTTCTGAGCAGGGCCTGGTTGTCGGGGGCAAAGAATACCCACTTGATGCCCTGATCATGGCGACGGGATTTGATGCGGGTACGGGCACGTTGTCACGAATGGGGGTTGAGGGTCGTGATGGGCAGTCACTGACAGCGCTATGGCGTCAGGATATTCGCACAACCTTGGGCCTACAGGTGCATGGATTTCCAAATCTCTTCCTAGTGGGTGGGCCACTGTCACCCATTGCAGCTTTTTGCAATGTTCAAACCTGCGCCCAACAGCAGGTGGACTGGGTGACGGCCGCTATTTTACACGTGATTGGCGTTGGTAAATCGACGATGGAACCCACCGCTGAACGCGAAGAAGAGTGGGTTCAGCACCATGATGAAGTGGCAAATGAAACGCTAATGATGACCATTGATTCCTGGTACACGGGCTCCAATATTGCCGGCAAACAGCGACGCCTTCTTTCTTATATTGGGGGCGCACACGTTTACCGTGAGCTTTGTGACGATATTCAAGCGCAGGGTTATCCCGGGTTTGATATTCAATAAGTTTTTGTCGGGCTGAACAATAGCCTCGTTTGGAGAGCAATAACGATGACCTACGACCCCATGCAGGATGACCGCCTGGATATGCGCAACCGCGCACTTTTAGCCGGATTCGATGAGCCTATGTTATCTCAGACCGATGATGCGACAACTCGGGAGGAGGCATTAGCGGCGGCAAACACACCAGAAGCCTTGGCTGTTGAGGAGGCCATGTCTGAGTTGTTGGGGGTTTTGGACAATGAAGACGTTATCCCTTCAGCGGGGCTGCGAATAACCCGTGAATCACTGGTATCACACCCCGACGGGAATACCATCAATGTACAAATTATTCGTCCGGATACCGATGAAATACTGCCCTGCGTTTATTATATCCACGGCGGAGGAATGGCCATTCTCTCTGCGCTCGATCCTAACTATCGGGCTTGGGGCAAAACCATAGCGCACCAGAATCTCTGTGTTGTTATGGTCGATTTCCGGAACTCCCTTCGCCCTTCATCAGTACCAGAAGTGGCGCCATACCCTGCTGGCTTGAATGACTGTGTTTCTGGGTATAAGTGGGTCACGCAGCAGCTGGAAACCTTGGGTATTCATGGTGGCCAGATCATGGTGGCAGGGGAGAGTGGCGGCGGCAACTTGGCGATTGCCACCACGATGCGTTTGATTGCTGAAGGGGTTCCGATTAAGCCGGTGGGCCTTTATGCGCTATGCCCCTACATTCTGGGCGCCTGGCCCGCCGACGCAGCGCCGTCGTCTAGCGAGAATGAGGGTGTGTTGATTAGTGTGGCCAACAATCATCCTACGATGGCTTACGGCATTGAGGCTTTTGAGGCTGGGGACCCGATGGCATGGCCTGGCTTTGCGACGGAGGCCGACGTTGCGGATTTTCCTCCGACAATGATCAGCGTCAATGAATGTGACCCACTTAGAGATGAAGGCATTGCTTTCTACCGGCTGCTCCAACGTGCGGGTGTTTTAGCGCAGTGCAGACAAGCGATGGGTACCGTCCATGCTAACGAAATATTTGGTGCGTTCATGCCCGATATTTCGCGTATGACGGCCCGAGATATGGCGGGTTGGCTATCGGAATGTAGCTTGCCCAGGTAGTGTTATGTCGACGTTACCGCGGCGGGCTTCGTGCTGTAGGGGATGGGTTGGCCTTCGCCCTTTGAAGCAGCAATGTAGGCCTGTCGCACGGCTTTAATGTGCCGTATAACCGCCGTCGACCACCAGCTCGCTGCCAGTCATATAGCGCGACTCATCTGACGCTAAAAAGAGCACCGCATTGGCAATATCAATAGCTTGGCCAAGATGACCCATTGGGATGGCGGCAATGATCCGTTGATGAAATTCCTCAGCTGCATCGCCCATGGCGGCGACGCCGGCGGCAACCATAGGGGTTTCGATAAAACCGGGATGAATTGAGTTAACGCGAATACCGTAGCCTGCCTGAGTACAGTGGAGTGCGGCTGATTTTGTCATGATGCGCACGGCACCTTTACTGGCGTTGTAGGCGATTAGCTGCGGATCACCAATGATACCTTCAATGGAGGAAATGTTGATGATTGATCCGCCGGGCTTGGTTATGAGTGGCAGACAGCTTTTCATTCCTAAAAACACGCCCTCGCTGTTCACGCTATTCACGGCGCGCCAGTCGGCGAGGGTGGTTTCCTCAATATTTCCTGAGAAAGCAACGCCGGCATTGTTGACGAGGATATCCAGAGAGTCACACTCTTTGGCAATCGCGTCATGCACGCGCAGCCAATCTGGTTCCTCGGTGACATCATGATGGAGCGCTGTTGCCTTTCCCCCAACTTCACGAATGCTGTGAGCGACGCGTTCTGCCGACTCGTGGGAAATATCAGTGACAAAAACTCGCGCGCCTTCTTGGGCAAGGCGCAGGCTGCTAGCTTCTCCCAGGCCTGAGCCACCCCCGGTGACTAGAGCTGTTTTATTGGCGATGCGCATGCGTTGTGGCCCTCGGTAACACAATGTCTAAAGTAGTCATGCTGAGCTATAGGGCATAGGTTGTCACCACTACTTGCCACTTATTTGCGGTGCTATTATTTTTAGGCTTCTAAACACATGCCTTTGGCTTGCCGTGGATGGATCTTCAGAGATGGTTTTTGTCTTTTACCAAAACGCAGTGCAGCGTGGGATATTTGCTACCGACGGGGCGTTGTGGGAACGGGTGTTGGCGAGCCAAACCTCTAGCACCAAACTTTTGGCGAATACCTCGTTAGGGTTGTTCTGAGTATGGCGCAGTCTGCTGTGACATGTTTCAGAGGGGTTAACCTGTATTGGGTCTCGTTACTGAGTGTGCTGACCTTGGTTCTGCTTCTAGCAGGGTTGCACCAAAGCACAAGGCCAGAGGTTTGTGTGCGCGCGAGTTATGACCTTTGCCCTGACCTGCTTATGGCTGAAATACGGATCAATAAGCATGTCTCCCCTTCCGTGGTAATGAGCATTTGTGGTGATGAGCGCAGTAATGCCTGTGCAATCCGAAGGGCTCGTTGGCAGCGGGCGACCTGTGAGGTGCATGTATTACTTCCGGAGGACCCGAGCGTGCTGCGGCATGAGCTGAATCATTGCCGCGGATGGGAGCATCAAGGTGATTCCCACGACGCCTACCAGCAACCCTGGATACCTAATTGGAGGCTGATTCGTATCCGGGGAGACCTAAACTAATGTTTTATGGCCATGGCGCCGGGTTAGCGAGGCCCCTGAGCAATGAGTTGACTGACCTCGCGGGTGAGGGGAATCTCAAATGAGACCGCTGACAGCACTAATGCATCTTTAGAGCGGATCAGCCGCGCGTTGGCATAGACGGTATTGCTGCCGACGGTGTAGGTGCCCACTACTACGGCGGTGGCTTCATGATTTTGGGCAAGGGCTTCTAAGTCACGCGAGAGCATGAGTTCACCTTGAGATGGATCAATCGTTAGCGCGTCGGCAAAGAGTGGCTCGGTAACCTGGTAACCATCGCTCACAAATTCTGTGCTGCAGTCCTGCCCCATGAGGCGTCCAAGCTGTGAAGATTGATTAAGTGCACTGAGGTCAGCAAAACTGACTACTAGCAGTGTGTCCTTGCGTTTATTGGTGTGCTTGGCGCGACGGATGAGTTTTGCACAGGCCGTTTCGACCTCTGCGCGAAGATCAATCGTCTCCTGCTGGGTTGAATAAATGCTTTGGCTTGCCGCGTTACCACCGTAGTAGTTGCTGCTGCAGGCTGAGAGCCCAGCGAACCCCAAGACAAGAACAAACGCTCTATGCAGTGGTAAAACCCTTTTTGACTGCTTGATGTTCATAAAACAACAGGCCCTCGGACCTTAATAGCTCCGCCGCCTTGATAAAGCCCGGCGTCGGCAGTGCGCAGGTAATAAATGGATGAATGGCTGTAAACAAGCCGCGCGTCCTGTTTGACACGGGTTGTTAAAATGATTTCTGTGTCCGGTGTCGGTGAGTCGGCATTCATGTACTGATAAAAATCGGCACCGATAGCGGCGGGTATGAGCAAGGCTGCGGGGTTCGACCAGGCTTCAATCGCATGGCCGATAATATAGGCCGACAGTACTGTAGTGGAGATAAAGCCAGGGGGGAGATTTAGCTGGCTGCGCGCTGCAAAATCGATAACTTCAATGTCGTACTCAACCCTTGCATCTTCTCCTGCGTCAAATAAAAGCGCGCCTTCATTTAATAGGCCTTCCGCCAGAAAGTCGTGGTAAGCCCGATCAAACGCCGACTCACCGCCGCTCCCTCGAGGGTTGAGTCGTAGTGAGGGCGCTTCGTCAAAGCGCGTTACCAGCAAGTGGGCTTCGTTGTGGGCAATAAGCTGCCAGTGTGCGCTGGCCTGGAGCTGCTGCTGATAGATTTGAGGAAACTGTGTGCCGATAGGGTAATCGGCGGTGCGATTGCCCTGTGCGAAGTGCTGACAGCCGGCCAATAACAAAAAGCCGATCAACGCGACCGCTTTGCCGGAGGTTCCGTTGAAGGTGCAAGGCATGTCCTGCTCCACATTACATGTTGGCTAAAACCCAAATCTAATGGGATTAGCGGCCCGTTTTCAGAAAACTTGAGGCCAACATGCAATAAACTCGCTCCGTCCTTTTAGGTCATGTTAGAAGCGTTTGTCACGCCGCTTTTTTCCTACGGGGCGGTTCTGAGAGGCACTGCTTTAATACTGGGCTGAGCAAACTGCAATATTCATTTTAGATATCATATTGCAGACATCAATAAGGGAAGGGCTATAAAAGCGGCGCCAATGGCTACGGTCAGTAAGTCGGAAGCTGAATTGCTCACAAAATTTCTCCTAAAAAAAGATGTTGTTGGTTTATTGTGAGGTCTTACGAGGGCTATTGCAGCTTAGACTACGTGTTAGAGTTGTTAATATTCCATATTATGCATATAAAATAATTAATACATTCTTTATATTCATATCTTGATGTTTTTCAGGGACCTGCTGAGATACCCCAGCGTTGCTTTAGATGAGGCTGGGTTTACCACTAGGGCTAGGACTGGAGCCGCGAGGGTTAACGCTTGGGTGACGCACAACACGACAGAATATAGACGATATTGAGCTAGTTAGAATATCCTTGCGTAAGGTAGGGGTAAGCCATTTAAACTTGGAGTTTTAGAATGACCCAGCACACTTCTCGAAGAACATTTATCAAAGGCGCTGCCGCCGCTTCATCAGCATTACTGATAGCGAGGTTCGCACATGCCCAGGGTGCCATAGTGGCTGCAGACGATCCGACTGCTACAGCATTAGGTTACGTAGCCGACCACACCACCGTGGATACGGCGAAATGGGCGAAAAAGGCCGGTCCCGGCGGGGCAGCACAGCAGTGCACCAGTTGCGCTATCTACCAAGCGATTGACGAGGAGTATGGAGCCTGTCCTATTTTCGCTGGCAAGCGGGTACACGCCGCTGGCTGGTGTAATAGCTGGCTGCAGAAATAAAACCTGAATGTCGCTAAGGGGCTGCCGGTAGCCCAGAAAGCTCCCGGCCTCTCCCTACAATACCGGCTGCGAGCGCTTCAATATGCGCAGGTCCTACCTCACAGCAGCCGCCCAGAATAGACGCGCCAAGGTCTAGCCACTGCAGCGCCATTTCGGTATAGACGGCAGGTGTTAGCTCTTCTCTAGCCGACAGAACATCTACGGTGCCCCCGGGTTTCAATGCTGTGATGGAATGAAAGCCATTCGCGTAGGCACCAAATGTTTTGGTGGCAACGGCGAGTAGGGGCAAGCCTTGATCAATCGCCTCGGGCACTGAACAGTTGAGTATGATGGACAGCGGCTTAAGGGGCACACAGACACGCAACGCATCCTCCAGTAATTCTCCAGAGCGCAGGCGAGTGCCGTCTTCATCCTGAACCGTGAATGCGAGGTGCACACCGGTGTCTGCCTCCTGCGCTGCTAGAAGCACCGCCTGACCCTCGGCTATAGAGCTCAATGTCTCCGCCAGGAATCCATCTACATGGTAGCGTTGCAACTCCATGAGCTCTTTGTATTCATCCTTCATCTGCTCGGGGCTAAGAGGGCTTTGCTGCAGATAAGAGGCCGTTAGGGGTGGCAGTGACGCAACGATATCGATACCACTCAGTCCTGAGGCTTGAATGCCAGCACGTGCCAGATCTCCAGCATGCTTTAGTAGCTCGGGTAGATCAGGCAGTGCAGAACCCATTTGCAGCCGATGGCGGGTGACTGAATAAGTATTGAGGCAAATAACCCTAGCGCCTGCGAGGCAAAAATCCCGATGTACATTCGCCACAAGCTCGGGCTCATCCATCATGACCTGCAGTGACCACAGTGGATGTGGCTTTGCCGCGCTACTGCGACGAATAAGTTCTTGTCCCATGCCCCCGTCTAGAAGCGTGATAGCAGTTGTCATCTTGTTAATCTCTTTTGTAGGGTTAAATAGAATTCTCAGGGGTTAGCTTGTACGAACCCGTCGATCAAGGCTACCAGTGTATCGGGGATGTCTTCCTGACAAAAATGCCCGACGCCTTCAACATCAACGATTGGGGCAGTGGGAAATAAACCTCGAAAGTCGCTAATGGCATGATCCTTAGCAATGCCAAAGTCTTTGTCACCGGATACCAGCATGGCGGGTTTGCGTCGCATAGCTTCTATATCACCCTGTTCCAGAGTCTCGCGTACAAAGGCGAGAAATCGTCCTTCATGAATATCCAGTGGGAAATTGATGGCACCAATACAGCTAGCTCTGTCGGGAAAGGGCGCTGAATAGGCGCGTATCCAGGTGTCAGAAACGCCACTAGAGTTCTGGAAGCCAATAATCTTCATAACAGATAGGACTGTGCTTCCCATTTCCCCCAAAATACCCTCTAGAGTGCCATTGTTGGCGTGTTTCTCTATCCATTGGAACCAAGGGGTTTTACCGCCACTCGCCTGACCCCCGCCATATCCGAGCACGGTATTCATCAAAAAGAGTCTTCGAACCTTTTCAGGGTTTCGTGCTGTAAACGCGCCTGTAATTGGGCCACCCCAATCTTGCCCCACAAAAGTGATATCAGTGAGATTCAGTTCGTCGACAAGAGATTCTAAGTTCTCTACGTGAGAGCGTAATGTGTATTCTCTGTCTTGAGGTGTAGCTGATTTGCCAAACCCCATGTGGTCGGGAACGATCACACGATACTTTTTGGCCAAGCCGGGAATCATGTTTCGGTACAGGTAACCCCAGGTCGGCTCTCCATGAAGCAAGACCAAAGCTTCTCCGTCGCTTGACCCCTCATCAACGTAGTGCTGTTCAAAGCCCGCAGCAGTTGAAAAGTGGGGCATAAATGGCCAAGTACCGTCAAAAGTTTCGTCTGCAGGAATCAAAATTTGCGCGCCTTCAGATTGGGGTTTGAAGTGTCAGCTTGCCAGCTTAAAACCATGGTTTTTGGGGCGAGGTATATGCCGTTTCCATGCCTATTGGCGCTTGTACCCAACCCTGTCATGGCCTAGTGTAACCGCAAAATTGGGTTTGGATGAGTATCATGGCGGCGGTTTATTTTACGGGGAAAAAAGCGATTATCACCGGGGCGGGTGATGGCATTGGGCGAGCACTTGCCCAGCAGCTCAATGCGGTGGGCTGCGAATTGTGGCTATGCGATATCGACTCGGACCGCTTGGACGCGACGGTGGGAACCCTCGATGAACTGAAAGCGGCGGTGCATACCCACCTCGTTGACTGCGGGAATCACGATGCCATTGTAGATTGGGGGCGGGTAGTGGCTGCTGAAACCAGCAGTGTCGATGCTGTTTTTAACAACGCGGGCGTCGCCTATGGTGCACCTTTTGCCGCCGCCAGCGAAGAAAGCTTTCAGTGGTTAATGGCCATTAACTATTGGGGTGTCGTTTGGTCAACCCGCGTTTTCTTGCCACTGCTGCAAGCTGCTCCGGTTGGCCATCTGGTCAATATATCGTCCATCTTTGGCATGATCGGTGTTGCGGGGCAAAGTGCTTACAATTCGGCAAAGTTTGCTGTGCGAGGCTTTACCGAAGCGCTGCAAGCAGAGTACCGAAACAGCTCAATTAAAGTGAGTTGTGTGCACCCCGGCGGCGTGGCTACCAACATCGCCAGGCGTGCTCGTGCCGACGGAGAGTGGGCGCTCAGTAATGCCGATGAGCGAGATGCCCAATTTCGGCAGATTGCCAAAACCAGCCCAGATAAAGCGGCAGAGATTATTCTGCGGCGAGCGGCTGCAGGCACGCCTAGAATATTTGTGGGTTGGGACGCCCGCATCATGCATTGGCTGACTAAAGTATTTCCTACAAGCTATCATTTTTTCATACAACGTCTCGGGCAAAATGACGAGTCAAAATAAGATGGTCCCCAGGCGTTATTACTGGCTACTGCTAGCCTCTACCTTGTTGATGGCCTCGGGCTTTGTAGTTTCCAAGTTGTTCATTATCGATGGAATACATCCCCTCGTCCTTGTGGCCAGTCGCTTCACTTTGGCAGGGGCTTTAGCCGTCTGTTGGCTGCTGTTACGTCGACAGCTTGAGACGCCCAAAACCCTGAGGGATATGGGTGGTCTCTTGGTGGTGGGGACACTGCAAACCGCGGTGCTTTTTGGCACTGGCTTTATCGCCATGGGGCACCTGAGTGCGGCCACAATCTCGCTATTGACGTTGACGATGCCTATCTGGGTGACGGCTATCTTGTCGCTGGTCACCCGAGAGCTGCCTCCACTTCGGCAATTGATTGCCCTTGCAGTGGGAATGTGCGGCGTTGCGCTAATCATCGGTTCTGGGGTCAATCAGGCAGGCATGGGCGAACTGCGTTGGTTTGCCTTGGCGTTAGTGGGGGCTGCCTGCTGGGCTTCGGCAACGGTATTTGCCAAAACCGCTGGGTTGACGATAACGGGCTGGAGTCTCAACGCCTGGCAAATGCTAGTGGGGGGTGTTGAGGTGCTTATCATTGCAGTTGCTATGGATCTACCCGGCATTGAGTTGGTCTTAATGAGCGATCTACTGTTGTTTGCTTGGCTGGTCGTTCCCGCTTCTATTTTGTCTTTTGGGTTTTGGTTTACTGCGCTTAAATTGGGTGGTGCTGCGGTCACCAGTGGCTACCTTTTTTTGATACCTCTATTTACAGCGCTCCTTTCAGTGCTGGTGTTGAACGCAACGTTTGCACCTATGCAATTGGTGGGAGGTGTCGCCGTCGGTGGCGCCGTTTGGTTAATGTCTCGCTCTTCAATTTGATGTCAAAGCCCCATGGAATGCTCTGCAGACTCTAATTCGCGGTAAACTATTGGATTAGCGTATTGTCTTGGAGTCTTAAATGGGTCGCGCCTATCAAAACCGCAAACTGTCTATGGCGAAAACCGCTGCTGTAAAGACGGCGGTTTATTCCCGTTACAGTCGTGAAATTTATGTGAGTGCAAAGGCGGGAGGTACAGACCCGGCAGCTAACTTATCGCTGCGCTCACTCATTGATCGAGCTAAAAAAGATCAGGTTCCCTCCCATGTGATTGATAAGGCGATTGCAAAGGCCGAGTCAGGTGTGGGCGAGGACTATCATGTTGCACGATATGAAGGGTTTGGCCCCGGTGGGACCATGCTGCTGGTTGAGTGTCTTACTGACAATGCCAACCGCACCATTGGTGATGTGAGACCTGCGTTTACCAAAGGTAAGGGAAAAATGGGGACCCCGGGTACTGTCGCGCATATGTTTGATCATGCCGCGGTGTTTGTATTTCCCGGCGATGAAGATGAGGTGTTAGAGGCATTGTTGTTGGCCGACGTTGATGTCACCGATGTCGAGAGCGAGGAGGGCATGTTGACGGTATTGTCGCCACATACTGAATATGCCAAGACGCGTAATACCCTGACAGAAGCATTCCCCAATGTTGATTTTGAAGTCGACGAAATTCAGTTTGTACCAAAAGGTGAAACGCCCATCACTGGCGACGAGCTTGAGCAATTTGAAAAATTACTGGGCCTTTTAAATGCCTGTGAAGATGTACAAAACATTTTTCATGACGCAAAAATTTAGGTGATGGTCTGAAAACCATGACCGCTCCCCCAAGAACGATTACCTATAACGCATGGGGTGAAGATAGGTTTCGGGTATTGCACAGTGGTTCATTTA
>Ga0213863_10003453_pt1 | contig 10902 bp, 6 predicted proteins | sample PICome_8_FD_160128 | JGI IMG/M metagenome (GOLD analysis project Ga0213863, IMG submission 160128) | Coastal seawater microbial communities near Pivers Island, North Carolina, United States - PICO497 | ecosystem: Environmental > Aquatic > Marine > Coastal | place: USA: North Carolina | collected... | reverse complement strand
GTCCATCCGAGGGCCCGCAGCTGGCGGGTCAAAGGCGTCGTCCCCGCCGACCGCAGGCGCGTGCGAGCCCTGCTCCGCGAGCACGCCGTGGGACCGCTCACCGTGAAGACCCGCCACCACCCCCAGAGCGCCGAGGCCCTCGCCATGCGCTTCCGGTCCTCAGGCTCCAAGGCGGGGCTGCTGGCCGTCACCCGCGTGGCCGGCCGCGCGCTCGCGCTTCTCCTGGAGGAGGGGCTCGACGAGATGCCCTGACGAGTCCATGAGCGACAGGAGAGCCCCGAGGAAGAGCCCTCGGCAACGGAGGTCCCGATAGCAGAGGACCCAGCCCCACCGACTCCTTCACCAGGTTGATGCAAAAGGAGGCACCTGGTGGGCGATGAGGGACTCGAACCCACGACGTCCTCGGTGTAAACGAGGCACTCTACCAACTGAGTTAATCGCCCTCTGAGGGGACACCAGCGACCCCATCGGGGTCGAGACCTTGGTTATTCTGCCCCATAACGCGCCCTGAGTTCAGGGGGCGCGGTTCGAAATCCGATGTTCCGATAAGAGTGAAGCTGCACTTCAGCGGCTCTTCCGGTCGGCCCCTGCCACTCCCCAGTACCGCCCCCCCCCAATTATGCGTATCGCAGTCATCGGATCCGGCTATGTCGGCCTCGTCGCAGGAACCTGCTTCGCCGAGAGCGGCAACACCGTCACCTGCATTGACATCGACGAGAAGAAGATCGATGGCCTCCGTAACGGCGTCGTGCCCATCTTCGAGCCGGGGCTCGAGGAGCTGGTCAAGCGCAACGTCCGCGATGGACGCCTCCACTTCACGACCGACTACTCGGAGGGCATGAAGGACGCCCAGGTGGCGTTCATCGCCGTGGGGACGCCCCCGGGCGAGGACGGCGGCGCCGACGTCAAGTACGTCCTCGCTGCCGCCGAGAGCATCGCCAAGCACATGACGGGCTACACCGTGGTCGTGGACAAGTCAACGGTCCCCGTCGGCACGGCACTGAAGGTGCAGGCGGCCATGGCCCCACACGCCAAGCACGAGTTCGACGTGGTCTCGAACCCGGAGTTCCTCAAGGAGGGAGCCGCCATCGACGACTTCCTCAAGCCTGATCGCGTGGTCGTCGGCGCGGATACGGACCGGGCGGCCCGGATCATGACGGAGCTCTACGAGCCGTTCGTCCGTACCGGGAACCCCATCTTCACCATGGACGTGGCGTCCGCGGAGCTGACCAAGTACGCGGCCAACGCCATGCTCGCCACGCGCATCTCCTTCATGAACGAGATCGCCAACGTCTGCGAGCGGGTGGGCGCCAACGTGGACAACGTCCGCAAGGGCATCGGTTCGGACGACCGTATCGGCTCCCGCTTCCTCTTCGCCGGGATCGGCTACGGGGGGTCCTGCTTCCCGAAGGACGTCAAGGCCATCATCCACACGGCGGACAAGAACGACTACGACTTCAGGATCTTGAAGGCCGTGGAGGACGTGAACGCGACCCAGAAGCTCCTGATGTTCGAGAAGATCGTGAGGCACTTCGGCGAGGACCTCTCGGGCCTCCGCTTTGCGCTCTGGGGCCTCGCGTTCAAGCCCAACACGGACGACATGCGCGAGGCGCCCGCCATCGTCCTCTCCCGCGCCCTCCGGGGGGCGGGGGCGACCGTCATTGCCCACGATCCAGAGGCCATGGACGAGGCCCGGGAGCACTACCTCGGCGACGAGATCGAGTACGCCGAGAGCCCGATGGAAGCCATCCAGGGGGCCGACGCTCTGGTCATCGTGACGGAGTGGAACGAGTTCCGTCGTCCGGACTTCGAGGCCCTGCGGAGCGGCTTGAAGCAGCCCGTTATTTTCGACGGGAGGAACATCTTCCCGCGGGAGACGCTCGAGGAGCTCGGCTTCTTCTACGAGGCGCTCGGCCGGTAGGCCGCGGCTCCATCTGCCTGAGCCCGCGTGCGGGCGTGCCAGCGGGCGCCCTCGGCGCAGCTAGCGGCTTGAAACGACAAGGCGGCCCGTTCCCGAAGGAACGAGCCGCCTCTTGATGTCGTGGCTATGACTGAGAGCACTCCTCACCCCGGCGCTGAACTCGATCAGGTGGTGTGAACCTCACCGAACGCTGGTGCGTCTTGTGTCCTCGATCAACGTGATACGTATTACGTCGCCGGAAACCCACTGATTCCGGAACGTTCATCCAAAAAAATTCAGCGGCGCTTCGAAGCCAACGTGCGCAACCATCGCGCGGCGCGCTGCCCTTCGTCGGTCTGTTGCGCCGCCAAGGCCTGCAGTTTCGCGCGCGCGACGTCCTTCAATTCAATGAACGTCGACGACCATTCGATGCAACGAGCGACGTCAACGTTCGACTCTGCGGCGAGCAGCGCGCGGGACAGTAGCGCCGGGTCATCGCAGCGCGTGATCAGGTCACGCAGCGCTAGCGCTGCGCTGCACTCGCCGAGCTCGAGGCGAAGCCGAGCGGCCCACAGCGCCGCGTGATCCGCGTCTTGGCCGCGCGCGCGCGCGGCGGCGGCCACCGCCCGGTACCCATCCAACGCGGCGCATACATCGCCCCGTCGCCTGGCCTCATGTGCCAACGCGAGTCGATGACGCCAGGTACGCCACGGAACCGCCACGGCGACCTGGATCGGTTCCACTTCACGGCGCCGTGGCTGCGGCCTCGGCTCCCTGGGCGGCGCCGAGAGCTCGACAAGGGCCAGGCTCAACCCGGCGATGACGACCACGCCCAGCGTCCCCCTCAGTCGATGGACTAGCAGCCATCGACTCGGTCGAACCAGGCTCGATGAGTGCCCCTTCGAGTCCATCTCGGAGCTCAGCTCCGAGCGAGGTGCTCAAGAACCGCCGCGTGGAGCCGCCGCCGAGCCCGGAAGAGCCGCACCTTCACCAACTGGCGACTCACAGAGCAGGCGGCGGCCGCGGCGGCGGTGCTGCCCCCCTCTGCGTAGAAGGCAGTGAGCACGACACGGTCGCGCTCCAGGAGGGTCCCCCAGACCGCACGAACTGCAGCGGTGAGGTCCTCGCCATCCACCTCTTGCCCGTCGACCAGGTAGAGGTCCGGCTCCGCCAGGTCCCCCGGCACGGCCTCCGTCCCCGGAATGAGCAGGAACGTCGCGTGCTCCGGAGGGCTCGAGTGCTGCCAGGATTCCTTCCTCGCGTGATCAAGATGAACGTTGGCAGCGATCTGGAGCAACCACGACACCGGTCGCTGGACCCGATGAAAGTGCTCTCCTTGGCGGGCGGCGCGCAGGAGCGTCTCCTGAACCAGGTCCTCGGCCTGGTGTTCGTCGCGGCAACGCCGCTTCAAGAAGGACAGCACGGAGGGCCGCAACGCCACCAGCTGGTCCCAACAGCGCGAGCCTGTGGCCGATGGAGTCGCTCGCCCGGTGTCGGCGGACCGGCCATGGGCTGGATGGGCACGACGTGAAGCTGGCGTTGACCTGGGGCGCGACGGTGCTTCAGCAGAGCGCGGGACGGGGAGTGTAAGTCTGGACATGAGGCTCTTGGGAGAGGGCTTGACGACCACGAGCCGAGCGCGCCCTGCGGACGCTGCCGGTTCAGCCGGCCCCCGCTCGGCCGCGGATCCAGGTTCAAGACAGCATCTCCAGCGCGGCGGCATCGCCGGCGCCCCCCATGTGGAGAACTCCACGCCGCTCTGCCGCCCAACGAAGCACGGAAGGTCTGCGCGGCCATCCGAGGCGCGCCGGAGGCGTCGGACCTCTCCGGTACGGCATTCGCCGCCAACAGGGCGAGGCCGCCCCCGGTCACCGGGGGCGGCCTCGCCGCTGGCAGGGTCAACGCCTGCTAGTCCCGAATCGACCGGAACGCTGGCTTTCTTGCGGATCAGATCAGTTCCGGCGGCGGAACTGGCGGGCCGAGTCCGACCAGCGGGAGCCTCGGAAGTTCCGCGTCACGAAGTTGAAGAGGCGATCGGACTGCTCCTTGGCCAGCTCTCCACCCAGCTCCTGAATGCAGCGGCCGGCGTAGAAGGCCGACTGCGGGACGTAGGCCAGCTCGGCGGGGTAGAGCACGACCACGCGCATGAAGGCGAGCTGGGCACGATTGAAGAGCGGTCCGGCCGTCTCGGCATTGCCCGCCGCGGCCATGGTCTCGGCCCTGCGGAACAGGCACTCCCCGAGGCCGCACCACGCGGCGGCCAGGGTGCGGTCGTCGGCGTTGGGTGACTCGGTGACGCCCTCAAAGCCCTCCTCAGCCTCCTCGAAGGCGCCGCGCGCCTTCATCGATTCGGCGATCGCAACGTCAGCACGATTGGCGACGGTCGGGAAGACCGCGGCTTCGGTCGAGACCCGATCCAGCGCCGACTCGAGCCCGGTGCCGCTGAGCGACTCGTCCGAGAGGACCGCGCGGAGCCTGTGCTCCAGCTTCCATCGCTGGGCCAAACCACGCTCCTCTACGAGAGCACCGAAGGCCGCGGCCGAGGCCTTCGCGCCAGCCCGGTCGCCGTGGATCAGCTGCGCCTCGATCTTCTTGATGAAGGAGAGCGGCACGTAGCGGGAGTCAGGATAGGTGGCCACCAGCTCGTCGACCGCCGCGACCATGGACTGGATGGACTCCTCAGAGTTCAGCTGCTCGAAGAGCTCGATCAACCGGTACTGGGAGTAGGCCGCAGCCCAGGGGTGCTTGCGATCGCCCCGCTCGCCGAGACCCCCGAGGTAGGTCTGGTAGCCGCTGATGGCGCCGAGCAGCGCGCCGTTGGCCGCGTCCACCTCGGCGGCAGCCACGTCCTCAGGTCGCTCGGTGAACTCGACCCGCAGGACCAGTTCCGAGTCGACCTCGGCTTCTCCGCGGCCCTTCTCCGGCTTGTAGGTCACCAGCTCGAGGGTCTCGGAGACCACGTCCACGTTGTCGACGATGGAGCCGTCGGCCTTGTAGATACGGTCCGGGGCGGCGGACGCGTTGGGAGCGGCGACGACGGCCAGGGCGGCCAGGAGGGTCGAGGAGGTGATTCGGGTCATCATGAAAACCATCGAACGGCATAGCGGGCGGCGTGCCCGCGGTGACGAGATCGGGGCAGGAGGATGGGCGGAATCGGCCGACCTGTCAACGTGAGCCGGCCCCCAAGGCGGCCAGACCGGGTCAGATCAGCTCAGACACACATGGCGGTCGACACCTCGAGCGCCCGCTCAGCCCCGACCAGCTCACCAGCGACCGCCAGGGCAAACTCGACGGAGGAGCCGGGGCCCAGGCTGGTGAGGACCGTCCCGTCCTGAACCACTCTCGCGTCCGAGGCGACGGCCCCAGCGGCGATGAGCTCGTCGCGAACGCTGGGATGACAGGTCATCCGCCGCCCCTCCACGGCCCCTGCCCGCACCAGGACCAGCGGCGCGGCGCACACGGCAGCCACCAGCTGACCTCCCGCCAGAAGGCTCTGGACCGCGCTGATGACGCGCTCATCGGATCGCAGCCGCTCCATACCGCCCATGCCGCCGGGGAGCACGAGCGCGTCCACGGGCTGCACAAGCGCCTCTTCGAGTCCAAGCTCGGCCATCAGGGTGACCCCTCGGGAGGCCCGCACTGGACCCGATCCATCGAGGCCCGCCACGACGACCTCAAGGCCCGCCCGCCGCAGGACGTCGATGACGATGACCGCCTCCATCTCCTCGACCCCCTCCGCCAGAGGCACCACAACACGCTTGCTCATGGCGTGAGGATAGACGGGTCGGCGCAGCGGCGCCCGCCCTCACGTCAGCTTGCGACCCTCAGGCAGCCCGCCGAGCTGCGGAGGAGGCGCCAAAGACAGCGTCCCCCCAAAGGGCGAGGTTCCCGAGCAACCAGGTCAGCCGCCAGTGAGCCTGGGGGTCGCCGGCAACCGCCTGGAGCACCTCAGGCTCCACCCACTCCGCGAGGAATCCGGAGGCGGCGATCTCGTCCTTCACCGGCGCACACCAGGTCTCGAAGGGCAAGGGGAAGGACGCCTTCGGCCGCTTCTCGACCCGCTCTGGGATGGCGCCGCTGAAGGCTCGGCGCAGGATGACCTTCGAGCTCGAAGCCCCGGCCTTCCCGGCGATGAACTTCTCGGCCATGGGGAGCGACTCTGCGTAGCGGGCGACCTCCACGTCAGCGAAGGGGGTCCGCCCTTCGATGCCGTGGCGCATGGTGGCCCCGTCCAGTCGCTCCAGCAGGGAGCTGAGGTTGAAGCGGCGCTGAAGCTGGAGGTGAGCGTCGAGCGCGCTGCCCCCGACCCGCATCTGGGCCTCGCTCAGGGCGTACGCTCGCTCGTAGGCATTCACGACGAACTCTGACTGTCCCGCCGCGTCGCCGCGGAGGAGCCCGTCCTGGGCTCCTGGAGACACCCAGGCCGTGGCCTCGAGGTGAAAACGAGCCGCCCCGATCGGGGGGGCCGAGAGGTGACCGTGAGCCGCGTAGGCCGAGAGCACCGCGTCGTAGCCGCCGAAGAGCTCGTCGGCCCCCTCTCCGGAGAGCGCCACGCGCGCCCCCGACTCACGGACGGAGGCAGCCAGCCGCGAGATCGCGACCTCGTTGGGCGTGGAGAGCGGCTGGCCCAGGTGGGCCACATGCTCGCGCCAGGCTCCCATGAAGTCGGCCGCTTGAAGATGAACATCGTGGTGCCGGGTCCCGAGCTCCCCGGCCAGGGTGCGCGCCTCAGCAGGATCCGGGCTCACCTCCACGCCGCCGTCGACGCCGGAGGCACACCAGGTCGCCAGGTCATCACGCTGTGCCGCGATGATCGAGGCGATGATCGTGCTATCGAGGCCGCCGGAGAGCATCGCGCACACCGGGACGTCGCTCACCAGGTGCGCCAGAACGGAGTCAGTGATCACGGACCGGCAGACCTCGGGGTTCGGGTCAGCCGGCGCTGCGCCGAAGAGCAGTCCAGGGGTGTAGAGCTGCACCGGCCGGGGGCGCCGCTTGCAGAGGTCAACCTGAAGCGTCTCCCCTGGTTGGACCGCCTCGACGCCCTCGAACAGGGTCCGGCCCGCCATGGTCCTGCGGCTCGTGGCGAGGTAGGTGGAGAACATCTCCATGTCCGGCGCGACGCGCACCCTGGGATGCGCCACGAGGGCCCGCGCCTCGCTCGCGAACGCGAGGCCCGTGGGCGTCGACGCCCAGACCAGAGGCTTGACGCCGAGCGGGTCACGGGAGAGCAGGGCCGTCCGGGTCTCGAGGTCGACGAAGGCCAGCGCGAACATGCCCCGCATGGACCCGATCGCTCCTCGGCCCCCGAGCGTCAGCGCCCAGAGCACCGTCTCCGCGTCGCAGGCCGTCTGAAAGCCCGCTCCGCCCGTCGCCTGGAGGACCGCTGGCTCGAGCGATGCCCGGAGCTCTGCGTCGTTGTAGAGCTCGCCGTTGTAGACGAGGGCGTACCGCCCACAGGGCGTCGTGATCGGCTGTGCGGCCGCGCCGTTGCGGGGATCACGCACGGCGAGCCGCGTATGACCCAGGAGAACGTTCTCACCGCGCCATAGCCCGCGGCCGTCCGGGCCGCGGTGATCCAGCTCAGCCAGCCAGCGCTCGGCCTGAGCGTCCGTCAGACCTACCGCCTCTCCGCGAGCCGTCACCTCTCCAAGAATTCCGCACATTGCCCCAGTCATCGGCTGGATCCCCTCGGAGGATGAGCGATCCGCGCTGAACCCCGCCAACAGGCGCGCCCTCGAGGCCTATGAGGGTGTCCAGGCCGCTGAAGGTGGGCTCCTCAGCGCCTCGGACGAGCCACGACGAGCACGTGGAAGCCGAGGAGTGAGAGGCCAGGGACGGCGCAGAGGACCCGATCGATCCCGATGAAGAGCCTCGTCAGGAGCGCAGAGCCCGGGATAAACCGGAGCGCGCCGAGGTGATCGGGGAAGCCAGCGAAGACGTAGGCGAGGACGCCGAACTTCTTGGTCTTTAGGACCTCCATCCCGGCCTGCTCGGTCAGCTCCACGATCCCCTTGCGGGTGAAGCCCTGGTCCCCGACGTCAAAGTGGGGGCTCTTGCGGTACATCACCGCCCGGGCGAAGCGGATGAGCGGGTTGTCGTTGCAGGGCTCGCTCATGACGAGCAGGCCATCGTCGGTGAGCATGTCCTCGCAGCTCTCGAGGAAGCCCACGTGGTCACGCATGTGGTGCAGGCTGCCCTTGCAGAAGACCACGTCGAAGGCCGCCTCCCGGAAGGGCATGTGTTCTGCATCAGCCGTCACGAGCCGCGCGTTCGGAACGTACGCCTCGCTCACCTTCAGCATCTCGTGACTGATGTCGAGGCCGACGGCTCCGGGTCGCTGCGCCTCGAGCTCGGCGAGGAAGAACCCGGTCCCGCACCCGATGTCCAGGAGCCGCGTGGCGGACGCCGGGGCATGGCGGATCATCTCCGCGTGCCACTCCTCCTGGAAGAGGCGGCTGAAGGCGAACGAGTATCGATACGCGTAGCGCGGCGCGAGCGCGCGGTGGAGCTCGATCTGCGCCTGGGCGTTGGAGTCGCTCGACATGACGGTCGAAGTCTACCCGGCCCGCCCTGTCCGGGTCAGTTCCGCTCGACCCACTGCTGGGCGATCGTCCGCAGGTCGATCTCGGCCCCGTCATCGGCGCCGAAGTACCGGCGTTCAATCTGGAGCACCGTCGCGTCCAGCTCCCGCTGCGTGGCGCTGTCCATGTGGTTCGCCCGGCGGACCTCGCCCAGGAGGGAGAGCACGGTCACGGGGGTGATCTCGTCCGGGAGGCTCGGACCGGCGGTCTCGGCGTCCTGGGCCCCATCCTCCCTGGGGCGCAGCAGCCAGGCCGCCGCGCCGCCCAGAGCGAGGAGCAGCAGCCAGGGCCACGCCGAGCGGCCTCCCTCGGCTCCATAGTCGCTGCCAAGCTGGACCACCATCTCGGCGGTCATCAGGTCGGCGTCGTCGTAGCGCTGGAAGACGGCCTGGGTGTCCGCCTCGAGGGGCGCCGCGAACTGGAACTCGATGGGCGTACCGGCACCCTCGCGAGCCTCCATCTCCACCACCCAGAGGCGCTCGGACACCACGGCCTCCTCGTCGTCGGCGAAGCGGACCACGGACACGCCCTGCCCCTCGGTCTTGGTGACCTCGAAGCCCTCGGGGGCGAGGTCGACGATCTGATCCAGCTCGGGCACGAGCCCGTTGGCCTGGGCCTTCACCTCAAGGGTCAGGACGCCCTCGTCCGCGCGGCGTTCGTCAAGGATCTGGGTGACCTGCAGGTTCTCGTGGGGCCGGGTCCCGCCGCCCGCCGAGGCGTCGATGGCGACCACCGGCGAGGTCACGGGGAGGACCACGTAGCCGGTCACGTCATTGAAGTCGAGGTCCAGCTTCAGGGGCGGGACCCGGTCCACCGCCGCGTCGCGGGCCGTGGCGAGCACGTAGGCGTAGGGGGTCCGCCGCCAGCCGTAGTCGTCATCGGCCTTCGAGGCGGCGTCCTCGCGGTTGAAGGTGACGGACACCACGTCGAACTGCTCGCCGAGGGTCGCGCGCACGGACTCCTCGAACTTGTCCCGGTAGTTCTCCTGGGGCCGGCCGTAGTTGTAGTAGCTGTTGACCGCGTTGGCCTGGTTCTGAAGGTACTTGGCGAAGCCGCCGCTCTCGCGGGCGATCTCCTTGGTGTACCGGATGTCGACCTTGATCCCGAAGGGCTCCGTGCCGACGTCAGCCGAGCCGTCCACCGCGGTCACCAGCTCGATCTCGGTCACGAGGTCGGCGTAGTAGTCGTAGACCCGGCGCGCGGCCTTGGCCTGCGGGTGATCACCAACGACCTCGAAGCCCGCCTCGAGGAAGCGGTTCTTGCAGGCGGGGTTCACGCTGCTCAGGCGCGTGAACAGGTTGTTCGCGAACATCGCGAGGTGGGCCTCGGCGGCCTCGCCCCCGATATCCTCGAGCATGTCAGAGATGAGCGGGATCTCCTTGCGCACCAGGATCGTCTCCTGGTCCACGGCCGCGAGGTCGGTCGCGCCGAGGGCCGAGTTGAACCACAGATCGAAGACCTGGGTGGAGTACTCGGAGGGCTTCAGGTCAGGCACCGACTCGACGTAGTGCAGCGCGGCCTCCCCGAAGAGGTCCAGGGCGGCCCGGCGCCCACCGGCGAAGTCAGAGCTCTTCTGGAGCTTGTTGCGGTAGTTGTTCAGGTCGTGCATCAGCGACGCGCGGGCCGCCTCGAGCTGCCAGGCGCCCACGTGGGCCTCGATGGCCCCGTCCAGCATGGCCGACGCGAGCTCGTAGCCCCGCTGGACCTCGGCCTCGATGTCCTTCTGCTTGCGGTTGGTGCCCGCGTTCTTCTGGACCTCGGGGGAGCGCCAGATCGTGGCGAGGTTGGCCCGCATGGTCTGGGCCATGGAGGCGAGGGTCTCGGGGTCGAGGGTCTCGAGGTCGCCAAAGACCCTCTCCATCACCTCGACGCGGTAGATCTCGGCCGCGCTGTGGCTCTGGATGAAGGCGCGAACCAGGAGCTTCGAGTCCACCTCGACGCCCTCCACTGCGCGCAGCCGCGCCACCCACTCGGAGAGGTCCTCGAGGTTCCGCTCCTGCTTGCTCCGGGTCAGCGGGATGCCGCTCGCGCGCTGATTGAAGCCGTAGGAGTAGTTGTAGATGTTCGAACGATTGCGGCTCGCGTTCGGGTCGTTGTTCTGGATCCAGACGTCCATGAACGAGCGGGCGAGCTCGTTGGCCTTCTTCGGGTTCGAGGCCGCCAGGTCACGGATGAACGGGAAGGCGAGCTTCTCCTCGCCGACCTTCAGGTAGAGCTCTGCGATGGTCTGATCCACCTTGGGCCGAAGGCTCTCGGGCAGCGCGTCGCGCCAGCCGCCGTCCGGGCGGACCTCGAGCAGGTCGTCCGGCTCGATGGGGTTCACCGGGCGGTTGTAGTTGTTGTAGCGGTAGCTGTTGTCCTCCCAGTAGATGTTGCCGAAGGCGTCCCGGCGGGTGATCGGGCCCATGGAGGACTGCT
>Ga0213863_10003447_pt1 | contig 10907 bp, 7 predicted proteins | sample PICome_8_FD_160128 | JGI IMG/M metagenome (GOLD analysis project Ga0213863, IMG submission 160128) | Coastal seawater microbial communities near Pivers Island, North Carolina, United States - PICO497 | ecosystem: Environmental > Aquatic > Marine > Coastal | place: USA: North Carolina | collected... | reverse complement strand
AAGACGCCCTCTTACGCCACATGCAAGCCTTCGGCTACACCACCGAGACCATGCAGTTCATGCTCATTCCTCTGGTCACAGAGGCGCGCGATCCGCTGGGCTCCATGGGTAACGATTCGGCGTTGGCCTGTTTGTCTGACAAACCGCGCATGATCTACGACTATTTCAAGCAGCTTTTTGCTCAGGTCACCAATCCGCCGATCGACTCGATTCGCGAAGAAGTGGTCATGTCGCTAGAGTGCTTTATCGGTCCCGAGGGCAATATGCTCGACACGGCGGCCGAGCAGGCACACCGCCTGAGCCTTAGCCACCCCATTCTGTCAAACAAAGAGCTCGCCGATATCCGCGACCTCGACAGCCACGGCATGCGCTCGAAGACTCTGGATATGACATTCGCTGCTGACTCGGCCGAAGGTTATTTAGAGGCGCTAGATCGACTCTGCGCCGATGCCGAGCAGGCCATCGTCGACGGCTACGCCTTTGTCGTGCTGTCTGACCGCGCAATGAGTGCGTCGCGCATCGCAATTAGCGCGCTGATCGCCTGTGGCGCAGTGCATCATCATTTGGTCGCGGCGCAGAAGCGCACGCAGATCGGAATCGTCATCGAAACCGGCGAGGCACGCGAGGTTCATCACTTCTGCCTGCTCACCGGTTACGGCGCCGACGCGGTCAACCCTTACCTCGCCTTCGAGTCACTGTGGCAGGCGAGCAAAGACGGCCTGATTAGCAAGAACGCCGAAGACGAGGAGTCGCTGGTTAAGGGCTATAAGAAGAGCGTCGCCAAGGGCATGCTAAAAGTGATGGCCAAGATGGGCATCTCAACGTTGCAGTCTTACAAGGGCGCGCAAATTTTTGAAGCAGTTGGTCTGGCAGATGAAATCGTCCAGCGCTGCTTCGTCGGCACTGCTAGCCGAGTACAGGGCGTTAAATTCCCCGTACTCATTGAAGAGACTCGCCGACGTCACGCACTAGGATTCCCGCAGCGTGAAAGCCAGCGCATTCCAGCGCTTAGCAATCCTGGCGATTTCCACTGGCGCTCCGGCGGCGATGCACATATGTGGAACCCTGATTCCATATTCAACCTGCAGCTCGCCGCGCGCAATAACAACGTGAACGCCTACGCCGCGTTCGCCAAGCACACTAACGAAGAGAGCACGCGTCGCTGCACCTTCCGCGGTCTGCTGAAGTTCAACACCACTATCGACTCGGCTATTCCGTTAGACGAAGTTGAGCCCGCTAGCGAGATCGTAAAGCGATTCGCCACCGGCGCCATGAGCCTGGGTTCAATCTCACAAGAGAGCCACGAGTCGCTAGCGGTTGCGATGAATCGCATTGGCGGTAAATCCAACACCGGCGAAGGTGGCGAAGACCCCTACAGATTTGAACCGCTAGAAAACGGCGACTCCAAGCGCTCGGCCATTAAGCAGGTTGCCTCGGGTCGCTTCGGCGTTACGGCGTGGTATCTCACCAACGCCGACGAACTGCAAATCAAGATCGCGCAGGGCGCTAAGCCAGGCGAAGGCGGCGAACTGCCGGGCGGCAAGGTAGACGACTACATTGCCAGCATTCGTCACTCGACACCGGGAGTGGGCCTCATTAGCCCGCCGCCGCATCACGATATCTACTCTATTGAAGACATCGCGCAGCTGATCCACGATCTAAAAAACGCCAACCGCGCAGCGCGCATTAGCGTAAAGCTGGTCGCCGAAATCGGCGTCGGCACGATCGCTGCGGGCGTCACCAAAGCGAAGACCGACCATCTGGTCATTTCTGGCCACGACGGCGGAACGGGCGCGTCTCCACTCACGTCTATTAAGCACGCGGGCCTGCCTTGGGAGCTCGGTCTGGCCGAGACTCACCAGACTCTGGTAATGAACAATTTGCGCTCGCGCGTCACGCTGCAAACCGACGGTCAGCTTAAGACCGGCCGCGATATCGCGATTGCCGCGCTACTTGGCGCCGAAGAATTCGGTTTTGCCACAGCCCCGCTCATCACGCTGGGCTGCATTATGATGCGCAAGTGTCACCTAAACACTTGCCCTGTCGGCATCGCCACGCAGGATCCCGAGCTACGTAAGAAGTTCAAAGGCAAGCCAGAGCACGTAACCAACTACCTCTTTATGGTGGCTGAAGAAATGCGCGAGATTATGGCTAGCCTCGGCATTCGCTCGGTCAACGAGATGGTCGGCCGCGCTGACCTGCTCAACATGAACGACGCAATCGACCACTGGAAAGCCAGCGGAATCGATCTCACGTCTATCCTGACTCCTGCCAAGGTCGTGTTCGAGAACACCGGCTTTTACAAGATGCAGGAGCAAGATCACGGGCTAGAAAAGGCTCTGGATAACGAACTGATTAAGATGGCCCGCGAAGGCATCGAAGACGGCAAGGTCGTTCACATCGAGCACGACGTCGTGAACATCAACCGCGTTGTCGGCACGATGCTATCGAACGAGGTAGCTAAGCGCTGGGGCGCCGACATGCTCCCCGACGACACGATCAATATTAAGCTCAACGGCTCGGCGGGACAGAGCCTCGGTGCGTGGCTCGCTAGGGGCGTTACGCTAACCGTTGAAGGCGACGCCAACGACTTCGTCGGCAAGGGTCTGTCGGGCGGTAGAATCGTTCTCTATCCGCCGAAGCAAAGCAGCTTCAAGTCGGAAGAAAATATTATCGCAGGCAACGTTAACCTTTACGGCGCCACCGGCGGCGAAGCCTTTATCCGCGGCATAGTCGCCGAGCGCTTCGCAGTGCGTAACAGCGGTGCTAGCGCGGTTGTCGAAGGCATAGGCGATCACGGCTGCGAATACATGACAGGCGGGCGCGTAGTGATTCTCGGTAAAACAGGACGCAACTTCGGCGCCGGTATGAGCGGCGGCATTGCCTATGTTTGGGACCCGGAAGGCGCGTTCCCCAAGCAGTGTAACGGCGAGACCTTCGAGCTCGAGGGCGTTGCAGACGCCGAAGATATCGAGGAGCTGCATGCTCTCGTGAAGAAGCATTACCTCTACACCGACTCCGACGTGGCCAAGCGCCTGATGGACGATTGGGATCTCGCACTCACGCAGTTCGTGAAGGTAATGCCTACAGACTATAAACGCGTTCTAGCCGAGCGCGCAGTGACAGCGGCCTAAACACCGCCGCTGCATTGAACGGCCAGAGCCCTTAGGGCTTTGGCTAGTGATCCACTTGTGAGCGAGCAGGGCTCGATTCACCAGAGAAGGCCGAGTGCCACGCAGGAAGAGACCATGGGAAAGCCAACCGGATTTAAAGAGTTTACGCGCCAGACTGTGCCCTATCGCAATGCGATGGACCGACTGATTGACTACAAAGAAATCTACACCGCGCCGGAAGACGCCGCGCTGCAAACTCAGGGTGCGCGTTGCATGGACTGCGGCGTGCCTTTTTGTCAGTCGGAAAACGGCTGCCCCGTTTACAATCTTATCCCCGAGTGGAACGACCTCGTTTACAACGGTCGCTGGGAAGAAGCGCTAGAGCGTCTGCACAAGACAAACAACTTTCCGGAATTCACCGGCCGAGTCTGCCCTGCGCCCTGCGAAGGATCCTGCGTACTGGGTTCTACCGAGCCGCCGGTTACCATTAAGAACATTGAAAACGCCATCATCGACAAAGGCTTCGAGAACGGCTGGGTTAAGCCGCAGCCTCCTGAGTCGCGCAGCGGTAAAACAGTCGCCGTGGTTGGCTCAGGCCCCGCGGGTCTCGCAGCGGCGGCGCAGCTAAACAAGTCAGGCCATAACGTGACCGTGTACGAGCGCGACAACCGCATCGGCGGCCTGCTCATGTACGGCATTCCCAATATGAAGCTCGAGAAAGACATCGTTGACCGACGCGTGAACATCCTGCGCGAAGAAGGCATCGAGTTCGTCACGGGCGCCGATATCGGTGGCGCCGGCGAAAACGGCATTGGCATCGACAAGTTGGTCGCCGACAACGACGCGGTCCTGCTTGCTACAGGCGCGACAACGCCGCGAGACCTGCCGATTCCCAACCGCGAAGGCGATGGCATCCACTTCGCGATGGAGTTCCTAAAGAAGAACACATCTAGCCTGCTCGATTCGCAGCTCGAGAACGGCGACTACATTAGCGCCAAGGGTAAGAAAGTTATCGTTATTGGTGGCGGCGACACCGGCACCGACTGCATTGGCACGTCGCTGCGTCATGGCTGCGAGTCACTAGTTAACTTCGAGATCATGCCTAAGCCGCCTATCGAACGAGCCGACGACAACCCCTGGCCGCTGTGGCCAAAAATCTACCGCGTAGACTACGGTCACGAAGAAGCGGCGAAGAAGTTTGGCGAAGACCCCCGTGTTTACTCGATCTCTGGCAAGGAATTCGTACGCGACGAAGACGGCAAGCTGCTCGGCATTAATACGGTGAAGGTAGACAACAACTTTAAGGAAATCCCTGGCACTATCGAATTCTGGGAAGCGGATCTTATACTCCTGTCTATGGGCTTCCTAGGGCCAGAGCACTATGTGAGCGAAGCGCTAGGTTTAGAATTAGACGGGCGTTCCAATTACAAGGCCGAATACGAAGAGTTTGCCACTTCGAGCCCCAAAGTCTTCGCTGCGGGCGACTGCCGCCGCGGGCAGTCTTTGGTGGTACGCGCGATCGATGAAGGCCGCAAGGTTGCAGAGAAAATAGACGACTATCTAAACTGAGTTTAGGTAGCCTCGCCCAGCTTTGGTTGCCGGACGCGGGCGATAGCGGCTCTTACGGGGCAGGCAGTACATAGATCGTCTGCCTGTCGCCGTTAGCGTAGTAGCTATGGTAGTCGGGTTCGCCGTAGCCGTTTAAGTCCCCTACGTTGATAAAGACTATTGGCCTGCCTTCTTTGGCAAACAACGCGTTGGGCGTGACTTCGTAGTCGGCTAATTTAGAGGGCTACGGGAACACATAAATCACCTGCCTATCCCCATTGGGATAGTAGCTGTAGTAGTCCACTTCGCCGTCATCGTTCAGATCCCCCGCCTCGACGAACACGATGTCCCGGTTGTCATTGGCGGTTACCTTGTTCGGGTCAACCTCGTACGCGGCTAGTAGCTGCACCGTGCGGCCGTAGTAGCCCACGCTGATTACCCCCGCGCTGCTGATGCGCGCAAAGCTCACCCCAAGCTCGTCTAGCAAGCGCTGCTTGAGTGCGAACCAGTCACTGGGCACCGGCACCATCTCCTGCTCCATGATCTCACCTGCCGCGTTCTCACTAATGAACGACACCTGCTCCACATTCGCAAGCCACGGCGACGGGTAGAAGTGGAAGCCCAGCTTGCGCGAGCGCACCGCCCTAAACGCCGAGATCCCCGGCCTGCCCACGTACCGCGGCTGCGTCGCCTCAAGCCCCTGCTTCGTGTCGCGCGTGAACACGAAGTTGGACGCCTCAGATAGATGGACGATTTCTTGACCCCCGTCACCTAATATCAGGACATTTTGGGAAGATAGATGGGGGACCACTTGCTTGAAGCGAAGGAAGTGATACTGCAGCCCTTACTAGGACACTCGTTTCAAGGAGGAAGAGACGCGGTTGAGCTAGCTGGTGAGGGCCACCTACCCAGCTTCCCCGCAGTGCACACAGCGCTTGCTGATGAGGTTCAGCAAGATATTGCGCACGAAGAACTGCTCGCCGCAGCGGGGACAGCGGCGGCGCACCATGTCCAGCGCGAACACCGCATACAGGGCAATGTAGACCCACATAAGCGTGCTCACATCTCGGCCATTGCTGAGCAGAGACCACACCGCTAGCACATACAGCGGCAGGGTCAGAAAGCACACCAGCAGGCGCGTTCTGGCACGAAGCAACTGTTGAACTGCCGCTTCGTGCTTATCTGTGCTGTTTTCGCTCTGATGATCGTCCATGCTTGCCTTCCTTCACTTTGCGCCGCGGCGGCCCGCTCTTTTTTTTTATTCTTTCGGCTGCTGCTTTGCGCACTCTAGCCTACTGACCTTGCCGCAGCCGTAAACACTCCACAGATGCTACTGATATCCCTGTGCCTGCAGCTTGAACAGCGTCGCATACTGCCCGCCCAAAGCGAGCAGTTCCTCGTGACTGCCCTGCTCCATTATCTTCGATTTTTCTAACACAATAATGTGGTCCGCACGGCGTACCGTGGAAAAGCGGTGGGAGATGATGATCGAAATGCGATTGGCGGTCAGCTCGGCGAAGTGCTCGAATATATCGGCCTCAGCCTTGGCGTCGATGGCCGCAGTGGGCTCGTCGAGAATTAGAATATCGGCTTGGCTGCGCATAAACGCGCGCGATAGCGCGACCTTCTGCCACTGTCCGCCCGACAGCTCTTTGCCGTCTTTAAACCACGTGCCTAGCTGCGTGTCGTAGCCGCTAGGCAGGTCGCGGATAAAGTCATCGGCCATGCCTTTCTGCGCCGCGCTTTCAATCTCTTTACGCGCCGCTTGCTGCTCGGAGGCGTCCAAAGTCTCGGCATCGCCAATGGCGATATTCTCTCCTACCTTGAGCTGGTAGCGCGCGAAGTCTTGGAAAATAACACCGATTTTTCGGCGCAGCGTATCAACGTCCCATTCAGACAGCGCTAAGCCTTCGAGCAGGATTTGGCCCTGCGTTGGCGTATAGAGCCTTGTGAGAAGTTTGATTAGCGTGGTTTTGCCGCTGCCGTTTTCGCCGACAATCGCCAAGCTCTCGCCGGGGGTTATGTGGAGCGATACGTTGTCCAGCGCTGGGGTGTTACTGCCGGGGTAGCAGAAGCTTACGTTCTCGAAGCGAATGCCGTCGTCGGGTTTTGGCCCACTGACCTTATCGCCGCTCTGCTCGGGCACTTCGTGGGCGAGGTATTCGGTAAGATTCGACAAATAGAGATTGTCTTCATACATGCCGTTTACCGCAGTGAGACTGCTGGTCACCGAGCTTTGGCCGAGCCTAAACTGCGCGATATACATGGTCATCTGCCCAATAGTGATGACCCCTGCGATCGTAGCGAAGTCAACCCAGCCGTAGGCGAAATAGAACGCGGCGCTAGCCAATATGCCCAAGCCATAGCCCCAAGCGCCGCGCCTCAACACCAGGCTTTTGTCTTCGTTGTAAATCGCGAGAAAAATATCGACATAGCGCTGTAGGAAAATCTTACCCAGCTGCAGCAGCTTGACCTCTTTCACGCCGTCCTCGCGCGTGAGCACCATTTCCAAATAGATCTGCATGCGGCGCTCGGCGGAACGGCGCTTATTAACGCGGAAGGCTTCGCCGGAGAATTTCGCCTCGGCAATGAACGCCGGCACGCCAGCGAGACTCAGCAGCAACACCGCCCACGGCGAGAACTGAAAGAGAAACGCGGCAATGGCCACCAAAGAGATGAGGTTGCGCAGGAGATCGAAGGTTTTGGTTACGAGGCTAAGGGGCCGAGAACTCGCTTCGCGTCGCGCTCTCACTAGTTTATCGTAGTATTCCGCGTCTTCGAAATGAGCGAGCTCAAGAGTGAGAGCCTTTTCCAAAATCATGACGTTGATCTTGTTGCCCAACAGCACACGCAAAATCGCCTGACAGATCGTGTTGGCCTGCTGTGCCGCGGTCATCAGAAGCACTAAAGCAACTTCGATAAAAACGAAACTGAGCGCCTGCGCGCGCGCCGCCTCCGCGACCTCGGCGCTGCCACCCATGGCGTCTGCCACGGCGTCTACGAACAGGCCACCTATCGAGGCAATCGCAGCTGGGAGCACGCCAACGACTAAAGTAGTTACCGCCATGGCGACCATCAGCCCGGCGCTCGTCTCCCACACAATACGCATAGCCACAGCGCTGTAGCGAAACACGGAGAAGAATCGGGAGACTGCGTTGCCCTGCGCTGCTTGTTTCTCGCTATTCACTGAATACCTAAAACCTTAGTCGACTACTGCCATACTTCTAGATGATTAACCCGAGTGACCCGGCGCGGCAGATGCAGCCGCAAGAGCGGCCCGAGACCGCTCTGCGCGAAGATGCCGTCTAGCTGCATGCGTTCATCGGCGCTTAGCCTTTCAACCGCTGCCTGCACCCTTTGCAAAAGATAAAAGCGGTACGGCATAACGACTGTCGTGATTTCAATTCCCCGCCACTCAAATGTGGCCATGTCGAGGTTACGTGCCGCGGGGTCATCGAGACCATTACTGCCCGCTGGCAAACTGGGCCTTTCGGCAAGCCACGCCGCAGCATAGGCCACATGGACTTGTAGCTCCGGTAAGTAGTCCTCGGCGATAAACCCCAGCAGGGCCGTGAGGCTCGCAGGCAGCGCAGTGTCGGCAAAGAGTCCCGCTGGCATTTGAGCCGCGATATGATCTTCGATGGCCTCCGGCGCATTCATCCGCTCGGTCCAGCGGTGCACGTGGGGCGCAACCCGTTTCATGAGTGCAGCGGGGTATGGGTCTCTGCCTAGGTGAGCATACAACGGGCCCAGCAGAGTGTAGTCTGCTAGCGTGGGGTAAGCACCCAACAGGAAGGGCGTAGCACTTACGTGGTTCTCGAGAAGCGCAAGAAAGGTTTCGTAGCTGCGCTCGATGGTCTCGATGCTGTGCGGCGCCACACCAAAAAGCTGCGCGGCCTTGCGCATGCGACCGCTAGATTTCAAAAAGGTCGCCTCGCGCTCCTCAGCATTCATTCCCGTCGGCATCACGTCTTCGAAGGCAGCCTGAAGAAATGCCAGATTACTGTCGTCGAAGTTCCACCTGTAGTGCATGGCAGGGCGGAGCAAACCCTCGGAACCGAAGAGCTCAAACAGACTAGAAACTACGCCGACAATACCGTCAGGAGCCAGTGTGGGGCCAAGTCTTTCATCACTATTATGGCGCTCTTCTAATGCGTCGATGATATCGGTGCCGTCCTGAAGTAATTCCCCCTCGGGGGTTTTGACTACAGGAATGATCCAGCGGCCAACATGCGGCACTACCGTCTTGAGGAATTCTTCACCGCCCGCAGGCTTTTCAACAAAAGGCAAGCGGCGCAGGCGCAAATACGCCCTAACCTTGGCGGTATATAAAGAACCTGCCATTCCATAAAGTGTGTAGCTGTCGCTGGTCATGAAGCGTCCGAAAGACTCAATAGACTAACAGGCCTCACCCAAGCAAGGCCTGTTGCAGAGGCGGGAAAAACTAAAGCTTCGTAAACTTAAGGACGATGCGGTCTGTGTTGCGCGCGAGAGCTTCATCGAAGGGGCCCACGCTATGGTCGTCGGCGGGGTTGTCTAGCAGCTGACTCGTTGCGACCAGCGCGAATCCGGCCTGCAGAATCGCGTTTACTGCCTCGTCGAAAGCGATTCGGTGAAGCGACTGATTATCAGCGCCAGAATCACCTTCGTGATCGATCACGCCCAAGACGCCACCTGGCTTTAGTGCAGCCATGGTTTCCGCCAAAATAGCCTGCGCGGCGGCTGGATTAGAGTTGTGGAAGTCGTGAAAATTGAGCGCGGTAAGCGCGAAATCAACGCTCTCGGCGGGAAGCTCGGCGACGGGGGCGTTCCACGGCTTGACATTGGCGAGACGCGCAGCCCGCGCGGCGGCGCCGTCGGCATTGCGGCCACCTGGCCTGTTCTGCATGTATACCGTCCCATTAGGACCAACGGCATAGCTCAGCACTTCGGTGTACCAACCCACCGACGCATTAATATCGAGAACGGTCATTCCTGATTCTACGCCCATGAAGTCCAAAACCTGAGGCGCTTTGCGGCTGGCGTCTCGCTCTTTGTCGGCTGCGGGCCGTTGGGGGCTAGCCATGGCGCGCTCTAGCGCCTCAATGTCTAAGGCCTGTGTCGTTGACGGAAGCAGGCTCAGTAAGCCCAAGGTACAAACAATTCTGGTTAATCTGCGCTGCATGCTGTCTCCTTGATTCGTAGTCCGTTGACGGGGATGTTTGGGGCTGTGGATTCGCACTTAGCCGCCATAGCAGTGCTGGCGACAGCGTAGTCCAAAACAACCGCAGAATAACGCAGCCCCAAGGCCGTTAGCGAGGGCTATTTGGCCGACCAGCATGGGTCACATACAGCGTTGAGTGGGATAAGCGAGGTAAAAAGAACATCTAGTGAAGACGGCGAGAGGCCTTAAGCTCAGTCTCGAAGAACGCTTTAACCTCTAGCAACTGGTCTAGATCGCACTCGGTCTCCATCAACGGCAGATGATGCTCGATGTCGCTGAGGATATTGGTCAGACTCGCGGTGTCTAGGATGCTTAAATCGAGGTCGAATGGAAATGAAGACTGCTTAGACATTGCTACAACGACTCCCAACTAGACCCGAATTATCCAAAAGCGCCTTCAAAGGCGTCTATTTGCCCAAATTGCCGAAAGCTTGGGGCCACACTACGAATCAGGTGACTGGCGCCCTAGCTTGCACACAAAAAAGTATCGACTGGCCTTAAGAAAACCTTATAAGAAATTCTAAACCTTGCAGTTTTGGCGATTAGTTTGACGGGAGAATAGGCCGAATTAGGCGCCCAAAGCCTCTTTGGCGAGGGCTTTGCGCAGGCCGGCGAAGCGATTAACGCCGTTCAAGCCTAGGTTGCGCAGCCAGCGCAGCGCTGGGGGCTGGTCGGCGAAACCGCGCTTAAAGCCCTCCATGAGCGCCATCATGGCTAAATTCGGCCCCATGCGACGGCGCTGATAGCGCCCCATTATGAGGGGGTCTTCGGGATGGCGGTCGCTGGCGATGCCGGCCTCCAGAGCTTCGGCAAGGGCTAGCACATCGAGAAAACCTAGGTTCACCCCCTGCCCTGCCAGCGGGTGAATGGTGTGGGCAGCATCGCCTGCCAGCACGATATTGTCTTGCACGTAACGCTTAGCATGGCGCTGACGCAGCGGGAACACAATGCGCTTGTCTACCGAAACCACACCACCGAAAGCGCCTTCCATTGCCGTATTCAGTGCAGCACCGAAGTCTTGATCATCTAGCGCCATCAGCTCG
>Ga0213863_10003446_pt1 | contig 10907 bp, 24 predicted proteins | sample PICome_8_FD_160128 | JGI IMG/M metagenome (GOLD analysis project Ga0213863, IMG submission 160128) | Coastal seawater microbial communities near Pivers Island, North Carolina, United States - PICO497 | ecosystem: Environmental > Aquatic > Marine > Coastal | place: USA: North Carolina... | reverse complement strand
TAAGCAATATAATCTCCTATGTCTCTGGGGATTGGGATGAATTTTGATCTACCTCTCATACAAATCTTTTATTTTTACATTATTAACTTCTTTTCTTATGATGACAATAGGGTCATTGTAGAAATTAGCGTCCAAGATACTCTCTTTATTATACTCCCAATGTCTCAAAGCATCACTTTCTTTGTGGAACTCTGGTATATCTGCAACTGGTTGATAAACAAAACCTCTATCTTTTACAATCAAGTAGACTTGCCTGTAACCTTTCATTTTTTAAACTCAAGCTTGATAGCTCTAGAAGTTCCTGCTAACCCAAGGTAAACATCATTACCCTTTGTCAATGCACAAGTAGAGTAGCCAGTTCCTAAACTCATGATGCCGGAACCCATTTTAGCTGAAACATACCCATCCATAAACTCATACTCATAATCTTTCCATTGGATCTCGTAAGTGTGAGGATTAATGCGGAAACATTTAGTGTCAGCCCAGAATGCACTGTAAAGCCAACCATCAGGAGCTAAGAACCCACTAAAATTTTTATTTTTATTAGCTACCTTCAGATAATCAGCTGGTAGATCAATCTCTTCGTAACTATCATTAGAACAATCAATAATGAGAATCTTCTTACCTACCCTAGGGAGACAGAAAACTTTGTTTACGCTCTTTACATATGTTGCCCCAACATACTTTACGCTAAACCCTGACACCCCTGATGTAACAGGCTTGCCCTCTAGCAAAAAGCTCGTTCCACTCTTGTCTATCTTGAGAATCTTATTGCCTAAAGCTGGAGGCATGTACACATTACCCTCTGAATCTGCAGCGGCACCCCACACATGACCAAAGAATCCCGGTTGTGGAGGGGTAAAGCAGCCAGTTTCGCCAGTTTTAATGTCTAGCGTGTAGATTTTTAGAGTTTTGGTATAAGAAGGCATATAAATGATACCATTTGCACCCTCAACCCCAGATCTAACCTGTGGACAACTTTTAAATTTCTTTTCGAGTGTTATATCTCCTGTATCTCTGTTTAAGCGACCTATAGAGGTTGAATAAGCTGGCAAGAAGTAAGTGAAACCGTTCGAAGACTCTACATTCCCTATAAAACCCTTGTATCCTGTAGCATTTCTACTAATAGAATCATTAGAAGTGTATGTTTCTATATGCATATCGGATTTATAACCCAATGAATGAATTACACCTTTGTTATCCATAGCCATTGTGCGAGTTTTTGTAAGGTTACCTTTGATCTCACCCGACAGATACCTAAAATTTGGCCAGAAAGTGGGCTTATTGACTGGTTCTTTAACCTCCTCTTTGACTGGTTCTGGAGGAGCTTCAACGCTAGAAGCTTCTTGCTTTAAATCTTCTAGGTCCTTTAATGACTTTGTCAGATCCTTTATCAGTTTGCTAATTATATTATGTATCATTGTATTATATCTTATGCTATTTTTTTATTTTTCTACTTAAAACATCCCCGGAAAAAGCAAGTCTATAATCCCAGAAGCTTTTATCAGAATTATTATCGCTGCTGCTAACACTACGTAACTAAACTTTTTAATCATCTTTTTGTGTAAACTCCCGGTTCATGCTCTTAAAATCCTCTTCATACTTATCAGCCCAAGAATTCTCTTTGTCCCCCTTGGCTCGGACCGACTCCTCATACTTTCTGTCCACCATCTCGTTCTGGATCTTCCTTTCTCTCCATGACGCAGGGTTAAGCACCTGAGAATCGATCCTACGCTCACGCTCGACAAACCATTCAGCAGGATGAAACATTTTGAACTTAAATATCTTCTTGATCAGACTCATAATATCAATCTTCATAATAATAACCAAAGTCGCCATCGCTGTGCATCCCCATCTTATACGAATAGGGAGTCTTGTCAAGCTCATTCATAAAGTTTTTGAACAAGATAAAATGTGACCTGACTTGTTTTTTATTAATTTTTATTGCTTCAGCCAGAGAGCATTTTCTTCTGGACATTGTAGGAAGAGCATGTTTGTAAATCAAAAACCTGTAAAACTTACAGACCGAAGGAAAGTTCAACCTCCCATTAAACAGATCATCAAAAAAGTTTATGTTAAATAAGTTATGTGCCAGTGTCGCATCCACCCTTACCTCCTCTGGAGTCCCAGCCAGTCCGACTGAGACCCCTTTACCCCATTGTGATACTATGTAGTTCATACTCTCTCAAGGATGGTTCTACCTTTTGGCGTGAGCTTCCGCTTCCCGTCTATCTCCAGAAAACCAGAGCGCAACAGATTGTTTTCTGCGTCTCTCTGGATCGCAGATCTCGACATCCCGGTCACAGCAGAGAGCATCTGCAAGGAGCTTGGGCCATTGGACTTGAGGGTCTTGAGTATCTGGACTTCAAGGTTAGAAAGGCCGAAGGGTCGAATACCCAGAACTTTCTTCATCTCATTCCAGTATGCTCTACTGAGCCTGTCTTTATTCTTGACATTGCAGAAGGCTTTGACCTCCAAAGCTCTCTTGACTGCACTTCTCGCATTACCCCGGACTGTATCAGCAACCTCATCGAGGATACCCTTATCGTAGTTGACCCAGCTAACTTTTTTCTGGATGATCGAAGCAAGGTCAACCGGGGAGTAAGTTTCGAAGTCTACGATAGTCATGCGATCTTTTAGAGGATCGAAGATCTTATGCATCTCTGTCGTAGCGAACAAGAAGTTTTGTTTTGTAAAGTCGAAGGTTGCGAACCCGTCACCAATAGATACTTCTTTCTTCTTAGCACCTTCTGTGTTGAATACAGTAAGAAAAATTTCTGTGAGATCCTTTGGAAGGGCATGGCACTCATCAAGCAGAACGGTGATTTCATTTCCTGCGATTGCAGTCATAAAGACCTGCTCGAAAAACTGCTGAGCATTTCTGATTGTGCCGCAGTTAATCTCCAAAAGTTTTCTATCGATTCCCTTGGCGAACTGCTTAGCAAACTCAGTCTTACCCAAACCCTTAGCACCATTAAACATAATTGGTGGTACGATAGCTCCGGCTTTGTGAGCTTTAGCATAGAAGCCTAATTTAGACTTGACTTCTTTCTGTCCTACTAATTCTTTGAACATCTTAGTATACTTTAAATTGGATTTTCTGTTCTTCCGGCTCCTCAACTTGAGTTGCAACCGGGGCTACGACAGGAGGGTTGGTTTCGATACCCATATCCTCTAACCACTTCGTCCCAACAACAATGTTTGCTGCAGCAGGAAGTTGACTCATAAGATCGGAGAGTTTGATCTTAGTGAGTGATGTGGAACCTTTGGGGCGGCCCCGGCCTCGTTTCGTTTCTTTGTTCATGATGTCGTAAGTATACATATTGGTTTGGGCGTGTCAAATTTAATTTAATTTAAATTCGAATTATTTTCTATACCAAGATCTTCGGGCTTAGGATCTCCGGTTTCTTGGTCAGCAATATCAGAGAGTTCAGCCATCATAGTCTGAAACTCCTCGTAGCACTCTGGACTAATAAAAATAGGGTGTTCAAATTCCATAACGAGGCCATTATGAAATCTGAAGCACCCCCGGTCAAGGTTTTTTTTGAATTAAAATTAAATTTCTTTGTCAACCATGTTTACTAAGTCCAAAGGAATCTTAAAAAACTTTTCACCTTTCTTCATATACTTGTTCTCTACGACCTCAGGCTTTAGATGTTTAATTTCGCTGCTCCAAAAATAAACAGCGTTATCTAACTCTTTGTTCCATATAAAGAATGCAGTCTGATTACCGAAGAATTTCTCTTTGCGAGCTGGGAGCTGAACATCTTTAAAATAAGGAGGAAATTTCTTCCCGCTCCAAACGTTCTTCACCTCGCACTCAACAAAGTATTTCTTTCCATTCTTTTCTGCAATCAGATCCACCCCATACTGGTTTGGATTATCTACCACTTCACAACCTTGAGAACGAAGAAATTGTTTTGTTCTTTCTCTGGCTGAATTATCGAACTTTTCAAAAAGTTTTTTATCAAATTTTTTGTACTCCCCCTGCATAGCAAAACCCATATTTGAAATTATTGTGTTCGATCTTGGACTTTTTGCCGCTTCTCCCTTGTCATAGCTTTAGCTAGGATAGTGTAACCAATGATATCGTTGAATGCATCATCGACACTTTCGTCTTTCACTTTAAGCTCACCATCGTTAGCGAAAGATCTAACCCTCTGGATCTTATCCATAAGCCTAATCATCACACCTATCACAGAGTCAACTCCGAGAACTTCTGTAGCCTTGAAGTTAGCAAAAGGGTCTTGGCTGGTTTCCCCTCCTGTATAGTCAGAGCTTTTACGACGAAGAGTATCCTTGAGGTCATTAGTGGTCTCTTCCAACATTGTTATTACTTCTTCAATATTCATTGATTAATTTTTGTTATTCATTCTGTTTATATGCTTTTCCCAAATGTCACCACCTGAGTTCTCATCTAAAAACTGCTTGGCTTCCTCCAGTCTAGCTTGTCGATCTTTTTGTATACAAGTATTATAGACTGCGAAAGGAAATTTGAAAGTTGCCATTATACCTACAAAAATACCAAATGGTATGCCTAAGAATATACAACCAATGATAATGCCTATGTGTTTGATGGGGTCTATATTTTTTCTCATTTTACTTTGTACCAAGTTGGAGCTTCCCTCTTTGTCCATTTAGCGAACCTCGATTTGTCGTAGTTGTAATACTCCCTGTATTTATCTACAACAGGTAAGTTTTCGAACTTAGGATGAGTGCGACACCTCTGGTCTTGGCTGATAGCTACAGCAAACTCTGTTAACGGACCAGAGGGGGTGGTAGCAAGATGCATATTCAACATACACCATTTGATAAACTGTTCAGAGAAATGGTCTTTGTCAGTCCTGAACTTCTTCTCTCTCGACATAGCCAATCCATGACGAATAAGCCACATCATGTTAGATTTTGTTTTCGTAGCCCATATGGTACAAGGATGCTTTGCGTATGAATGTTTCCTAGCGTTCCCTTTCTGGCTCCTTGGGCAACCTTTGCTAGCCAAGGTCTCCAAAGAGAAACAGTTTGCTAGCATCTGGGCAGTCTCTACAATCATCTTGGAAACATGCTTATCACAAAGGTTCTGAGCAGCTTTGTAAGGGTCTTTATCTGTTACGAATATGTTCATTACCCCCACAAGATATCAGTGTTTCACGTCTAGTCAAGGGAATTATGCCTATTTCTTAACAAAGATTCAATATCGTACAAATAACATTGTATCCCGTTAATTGTATAATCCCACATTGTGCTTTCTAATCTGCCAGAAGGTTCAATTTCTTGGACTAAATCGTCAAAAATCTTTCGTTTTTTTAAATCTAGCTCTGCTACGGACTTTTTAGCTTTCTTAATCAAATTCAATTCTTCTTCAAGTGTCATATTTTTATTTTAATTAAATACTCAAAAATGTCAAGAATTAAGTGTAACTATAGATATGAGCGAGAATCAAGTAGTGACAAACGCTTGGCAACTACAGTCTAACCGAAATTTTAACATTCCATTTAATTATGTATGGGATAGATCTAATTCTTATTGGAAGGCAATGGAATTAGGAGATTTAGGGTCTTATACTGATAATATCGTTGCAGGTGCTGATGACAGAATCTTAAAGTTTGGATCAAACCCCAATATACCAAATGATGTCAGCCTTTCCTCTCCAGAAACGGTTTGGGATGGCTCTACAGAATATGTATTTCCTCCTGATGCTGGAACGGGCATTCAGGTTAAATCTGATGATAGTGGAGATGCCCAAGAAATTGTTATTCAGGGGCTAGATGAGAATTTTAATTCAGCAAGTTGGACTGGCGACTTAAATGGCTTATCTGAAGTGAATGTAGATGGAACTTGGTCTAGGGTCTTTAGGGCTTTCAATAATGATAATACTGATTTTGCGGGAGATATCAATATCCATGCAAGCGGAGATGATTCCACCTCTTATGCAAAAATAATCAGCGCAAACAACCAAACATTAATGGCAGTTTATACTGTTCCAGAAAATACAACAGGTTATTTAATTCAATACGAAGCTTCTGCTCAAAATACTTTAAGTTCATCAAGCATAGGTTATACTTTAAATTTAAAAACAAGAGAATACGGCAAAGTTTTTAGAGTACAAGAAGTTACTTCTGTCACTACAGAAAATTCTCATATGCAACAATTACAGGTTCCCATTATCCTTGAGCCAAAAACAGATATTTTAGTAGATGTTGTTAGTGCTAATGGCACTAATGGTTCTGTAAACGCTGATTTTAGTATAGCTCTTCATCGTTAATATAATGAAAAAAATCTCTTCCGTAAATATCCTTAGCAAGAAGATTAAAATTATTTACGAGGATATGGAGGATTGGGGCGAATGTCTTTTGGATAATAAAATTATTAAATTAAATAAAAAATGTCTTAAAGACCCAGAACAACACTGGTGGACATTGGTTCATGAGGTCACACACATGATATTTGAACTCTCAGGGATAGCTTTTATGGCAGAAAATGATGAGGAAGCTTATGTCAGGTGCGTGGAAAACCTAGTCATTCCTTGGGTTTTAGACCATCAACACTTAAAAAAGTAAAAAAATAAATTATTTTAGGTGTAATAAGTAGTATGCCACGATTAAGTCAATCAGAAATACACTCAGACTTCTCTACAGCGTCAGGAACTTGGACTGGTTATAGAGCGGAAGTCACTGGTTTTTACAATGACTATCCTGATAGTGAGTTGAACGACCACATTACTAGGGAATTTAACAAGAAAATTAGGGATTTAAGCCAAAACGCTTCTCTGTATATCTCGCCTTATGATGCTGGGTTACGTTATACTGGAGACGGCTCAGTTTTTAACGGCTAAAAAGACTGCTTCCTTAAAGTCTTGAAGATGTCATACATACAGTGATCCTGTTTTGTAGCCTCTCTAACCTTGTTATTCACTTGAAATGAGTGTGAACTGTGGCACATCTCTCTTTTTATAACCCAACCATCCTCTATGAAGTATTCTGAGTTCCACTCAAAAACCTCACATATATAATCAGCTGCTATAAAGTGACGCTGAGATTCTGATATTTCAATTTCAACCTTTTGATTACCTGTTATCTTCATGATATTTATATACACTAAAAATGGTGCGCCCGACTGGATTCGAACCAGTGACCAAGGGTTTATGAGACCCCTGCTCTAACCACTGAGCTACAAGCGCATTACCAATGTCTGACTGTGTTTGCAATAATAAAACCACAAGTAGTTATATGTACAAACCACCAGAATGTTCGGATTAGGGCGGCGATGTCAGCTTCCCTAGGGTTGTCTGACACCCGCTCTCCCATTGTCCTACACCATATTCTCCACAATTTAGACTTAGAGTCAAGTGGTGATCTCATTCTAAAACTATTTTATTCATTCTCAAAAAATGACTCTTCAATATCCCCTAAGATATTATCCTCGCTTACTGGGGAATTATCAAGGATGACAGATACCATTTCGTCCTCCTCCTCCGTGGGGGTTTCATAACCATAAAGAATATTCATAAATCTTTCTGTAGAACCAAAATTATCAATGATATCTCCTTCCTCCAACTCATAGGTTCGAACCTGCTGAAGAGAGCGGAGTTCAATTTTTTTTATTTTCATAATTTAATAACCCCAACTATTTAAGGTGTGTTGAAACGGATTGTCTTCTATATTCTTAACCAAGTCAAGCATCTTCTCTGCTATTTCTCTTATTTCTTTCTGGGCGTGTTCACTCTTACGAAGCTTAATAAAGTTTGCAAAGCTTCTCATGTTGAACTGAACGTCAGCTTGTATGAGGCTATTGTAAGTCTTAAAGAAACGAGCGGATTCTTTTGCTCGTTTGCGTCCTAATTCTGGCTCCAGATCAGCAAGGCATTTGTGGTAAAGCCTATTACCATCCTCAGTATACTGCTTCAATTGTTGCTGCCAAAACTCTGGCCAGTCGTCAGGGATGAATGTTTTATCCTCTTTTAATTCTTTGTATCGTGCCGACTCAGCATTAAGCGAAGATATTCGATGCTTAAGTAGGTGAATATGAGAGGCGATATCACAATCAACAAGGAAATGAACGCTACCTTTTTCAAAGGGTGTTTCGTGTCCGTGGCTCCAAAGCATGTCGATGAGCTTCGGAATTCTCTCTCTTTTCTTTTCATTTAGGTCTCTACTGGTCGATGTCCATGCGCTACAAGCAATCACCTCGTCGCTTCCATAGTAACCCAATAACTCAACGGTGTTTTTCATTGTTTTTAGTATATTTAAAATAAACAGTATGTCAACAAAAACCCCCGCATTCTTTACGAATACGAGGGTGATTAAAATTAATTTATATTTATTTCTCCTCCGTTACCTCTACATCAACTGACTTCTTAGAATTAGCTATAACAACATAACAAAGAGCAGAAGTTACAATAGAAAATACTATAACTCTCAACATGGTGACAAAATAGTATTATTTGTCCCCTTTGTCCTTGGCTTTTCCAAAGTTAACGCTAAGAAAATCGATTACGCCATAAATCTTGGCTAACCAACTTCCTTTTTGGGGGGTAGGTGTAGAAGCCGCAAAAACACTAGCGGCTGCGATAACAGCAGTAGCCCAGTTAAACCAAGCTTGCCCTTCAACAAATTCTGTGATCATTTCCATAATAATAGTAGTATATACGGATATAATTACACTTTTTAACCGCTAAAGAGAAATTTTATTTTCCTTGACCGTTGTAAGGCTTCTTATAGTTGGTTGAACCTTTAATTTTAGAGGTTTTACTCTTGGCGTGAATACCTTTTCTACGGATTCTTTTCTTTTTTTCGTAAGTTATCGCTTTTTTCATCTAATTATCTTTAACAAATTGACCGTTTACCATTTTACCAGTGCGTTTCTTAATCACATTATATGCCGACTGCAAGCAATCGACACTGTCCATATTGAGCATTTTAGCCAACAAGATGACTGTGACTAACATATCACCGATCCCATCTTTAGCCTCCTCCAGAGCCTCAACCTCAGTGTTTGGATAATCGAGTTCGTCTATGAAATCGAACTCTAACTGTAGGTCTTGATGAGCTGAAGACTCTAACTTTTCTAAAGCCTCCCTAGTTTCGTCTAGTTCTTCTTGGGTCTTGTCGAGTTGGCGAAGTGGGGTTGACTTGGCAAAAATACCTTTATCTTCCCCCCACTGTAATACAAGTGTACTTAGTTTTTCGTAGTTCATTGATTTTTGACTGGTTATCATTTTAGAAAAATACTCTTCAAAACCCCTCATTACAAGTAAATAAATTTTGGTGCAATCTCCTCTAGTTCTTCGCACAGTTTTTCTAACTCTGCTCCGCTCATTTTAGGAGCTAATTTTTTCAACTTAAACATCTCTCTGTAGAACCTAGCGTAGTCATCTTGCTGCTCAATATACTCGTTTGTTTTACTATTTCTAATGTGGTCTCCAAACGTTTCGTAAATTGTAGTGTCGATACATTTTTCGACAGGGTCAAAACAACTCTGACTAACAACCCATTTAAAAATGTCATGCCTATTTACATTGATATTTTTTATCTCTTGTGAATCCATTTTCTGTTATTTGTACTTATAGAACGACCCCATTATACCAAGTATAATGAGGTCGTCAACTGTTTTCTAGGATTAGAACAATTATTTACAAGCGTCTACTAGTGCCGCTTCTTTATCTCTCCTTCTTAGGAGTCCGTCTAAACCTTTTCCTGCCCAAATTCGCTTCATAGAACGAATCTCTTGAGCTATAGCATCGTAATCCTTATTCGGAATAAGATCACGAATTCTAGCCATTTCCGAACGGCGACTACCTTTAAGGGAGCCACCACGGTTGAATACTAAACTGACTAGCGCCCCAAAAGCGTCTGGATGCAATCCATCTGCCCCCGGAAAAGCTCTCAGTGTTATTGCGATAAATCTTGGAACTGTATTTAATTTAAAAACATTTAAAGCAGCCTCCCAAGGGATTTCTATGTCAGCCACACTGCTAACTTTATTACTAGCAGCAGAGCCTTTGAACCCAAGGCACTTCTTTAAACGATTAAAATCAGAATCATTTATCTTACCACCCCAATCTTTTTGGAACTGGGAAGATGAGTTATAACCAAGATCGTAACCAACGCCAACAGTTACTCCGCTTGCGCCTTTAGGCCAACAAGGTTTTTTAAGGTATCTATTGTAGTAACTTTCCCCTCCACCCACTTCATAATCAATAATTAGTTTTAGTGAATTAGGGGAGAGTAACTCTTCGACACTCTCTTCGGATTCGTGTTGGTAAGTAGATGGAGTGACAAACTCTTCCTCTTTAACCAATAAAGACTTTATTGTTTTCCAAGTGATGGGGCCATCAACCCCATCGTCATCTACCTGAAGGATTCTTTGAACAAACTTAATGAGATCTTTCTCACTTTTGTTCGCACATAAACCTTTTACGATGGCGCTCCAAGTTTGAACGCCATCGATCCCATCAACAGTGGTACCCAGAGAAGACTGGATATCTTTGACGATTTGCTGTTTACCCGCAAACCTCATCTAATTAATCCTCAGATGTAGGCTCTTCTGCAGGTTGTTGCTTAGGCATCTGTTCTGAAATCTTCTTGACGAAGGTCAAAGCCGCTTCAGCAGCATTCAAACCTTGAGCTTTAGTAGCGATATCGAGAAGTTGAATAAGAACTTCTGCTTCATTTTTGTTTAATTCTAGAGTAATATTATCCATATCACCTATATTATAATGAGTTTAGATGAAAGATCAACCCTAAATTAAAAAAATTACTCGCCGCCTTCAGCAGGAGCTTCTTCTTCAGCAGGAGCTTCTTCTTCAGCAGGAGCTTCTTCTTCAGCAGGAGCTTCTTCTTCGACTACAGGCTCTTCGACTACAGGGGCGGTCTCAGCCCAAGTCTTAAGTGGTCCTACAGCAGCGACAA
>Ga0213863_10003445_pt1 | contig 10908 bp, 9 predicted proteins | sample PICome_8_FD_160128 | JGI IMG/M metagenome (GOLD analysis project Ga0213863, IMG submission 160128) | Coastal seawater microbial communities near Pivers Island, North Carolina, United States - PICO497 | ecosystem: Environmental > Aquatic > Marine > Coastal | place: USA: North Carolina | collected... | reverse complement strand
CTCGAAAGGTGCTGCAGGCGTCGGCGTGAATCGTCGTTATGGACCCGACACCTTCATTGGCAAATCAAAGAAGGATGACCTTTATGTCGGCAGGAATGGCAATCTCTACAAGCGCGATAACGATGGCGATTGGTCCAAACGTGGCAGAGGTGGATGGGACAATGCGAACATCCCTAACGCTCGGACCAAATCAAACACGGCGGGGAACGTTGGAAATCGCCCGAGTGCAGGTAATTGGCAAGGTGCAGCTCGTCCGACCACACCGAAACGGCCAGCACAAACCCGGCCTTCGACTGCGCCTAGAACCCGGCCGTCGACGCCACCCAAGCGGCCCGCTCAAACGACGCGCCCCTCAACTCCGAAGAGGCCAACGCAGGCGCGTCCTTCCACGCCGAGAAGTCTGACTCCCAAAGCACGTCCTTCTACCCGCAGTAGCCGTCCCTCAGCCAGATCGAGCATCAAGCGTAGCACCTACAAGTCGAAGCGCAGCAGCTCAAGCCAGTTGAAGCGAGACTATCAAGCACGTCAACGTGGCAAATCCACTACCCAGCGAAGCCGGTCTGCTAGAAGCAACCGCTCTTCTTCATCTCGCTCAACTGGTCGCACGAAGAAACGTTGACAGAGAATATCAGAACCTTATTTCACCTTATCTTCTTTCCATCAAATAGATGAACGCCAAACAGATAAAGAACCAGAAACTACATCGTTCCCATACTTCCGCAATGGAATGGGGCACAAGGTCCTGCTTGCTACTGATGATGGTAGCTTTGGTAGGGTGTAAAGCGATGCCTGCTCCGCCAGCCGGCTTCATTGATTCTAGGGTTCCAATGGCGCAGCGTGCGGATCTGCCTTTTGACAGGGTTTGGGTGCGTCCGGGCGTGTCCTTGCAGGGATACGATAAGATCGCGATTGCCCCGATTGATACTCGCTATCTCATGCAACAGACGTGGTGGAAACAGATGGTCAATAATCAGACTATACAACGGGATGCTCGGAATCTAGCAAATTACTTCCACCGCTCACTGATAGGCGCATTCAGTTCTGATCCCAACAACAGGCTCCGTGTTGTCAAGAATCCACGAGGTCGGGGAACTCTGGTGCTTGAATTGGCTATCGTGGAGGTTACGCCCACCAAGGCGGCGCTCAATATTGCCAGCTACGCGGCTTCGTTCGCGGGCGCCGCCATTCGCACACAGACAAGTGGAACGATCGCCTTCGAAGCAAGAGTCCGAGATGGAAGTAGTGGGAAAATTCTAGCGCAGTTCGCTGATCGTGAGTCGGGACAAGCGTCTCTTGTAAACTTGAAGAATTTCTCTTGGTACGGCCATGCTATCGGTATTATCCACATGTGGTCGTGGCAAATGGTGCGCTCAGCAAACAAGAGACCTGGCGAGGTTGTTTATGATCGATCAGCATTTACGTTAAAGCCATGGTAAGCTTGCCACGCTCTTGCCAGTTTTCTCCAAAGCCAGTCCTATCATCCAAGCTTCAGCCGATCTTATGCTCATGAAACCAACGCTTATTCTCTCTACTCTTTGCCTGATCGTTCTCACGAGTTGTTCTACTTTTCAGGGGGGAGGAAGTGGGAACAACACGTCGCGGGCGCAGTTCCTCGATGAAGTTTGGGTCGCCCCCGAGATGCGAGGCAAGGCGCCTTCCCAGAGGTTCACGTCCATCTACTTTGCTCCCGTGGGCGTGGCTAGGCTCAGAGAGCAGAGCTGGTGGGCCTCGCAGAGCAGCAAGACCCAGGGCCAGCTTCAGGCCGACGCACAGAAACTTGCCCGCTACATGCGCAACTCGTTCGTGACAGCTTCGAGGAATCACCCTTGGGCTCGGCTCCGCGTTGTGGATCGGCCGGGGCCTGAGACTCTCGTCTTCGAATCAGCGATTACTGAATTGGTTCCTGCAAAGGCGTTCTGGAACACGGCCGCAACTGCTGCGGGCTTCGCTGTGCCAGGAGTTGGGTTGCTTAGCATGGCTGGCAAAGGTGCCATAGGTATCGAAGGCCGCTTGAGCGACGGCGGAACAGGCAGGGTATTCGCAGCCTTCCGCCACCGCGAGACAGATAAGATGGCTCTGTTGAATTTGGCTGCATACTCTTGGTATAGCGGCTCTGAGGCGAGCATCGATGAGATCGCCAAGAAGACGGCAGAGATTTTGAACACATCCTCTGATAAAGTGGTGAATCGCTCTGCTCCGATCAAGCTTGCGGCCTTCTAGTTAGCTCATGCTACCAACTGATTCCTCCAACGATCTTCTTTTGAAGATTCAGCCCACGAATGGACTGATTTCATCTTCAGTCGATCTTACCTGCTAGCGATGACCAAAAGCCCCGATAAACATCGCTCGATGATTGTATGGCTGTCGTACCTAGGGTGCATTGTCTCGCTTCTCGCCCAGTCGTCAGTTGCTCTTCTTATTCCAGAAGATCCTGGTGTGAGTGTCCAATTAGGCGACAACTCAGTGAGCCTTTCCTGGAGGGATCGTTCGGTCACGCTTGAGGAATCCACTCCGATTTATCCAAGATATGAGATTGAATCTAGCAAAGACTTAGCTGTTTGGTCGACCACTGGTGAGGTGGTTGACCTTCGTGTGAATGGTAGCTCTCAGAATTATACGCTCGCCTTTGACCGGGCAAGCCAAGCGATTTACTACCGCTTGAAGATGACCGTAGATCTTTCTGGGCGCGACCTGTCGGGAGTGGAGTTGGTTAGTGAAGACCTAAGTGACCAGGACTTATCGTCGACGGATCTGCAACGTGCCAATCTTTCGGGGGCGATACTAACCAATAGCGACCTTTCGAGAGCTAATCTCGAGAGAGCGGTTTTTGACAATGCTGTGATGGATTCGGCCGACCTAACCCGAGCGACTGGTGAGCGTAGTAGCTTTCGAGAGGCCAAACTTGATAGTGCAAATCTTTTTTTTAGCGAGTTTATGACTGCCGACTTCACAATGGCGAACCTTTCCAGGGCCGTGCTTGAAGAGGGCGAATTTGTGGGTGCGCTTTTCACTGATGCCAGGCTTAAAGATGCTAGGTGCGAGAAGGCGAGTTTTGATATGGCAGATCTCCGCCGAGCCAACATGGGAAATGCGAAGATGGAACTGTGCACGTTTCGAGAGGCATTGATGCAGGAGTGCGAAATGGATGAAGGGGTGGAGGCCAGAGATGCTGTTTTCCGCAACGCGAATCTCTCTAAAGCTGTACTTCAAGAATCTGATTTCACGAGATCTGACTTCCGCGAAGCGACATTGAACGGCACGTATATGGAACTTGGTGTGTTTGATTACTGCGACTTTCGCGGAGCAGATCTCACAGGGGCTTATGTTTGGTGTGCGTCTTTCTTTGGTGCTGAATTTTTGGGAGATCCTGACGGCAATTATGTCGTCAAAGAAGTTGATCCAATCCTTCCGGGTATCGTGCGAACTGAGCGCGGGCCCATTACTCCCCAGGCGATCGTGGTTTGCATTGACTAGCAATGAACCTCTCACTCTCTATGAAGCTATATAAGATTCTTTATCTCGTCAGTTCCCTTTTGTGCTTGTCACTTGAAGTCAACAGTCAAGAGGCGGCGCAAGACTTTGAAGTTCCTCCCGTTTTTACCGCAGCTTCGGTGCTAAAGGATGAGTGGCTACGTAGCCGTAATCACGAGGTATTAGAAAGCGTGGCGACCCAGGGGGTCACCAATACCTATCTGATCAAATCGTCCTTTGGAAACTTCCAGGCCGATGGTGATGATCTACTTCGAATCAGGGTTCGCGAAATTCGTGCCATGGCCGCGATGCAATACATTGCCAAGTCCAAGCTTTATGGGGATGCTGCGAAGCAGGCGTTGAAAAGTCCTTTCAAGATGGCCGGCAACTTGATAGACAGTCCAGGCAGCACGGTACGAAGCGTGGGACGCGGAGCGATGCGCTATGTGCGTCGCGCAGGGGAAGCTGTTAAGCGCGGCAAGACGGGGGGAGGCAGTGTGAAGGATCTAATCGGATTGAATGGGGTGAAGCGTGAACTCGCCTTTGAACTGGGCGTGGATCCCTACAGCCGAAACCCCGCTCTTCATCGCGAATTGGATGAGTTGGCTTGGACATCCTACGCCGGAAAGATGACGGTGAAGGCTGCCATTACAATAATTCCTGCGGGGACAGCGGGCTCGATTGTGCAGGGAGTGAGCACTTCCTCAGAGATCAAAGACGCACTCAAAAACAAAGCACCGCTTGATTTGCGGCGAGAGAATCGGGAAGTGCTAGAACGTATGGGAATCAATGAAGGCGAAGTGGCGACGTTTCTTGATCACCCGCAGTACACGCCGTCTTCTCAAACCATTATCACACGGCTGCTGGCCCAACTCAGTGGAGCGGTGGGCCGTGGAGACTTTCTGCGAATGGCCATTACGGCGCAGGATGAGGCTGACTCCTTGTTCTTCGTTCGGGTCTCCCAGCTCATGGCGAACTATCAAAAGAAGCAGGCCGAGATCCAACAGGTCATGAATTTCAATGGATTGCCCATTTGCCTGACCACCGAGGGAGCCCTTGTCGTCCCTTTGGCCTGTGACTATGGGTCTTGGAGTGGAGAGACGGCGGCACTCACGGAAGCAATCGGCGACTTTCAGCCTCAGGGCTTTGAGGTCAAAGCCCGGCATCTTTACCTGACAGGAGAGCTAAGTAAGCGTGCGCGGCAAGAGATTCAGGGGAGCGGTTTTCAAGTCATTGAAAATGCCTTTGGCAAATTCTGGAAGTGATCGTGTGACTTCGGGCTTTCGACTTGTTCTTGGAGGACTCGTTGCCAGCCTGCTTCATTCGTCCTGTACTTTTGGGACACTCCGGCACGACCTGGTTCAGTTGGACCAAATTGGCAACGTCCATGGCACGATTCAAAACGTGGATGGAACGCAACCCGTCTACGCTGCGGCTTACGACTTCGGCGAGACGGCTCCTAGGCTGGTTGACTTCCAGCTGGTGCCCGAAAGATCGCCCTATGTCTTCGCTCTACCAGCCCAGAGATTTCATGCCATCGCGGCGTTTCAAGATCGTAATGAAGACTGGCGTCGGAGTCGTGGGAAATCAGCCGCTTTTCGCTACTCTCCGCAGCTGGTTTCGTTAGGAAATAATCAGCGTTCCCTCACCGCTAATCTTTCCTTAGTTGATTGGCCTAACAATGGGTTCTTGTTGCAACTGCCTCGTATTCCGGGAAGCGCCCGTGGGAGTCTTGGTCAGGTTGCTAGTTTGATTGAGTCCCGCTTTTCATCGAAGGAAGGTGAGCGTGGGCTCTGGGAGCCGAATGCCTTCCTTCGTGATCATTTCGTGGGAACCTATTTTTTAGAGCCCTACGGGCCTACGAAGATTCCTGTGCTTTTCGTTCACGGAGCGGCTGGCTCTCCTCAAGACTTTCGGTATCTTATGAGTCAGCCGGACAGACGCTGGTTTCAGCCCTGGTTCTATCATTGCCCGTCAGGACATAGACTGGAGCGCAGCGCCGGAGGGATAAGCGAGATCTTGAAAGTCATCCAGGAACGTCTCGGCTTTACTCAGATGCATGTGGTGGCGCATAGCATGGGAGGGCTCGTCGCCTGCCGTGCCTTGTTGCGTAACCCGTATGAGGATCGTCAGAATTTCTTGACCCTGAGCACGTCTTGGAATGGCCATGGCGCTGCCCAGATGGACGCACGCCGTGCATCAACTGCTGTGGCATCATGGTGTGACGTCCAGACAAATAGCGACTTTATTCAAGGCTTGTTCAAGACTCGACTTCCCTCCTGGATGACTTATGGTTTTCCCCATGGGAACAAGAGTAGCCGATGGATCTGGTTGCCCACTGAGAATGATGGCAGCGTGGGAGCCGAGAGCGAACTCGATGTGCGCGCGCTGCAGGACGCCCGACGGGTGCTCGGATTGCCCTATGGTCATACAGAGATCCTAAATCGTCCTGAAGTCGCTCGCACCCTTAATAATTTTCTAACCACCTAACGCTAAATTTAACCAATCCCTATGAAATCAATCCTATCGACAATCTTTATCACAGGTCTTCTCGCTAGTTGCTCCACCATTGATCTACCTGACGGCAGTAGCAAAGGCTACTCGACCGCACGATTTGCGGTAACCCCAAACAGCAGTCCCTCAGGACCAGGCCTGGAGGATTCTCCTGAGGTCAACGGGGTGATTCAAGAAGCCATTGGAAAGCAATTTCAATCCCATGGAATTTCCTTCGGGTCATCTGAGACCCAACTCATAGTGGCCTACATGTTGATCCGTCAGGACAATGTTTCCACGACGATGAACAACGATTATTTCGGGTATGGTCGTGACTCGATTGCGATCTTGGACGAAGCTCATGAGCGTGGGGTCATCAAGAACAAACGCCCCGACGAATTCGAGGCAGGTGCGATTGTTATCGATATCTTGGATGCCAAGGATAACCAGTTGATTTACCGTCATTTTGCCAAACGTGACCTCCTTGAGGGTGCTGATACAGCGACGAGGAATGCCCGCATTAATGAAGCGGTGGCCGAAGCCCTGGAGCCATTCTTTAGGTAGATTGGATGGGTGATTCATGAGCTTTCGAAACTGGGTGGTCCTTGTTTTATGGGTGATGGTCTCCCAAAAAGTTTGGGCGAATCCAGAATACCTCGCGGATGAGGTGCCGGCGCCAAAGTCCCTACAGGACGTGCCTAATTCATTCCGAGATTTCCGGCTCATCCCGAGGCTTCGCGAGGGCCGCCTCTTGAGGAACCTGATCGGCGAACACTTCTCGGGGCTGAGTCCGATGGTTCGTGAGGCTCAAGTCACGCTTGAGCCTCGCCTCTATGCGCGTTACCGAGACGAAGACAACGGGACACTGCGTGAATCCGTGGCCGGTGGCGGAGCGCTGCGGTTTCTCAGTGGTTGGTTGAGTGACAAGATTCGTGTAGGACTAACAGGGTACACATCGCAAGCGTTGGCTGGCGATTCTGATCGTGGGGGCACAGGGCTCGTGCGGGACGACCAGAGCGGTTATTGGGCTTTTGGGGAGGCTTACGTCGAGGCAAAGTTAGGCGATGCCTTCGCGACACGGCTGTTTCGCCAGGAAATGGATCTTCCCTATCTGAATCGCAACGATAGCCGAATGACTCCGAAGAGTTTCGAGAGCTATGTGTTCTGGTGGAAACCGGAAGAATCGTTGACCCTTGCGGCAGGCCATGTCGCGAAGATGCGGGATCGGACCGAATCGACTTTTATCTCAATGGCGGAGGCTGCTGGCGTGGAGGATGCCGAGGATGGGCTCAGCACTCTTGGGTTTCGATGGGACATGAGAGAGAATCTCACCCTTGGTGCGGTGAATCACTACAGTTGGAACACGTTCAACACCGTCTATACGGAACTGCGACTAGTCGATTCCTTCGGCGAGTCGGATTGGTCCTGGAAGGCCGCTTTGCAGTTCACTGATCAGCGCAGTGTCGGCGACGAGATGTTGGGCGACTTTGATATTCAGACTTTCGGTGGGCAATTGGGACTCGGGTGGAATAGTCTCATCGCTTCGGCTGCGATCACTCACACGGAGGCCGGTGAAGAATTGAGGAAACCTTTTGGCGGAACACCGGGTTTCACGTCACTCATGGTGAGTGACTTTGACCGTCCTGAAGAGACGGCGATTCGGGTAGGGCTATCTTATGATTTTGCAGATCTCGGTTTGGATGGTCTCAGCGCTTTTGCCAATTACGCCCACGGCGATGTTCCCCAAAAAGGTCGCTATGCGGGTGACAACCAAGATGAATGGAACGTGACGGTCGACTACCGGCCGGAGAAGACTTTGTTTAAAGACCTTTGGTTTAGAGTCCGTTTGGGCTGGAACGAGCGCGACGATCAGCGTCGGGAGGAGTATCGGTTCATTGTGAACTACTCGAGAACTTTTTGAGGGATAGGTGAGAAGCCTGGACGCCCTTCCCGGATACGCTTTGAGAACGCAGGATCCTCATGAGCTGATTGTATGATGTCATTTTTGAGCAAACGCTTTTTCATTTTAGTGAATGATAGTCCATTTGTTTGACAAATGTTTTACTCGTAGAGAAGTTCATCTAGCCTGCCATTGGCGAGCATTCAGTAATCGAAGCGCAGCCGTCTTTCGGCTTGGAACAGTTCGCCGAAAAGACGTTGTACCAGCCCGGACTTTGGTTGAGTTCGTTGAGAACTTAGACGGACTCAAGAAACATGGCAGTCATTCGTTCTTTCGCAAACTTAGAGCGATATAGATCCACGGGCTAATATGGAACATTGTTAGTTACTCAAATAAGATCCCGCTCGTTGCCAAAAAGATATTGCAGATCGAACATATTATACAGTCCGCCAATCTCCGATAAAGTTTCCCATTTTCCCTTCGCGTCTCGATCGATAGGACGACGTGGCCTTTGCTACCGAAGTCAAAAGAGAGCATGGGGTGGGCCGTGAGATCGCCTCCGAGCGCATCGTTAACGTAATCGAGTCCTCGTAATTTCGAGGGGTGGACCGTTCGCGATTCCAGGCTTTCTACAATTGTATGATCTGCGAGGTAATCGAAATTTCGAAAGTTTCGAAACTTCACTGTATCGCGATCGATATCTGCCCTGCCAGTCTTTCTCCAATCCTGTTGCCAATCTTGATTATTGAAGGGCTTTATAAAAGACTAGGGAGCGAGAACCATTGCTAAGCAACCTAACTAATCGAAAGTACGTTTGTTCCAGTCCTTCCCTTACTCAGGGTCACGACGACGCCCGTCAGCAGTAATCATGCGGTCCTGAGTGCCAAGTTTCCGTCCTCGCTTGTGAAGGGGCCGTCGACGGATACGGTGCCGAAAGTCCATATTTTGTTGCGAGCACCATGAGACCTAAGAGCCCGCTAAGAAAGAGACGCATTAATCGGCGACTGGAGCTTCTTCTTCAAGGTTTGGGGGAACTCATAGGGGCGCGAGCCTTCGAATTAGAGGCGTGATGAGTATGAGGAAACGGCGGGAGAAGTCGATGAATCAATCTTTTCGAACTGGGTGAAAACTGGGCTGCCCCGAGCTGAACTTTGGGGAGGAGGTGTTCAGTCGGGACAGCCTGGTTGGGGTTGAGGGGGAGCTCTAAGCTGACATAGGAAGAGGCTCGGACTCCTCCATCGCAATACGCAATTGCGTTAGGGCGCTTTTTTGGAGTTGCCGGATGCGCTCTCGCGAAACTCCAAGTTTTTTCCCAACCTTGCTTAGCGTGTCAGGATCTTCTTGATCGATACCAAAGCGCGCATTGAGAATACGCCGGTCCCGCTCGGGAAGGTCTTTTAGCAGCTGTCGGACACGATGGATGTCTTCGTGGCTACTCGCGACCTCGTCCGGAAGAACTGCCGATTCATCTGCGATGGTCTCGCCGAAGGTGCGGCCGTTTTCGGCTTCTCCAATGGTGGCATCCAAGTGCGTGATTGGCTGTACGGATTGTTTAACCAAATCCAACTGTTCCCTGGTAAGTTCAAGCGCGGCAGCGAGTTCGTCGTTCGTTGGGTCCCTTCCCAAGTCCATTTGGAGCCTTGCTGTTTCCTTGTGAAGGTTCCACGCTCGTGTCTGGATATGAGATGGCAAGCGGATGGTACGGACTTGATTGCGGATCGCGTTTCGCATGTGCTGTTTGATCCACCAAGCCGCGTAGGTGCTGAACTTCGCTCCGTTCTCGGGATCGAACCGCTCAGCGGCTGTCATGAGACCAATGTTACCTTCTGAAATGAGGTCCTCCGTGGGAAGCTCGCTATAGGCAAAGTCTTGAGCGATCTTGGCGACTAGTCGAAGGTTCGATTCGATCAGACGCGCCCGTGCTTCTTGGTCTCCAGCTTGCACGCGATGGCCGAGTTCCTTCTCTTCGTCGCGAGTGAGTAAGGCATGGCGGCTGATCGATTTGTAGTAAGGGCCTAAAGATGGATTTGGTGTCGTTGATGCGGTCATGGGCTTCGTTTGTTTGTAATCTAAAATAGAATATAAAAACGAAGTTGCAACAGAAATTGTCTATTTTTCGTAGAAAACGGAGGAGTAAGGGCTTGAATTCCGTTTCGGATTCTAAAAAAGAAACTATTTGCCCAATGAATCGCGGATCTACATTATGGTGATGGCAATGAATCGCCTTATCCGTTTACCATGAATCAGGCCCCTCAAACCGGACATCTGAGTGTTTCCTGGCCACGCAAGCAGTGGCTGAAGGCCATTGCTGTCTTGCAGGACTACCCAAAGGCGTCACTGACAGTCATCGCGTTGACGTTTGGAACCATTCTGTTCTACCTTACCCAACTGAATGGGCTTGAGCACTTTAATGAGTCCTTCTCCCGTTGGCGTGTGGAGAACTTTGGTGGAGAGCATCCAGTCGATCGAGCGGCTCGAGTGCCAGACGTGTTGCTTTCTTTTCCGAATGCGCACTACGACCGCGTTGATGTGCTATCGATGACATCGATTCACTTTGGTGGACGGGCATTTCGGAAAGAGATTGAAGAGGTGATGCAGCGTGGTGGCATCATCCGTGTGGTTGGATTGGATCCTCGAGTAGGAAACCATGATCATCCTAACAATAAAGCGTTTGTTGATCTGGCCAAGGCCTTCGATGAGGAACTCTGGGAGTTCCGGGCAAGATGCTGGCATTCGGCAGCAGTGCTCGTCCACTTGAATCAACAATTAGGCGAACGTTTTCAGGTTCGATTGATGGCGGAATCCATTACCGGCGCAAGGGCTCCGTACATGAGTCCAGGCCGATGGTCGCACTCCTATCGTGCAGATAATCGTGGTGAACGCATGGATGTGATCATCGAGCGCCCTGACATTGCTGACGGGACGGATAGCTTTTCTCACAAAGCGCGCGTGTTCCGCAACCGGCCTGATGATCCCACCGTGGCTTTATTTGCTACAGCGTTCGAAGAAGCCTGGAAGAATGGAACCTTGCTTGATGAAACTCT
>Ga0213863_10003444_pt1 | contig 10909 bp, 6 predicted proteins | sample PICome_8_FD_160128 | JGI IMG/M metagenome (GOLD analysis project Ga0213863, IMG submission 160128) | Coastal seawater microbial communities near Pivers Island, North Carolina, United States - PICO497 | ecosystem: Environmental > Aquatic > Marine > Coastal | place: USA: North Carolina | collected... | reverse complement strand
GGTTTGGTGCGTTCTCTCTTGTGATGACCTTGATCTGGCTGTATTTGGAGATGCTTCGGTTACTGGGTAAACTCAGAAGCCAATAGTGGATATTAATACGCTAGTATTTGGTTCGATGGCGGTCATTTCTGTGGCCGCCTTTCTTTATCTCGGAAGGTTCAAGGCATCTTCAAAGCAGACAGATCGAGAAGACAGGATTAATTGGTCTAAAGGGGCAAACCCAATATTCAGATACTTGTGGATTGGAATGATCGTAGTTTTTATTGGCGCCCTAATCTTTCAGTTCTTCAAATAACATTTCTATTTTCTGATAATCCATTAACCTGTCGATATAAAAAGTTCGTGAGTTCTTGGCGGTTCCCAACAGCTTCAAGATCGGACCAAGTTAGGGGGCTCCCAATATGCGCCGATACTTTAGTTCCAAACTTGTTTCTGGCCTCCTTAAGTAGCAATGCCATTCGTAATGGCTCGCTAATGTGGGACGCTATGTGGAACAGACGACTGTTTTGTCCCTCAAAATATACAGGTACAACGGTTGCCTCAGAGTCACGAATAAGTTTCGCCGCGAACGTCGTCCATGGCGCATCAACGACCTTGCCAAAACCTTTCTGATCTGCCGTAGATACGAAGCCAGAGGGAAAGATAAGTAAGGGAATGTCCTCTTGCAGGCACTGCTGAGCCATTTTCTTTGTACGAATATTATTTTTGGCTGCGGCTTTTGAGTCTTCAAAATCGATCGGTAAAAAGTGGGGGGCGAGATTTCGATCTCGACACAGCATAGCATTTACCAAGACCCTAAAATTCCCTCTAGCCTTGATGGCCATATCGCAAAGTAGTAGCCCATCCACAACGCCAAATGGATGATTTGCAACAAACACGAGAGGACCTGTTTTGGGAAGTGTTGAGAGCCTCTCATGATTATAGCAACCTTGAATTTTTGTTGCGGCCAGTGCGCCAGAAAAAAATGACTCTACAGAAAATGGCCTCTTTCGAAGGTCATTATAGATAGCCTCTATTTTGCGTCGGCCAAAGATGATTTCAATGGATGATATGAGCCTCTGGACGATCCAGGGGTCAGTTTCCTGAACATAGGACAGTGTGGGGTCATCCTGAATATAGTCAGAAAGACGTGGATCTAAATTGTCATCCTTCATTTTTACAAATCGAACCCAATTTTATTTTTCGTAATTCTCACATAGAACCCTATGACAGTGTAAATAAATATCGGTTCCAGTTATCTTCGTAATCAGATCGTGTCATTGCATAGTTAGATAGACTCTGAGATTATCATTAGAGGAAATAAATATTATAAAAAGAGACGAATTATGAGAACTGAGAGGGAATTGGATATCGTTGTTTATGGTGCCACTGGGTTCACTGGGCGACTGGTCGCTGAGTATCTGAACAACACATATGGCGTTAATCAAGACGTTAATTGGGCAATGGCAGGAAGAAGTTTAGATAAGTTAGTCTTGGTAAGGGATGAGATGGGCATCGATTTGGCCGTCCCTCTAGTTGTTGCTGATGGCTCTGATGTGCAATCAATAAATTCCATGGTAGATAGAGCCTCTGTTGTTTTGACAACAGTTGGCCCCTATCAACTGTATGGCAATGAATTAGTCGCGGCTTGCGCAGAGCGTGGGACGGATTATGTTGATCTTTGTGGTGAGCCCGCGTGGATGCATAAAATGATCGCCGACCACTCCGCTGCCGCGGAAAAGAGCGGAGCCCGAATTATCTTTTCTTGTGGATTTGATTCAATCCCATTCGACTTGGGTGTGTTGTTTTTACAAAACTACGCTAAAAAGATCCTGGGTAGCACGGTCAGCAGAGTAAAGGGCAGAGTTCGATCAATGAAGGGCACCTTCTCAGGTGGGACCTTGGCCAGCTTTCGGGCCACCATGGCGGCTGCGGGTAAAGACCGAAATCTAATAGGCGTTCTTCGAAATCCCTTTTCTCTAACCCCCGGCTTTGAGGGTGCGGATCAGCCTCTAGGAAATAAACCAGAATTTGATACATCGATCGATAGCTGGGTCGCGCCATTTGTGATGGCGAGTATTAATACGAAGAACATTCACCGATCTAATATGCTAATGGGCCATATGTATGGCGAAGATTTTGTTTATGATGAAATGCTGGTGACTGGTCCAGGTGACAGGGGAGAAGCTGTAGCGAAGGCAGTCGCAGAGGATAATTCTATGGCAAATGACCCACGTAAGCCTGGCGAGGGCCCCAGCAAAGAGGAGAGAGAGACCGGATTCTATGATGTCCTGATGGTGGGAGAGCACTCAGATGGACGATCTGTTCGGATATCAGTCAAAGGTGATAAAGACCCAGGGTATGGCTCAACCTCCAAGATGATTGCGGAGAGCGCAGTCTGTCTAGTTAAAAATCCTAAAATAGCATCTGGAGGCATTTGGACGAGTGCCCCAGCGCTGGGTGAGAAGCTGATCGAGCGCCTTGAGGCTCATGCAGGTTTAACATTTGCTGTTGAGAGCTAGAGATTCTATGACATATACCGACTTTTTTATGGTAACTGAGGGTAAAGGACAATGATCAACTTTCATTCACTGAAGGATTCGTTAATTGATGAGTTGCATAATAGACCGTTCCCGGTAATTCAGTTACCGGCTCAGGTGTCTAATATCGTAGTGCTGGAGCCAGCGGATAGAGATTCAGAAATTGCTGGACTCAAGCAGCTGGCTGAGATTCACAATATGACTCCTCCGGATGATGGTGTGAGCTGTTACTATCAGAGTTCTGAAGACTTCGATCTGAGATGGGAGAGGCATAATGAGTTCTCTACCTACACCCTTATATGTAATAAAAAGCTCTCTGGCACAGCCTTTGAAAGTGGATTTAGTCATATAAGTGATGACTGGCTTAGTACTTTAAGTGGACAAGTGATCAGTGCAAATCATATAGACCTCCGATCGGCAGGGGAGGCGCCAGATAGCCCTGAGGATTTGGATGAATACTTCGATGGTCGTAAGCTCATCGGCAGTAAGATTTATGATGGGAACGCCAAACTCTGGACATCAATGCGCAGCCACTCAGATGGTTTCAGTCGAACGTTACTGGTGGATCAAGGTGTTGATCCAAGTCAGGCTGGGCGGGCGGTAAGAAATTTACTGGAGATCTCAACATACCGATCCATGACCTTGCTTGCACTTCCCACTGCAAGAGAGCTTTTACCTGAAATAAGTACTCTTGAGCAGAGTTTAAGCGCCACAAGCGAGAAGCTTAAACTAATAGAGACTATGGAGGATGAGCAGAATTTGATGACTGAGTTGATTGCCGAGGCTACCCAGGTAGAGCGGCTCATAGCTGATAACAGTTTTCGTTTTTCTGCAACTGAGGCCTACTTTAATCTTACAGAGACGCGTCTCAATATGCTTCGGGAAGAGAAAATACCAACCATACGAACGTTAAAACAGTTCCATGTCCGACGGTTTATTCCTGCCTACAACACATGTATGTCGGTGGTAAAACGAAAGCAGAATCTATCCCAGCGGATTGGGAGAACTAGTGAGTTACTGCACTCAAGGTTACAGCTCTCGCTTGAAGATCAAAATCAGCGCTTACTTGCCTCGATGGATAAGAGAAGCAAGATACAGCTGCGCCTACAGCAGACCGTTGAGGGCCTATCTGTTGTGGCGATCACTTACTACTCCATGGGCTTGCTGCGGCTGATGGTAGAGCCACTTCCCGTTGAGCGATATCTGTATCTATCCGATTCGGCAGTTGTTGCGATCGCCACTCCCATTATCTTCTTTTCTGCCCTAATGGTAGTTAGGCGAATTCGAAAGAAATTAGGAAGTCACGACTAGGAAGAGCAAAAATCTTTTTAGTTGGAGTGCCGTACTTGTTTGTTCCATTGGACACACTCATCAAGAGATACACCAGAGCCGCCAAAGATATCCAGAGCACTCCCAATGGTTAAGTCTACTTTCCCATGAGAAAGATCTTGGACGATCTTAAGATCATCAATACTGGTCGCGCCTCCTGCATAGGTGGTTGGAATTGATACGCTATCTCCAAGCAAGTTAACGAGTTCTTCATCGATTCCACTTTGCAATCCCTCAATATCCGCACTGTGAACTAAAAATTCTGAGCAGTAGGGTTGGAGTTGCTCTATGGTTTCAAGATTGATGGGGGTTCTTGTGGTAGTCTGCCAGCGATCGGTTGAGACCATCCACCCATCACTAGAGCGTCTACAGCTTAAATCGATGACAAGATTATGGGCGCCAACCTCGGAGCTGATATCAGATAGTCGCGACCATGACAGTTCACCTTTCTCGAATAAAAAGGAGGTGACAATGACCTTATCCGCCCCTGCCTCCAAATACCATGTTGCGTTCCCAAGAGTCACGCCGCCACCATACTGTAACCCCTTGGGATAGCATTTTAGTGCCGCCTCAACTTCGTGCTGGTTATTGGGACCCAGAGAGATGATATGGCCACCGGATAACGCGAGACTTTGGTATAGGGATGCATAAAAGGTAGCGTCATGTTGGCTGACAAAATTTGTCTTTGCGCCAGATTCAGAGAGGCTACCGCCAACAATTTGCTTAACCTTGCCCTCGTGGAGATCAATACATGGGCGGAATTTGGTCAACGCGCTAGCTCCAGATAAAAGGGTTTTGAGGCGCTATTATAGCTATCGATGCATCGCTTTGTCAGCGTACACATAAGCTTTTCGATCACTAAATGCGCGAGCGGGTGAGATTGGTATCCGCATTACGCCATGCGTGCCTGAATTTCTTAAAGGTCTCATCGGCCTCCTCAGACTTACCCTGAGCTGCAAGGCTCTGCCAAAGTCCAAATAGCGCCCACCCGTTATTTTGATGCCAATCTAAATCTTTTCTATAAACTTCCTCTGCCTTTTTAGGCTGGCCTGCTTGAAGTAGGGCGTCACCCAAATAATGGCGAATGGGTTGAGGCCAGTCAGGTGGCTCAATATAAGCGTTCTTATCCTCAATGGCGATGGCAGATTCGTAGTCCTTAATGGCCGACAAGATGTCCCCGCTTGCCTGCTTGATTTCTCCCGAAAGGCCATGGGCGGCAAGTCGAAGAATCGAGGAGACTGGCGTTGGGCCGGCGCGATGCTTATCGATATCATTTAATGAAATTAACTGCCAGATTTTACCCAGCTCAAGTCGGGCCGCTGCGAGGTTACCCTTGCTGATATGGGCGCCGCCACGGCAGTAGCTCCAGATGCCATCAAGATAGGGTGTGCCAGAGGCGATGGGCGCGCTATCCAAAATTTCATCCCATCTTCCAAACATGCGATTCGTTAGACAGATACCTGACACCTGTTTCTGGTTTCGACCCCTCTTATAGCGGGAGGGATCAATCAAATCCACGAGCTGATTAGCTGAATCTATCGCGGTCTTGTAGTTGCCCTGAAATGCCGCGGCGTACTTAATAAAGTCGATCGCGTGGGGCGCATGTATTTTGGCCGATAGGGGATAGGTGCCAAGATGTGGTAGGGGGCGATCCCCCCAGAGCTCTAGAAATTCTTTATCGACCTCCTGAGATTTCACATTACTTGCAATGGCCTTCTCAAATTGCCCAACCCGGACATAGATGTGGGAGGGCATGTGGACCATGTGCCCCGCCATCGGCATCGTCGCAGCTAGCCTATCGGCAGAGGGTAGAGCTTTTTCTGGTGATCTTGAGGCCTCCATAAGGTGAATATACAGGTGATTGGTACCAGGGTGATTTGGATGACCTTCGAAGGATTTTTCTAAAGCTCTAGCAATATCCCCTGTAGCGCCAATGGGTGACCCATCCTTGTTCCAGTAATTCCATCGGCTAATGTTCATGTAGGCGGCAGCATAGAGCGCAGTAATATCTGGATCTGTAGGATATTTTCTATGGAGTTCTCCGGCGGCCTGTAGGTAGGCAAGATCCCTCTCCTTGCTGTCGCTAATGGAATCCTTGTCATACAGAACGTACAACGCGTTGATCATGTCCTGCTCTTTAGGAGTGGCATTACCAGTCAATTTTAGGGCTTTGGTGATTGCCTTTAATCCCTCCGATTGAGGGTCATCCGGCATACCAATGTAACGGCTATTTGGGTTGGGTCCCAAGGCGTGAGCGAGTCCCCAGTAGATCATGGGATGATCCGAATCGTATTTGGCAGCCTCTAGGTAGGAGGCCGTTGACTCCGGGAAGTAGAAGCCCCAGGCATAGCGCAGGCCCTGATCAAAAAATTGCTGAGCTAGTTTGTTTTCGGTAGAGATCTCGCGGTGATAGGTGCCCGACCCATCCATCAGAATGGCATTTTTGTTACGTGAGCCAGCCTCACTCCAAGATATATGACATACCAGCAGATAGGCGATCATCGAGATGATTAGCTTTGAGGTAACAGTAAAAATTTTTATCATTTCATGACCCGCTTTAGATTCTCAGCTTAGCCTGAGTTTTATGGTAACAACTCATCTAAAAGAAAAAAATGTTTGTCCAAAAATTCCTTCGATAAATCGATTTCATTTAAAAAATTCGATTTAAAAGTCAAAGCAAATTTTGCAGTTATATTTTCTTGTTTTTTTCGGGTGTCATATCGCTGTAAAGTTACCCTGGGCTCCTCCCACAGTTGAAAAGGTTTATACATTATGCGATAGTCATCGCAATACGTCCGTGAAAATTTTACATTAAATTTTTCTCGGAGAAACGACAAATGTGGTCAGCAGTTAAACGGAACTTACTAAGGGATAGTTAAATGAATTTTTGTAAAAGAGTTTTTAGCAAAGTAGCAGCCTTATCTGCCTTGGGCTTGTCATTATTAACTAGCAATGTTTTTGCTGAACTCTATATTTCTGAGTACGCTGAATCAACTGATTTTCGACATCTCTATATAGAAGTTACGAATGGTGGTGACTCGACGATCGATCTAAGGGACTATTCTATTTTGACGTGTATTGATGTTTGTAACTACTACGAAAAATATGCTCCTTATAACCACTCCGATGGTGCCAATTATGACTCTCATTTGCTGGAATCAGGTGCATCCTTTGTTCTCACAAGAGTTGATGCCGCCACCGCAGGTAATCAATATGAAAATGCGACGCTTGTAAGTGCCTCAGATGGACGTTGGGCGTATCTGCAGTTTGACGGGATTGATGCGGTAGCGCTTGTGAAGGAGGAGGCTGGATTTTCCTCATCATCTTTTAAATCTAGTACCTCGGTGTATACGGTCATTGATGTGCTTGGAACCATCGCTGGTTCCGGCAGTGCGTTTGATGCATGCGGTATTACTGATGCCTTGTCAAATCGTACTCTAATAAAGAAGCCTGGCAAGACGGCTAATACTAGCTGGTCGTCATCTGCGGGCACTAACGCTGATGACTGTGACTGGATTGTTAAGGATAATTCAGATTTTGATGATATTGGTGAACATACTAGCACTTTAAAGGTATGGGACTTTAACTCTTCTATTCATGATTTCACTACTAGTAACAATGGAACGATTTCAGCTGGGACAACCTATGCGACGTTGACACTAACCTCGGGTACGTCTGGATCTGCTAGGTACCCAAACCTAGACAATACTTCCGCGAATATCGGAACGTCGTCCGATTACATTGCGATAACTATGCAAAATAACTCAACGAACACGAAATTCGTCATGGGTATAAATCGTTCTAGCAGCGCGACTACTCAGTGGGTACCGTTGACTGATGTTCCCGCTGGAGAGACTGATTTTACGACTCGTTATTTTGATATGGGATCCTCCTCTGAATGGGCTGGTAGTGACCATGATGACATAACTTTGAGAATTCAGGCGGTAGATGGATCAGTTGGTGTCAACGCTGGAACTGTCTTCATAGACGAAATAGCAGTTGTTCCTGCTGTGGATACGACGGCGCCCACCTTAAGTGCTGTCAGTATTTCATCGTCTAACAGCACCAGCACTTTGGCGAAGGTCAATGACGTGGTTACACTAACGATGACTGCTAACGAGTCCATCAAGACTCCAGTTGTTACCTTCACGTCCGGTGGAGCTGCAATCAGTGACTCCTCTATAACTTATACTCACACTTCAGGTGACACATGGACAGCTGCCTATACAGTTGAGTCTGCCGACTCTGCTGGAGCTGTTGCTTACAGCGTTGCTTTTGATGATACGTCGGGGAATTCTGGAACTGCGGTGACCAGTGGAAGCGGTAGTGCGTCTATTGATGTGACTGCACCTACACTTGCTTCTGTCACTGCAATCTCTACTCCGGCAGCGAATGTCACCCCAAGTTTTGTCTTTAGTAGCGACGAGGCCGGAACTATTACCTCAAGTATCACCGAGGGATTCTCCACTTCCTCCTCTGCTGTGAGTGGTAACAATACGATTACATTCAATGCATTGGGAGAGGGAACTTACAGCGGCGAGACGGTTACTGTAACCGATGCAACGGGTAATGTGACTTCGTTGACAATTCCAACATTTGCGATTGATGCAACTGGACCGACGATGACAATTGCCAGCTCGACGGTTAATAGCGGCGCCACGAGTAATTCTTCTTCGATTTCTGTTTCATTCACCGCAAATGAATCTACCACCAACTTTGCTGCTGGCGATGTCACCGTCGGAAGTGGCACCCTTAGTAACTTTGCTGGAAGTGGAACTGGCTACACGGCCACCGTTACCCCGAGCGGTGATGGCACTATAACGATTAACGTTGGTAGTTCTGCGTTCACTGATGCCGTTGGAAATGGGAATAGTGCTGCTAGTCAGTTCGCGTGGACCTATGATGGGACGGCCCCAGTTATCTCTCTCAGCGGACAGTCATCGGTTAGTCTAGAACTGGGCACCGCATACACTGACGCTGGTGCGACCGCGACAGATTCGCTTGATGGTACGTTGACGAACAGCATAACAACCGTAAACTCGGTTGATGTAGATACCGAGGGTACATACACAGTTACCTATAATGTTAGTGATGGCGCTGGTAATGCTGCTACCCAGGTCACTCGGTCTGTTACGATTACGCCTGATGCAACTCCACCGGTTATTACGTTAACTGGTAATGCGTCTGTCAATGTCTTGTTCGGCAACACCTACACGGATGCCGGTGCGACCGCCACAGATAATACAGATGGGACTATCACTGGCAATATTTCTACTGCTAATCCGGTTGATGTCAATACGGAAGGCACCTACACGGTAACCTATGATGTGAGCGATGCCGCAGGGAATGCGGCGACACAAGTGACTCGTTCCGTCACTGTGACATCCTCTCCCATTATGACAATATCCAGCTCTGCTGTATCCAGCGGTGGCTCAACAAGCACTGATCCCATCGGGATTGTGTTTAGCTCAAGCAAAACCACTACTGATTTCAGTCTTTCGGACGTTTCAGTATCAGGTGGTGCTTTAAGTAACTTCTCTGGAAGTGACCAGACCTACACAGCAACATTTACTGCCAGTGGAGATGGTTCGAAGACAATAGATATAGGAGCAGGCGGATTTACCAATTCCTCGGGTAACGGTAACGTTGCGTCCGAGCAGTTTAGTTATACCTACGACTCTACATTCCCAACATTGGATCCCTCCAAATTGAACTTTAATATTGATGAGGGTACGACGGCAATTGGAAGAATGTATGCTGATGAAGATGTTACCTGGGCAGTTAAAGACGGAGGCGGAGTCTCTATAGATAGCTCTGGTTCAATTACTCTTAACTCTCCGGCAGATTACTCAGTTAAGACTTCTCATTCCTTCACTGTCATGGGGTGGGATGCAGTTGAGAACGTCACTTCCCTTCCTGTCACCATTCAAGTTGATGATATCTCGTCTCCAGTTATTGACTATAGCGGACTAGTTACGTCGATAAATGATGGGGGCACAGCTCTTGGAACCATCACGGCTGATGAGCCTGTCACATGGTCAATCGAAGGGTCTGGCGTATCTATTAACCAGTCGGGTGCTATCTCGCTTGATTCCCCTGCCGACTTCTTGGTGGCCCAATCTCATGAGTACCGTGTGACTGCGACCGATAAGCAGGGTGGGGCGGCAACGATAGCCTACAGCTTTATTGTCGAGGTTATCGACATCACTGCTCCAAATCTTGACTACAGTGCTCTTGTAACTTCGATCAATGATGGCGGGACGGCACTTGGAACAATAACGGCAGATGAGCCGGTTACTTGGTCAATCTCTGGGTCTGGCGTTTCTATTAGCACCGCAGGTGTCGTAAGTCTTGACTCGGCAGCTGACTTTCTGGTGGCCGAGTCTCACGAGTATCGAGTGACAGCAAAAGACAAGCAGGGCGGGGCGACTAAGATTGGCTTCAAGTTTATTGTTGAGGTCATCGATGTTACTCCTCCAGAGTTTGATTACAGCGACCTGCTTCTTACCATCGATGAAGGCACTACTGCTCTTGGAACTATCAAGGCGAACGAGCCTGTTAACTGGACTGTGTCCGGCACAGGCGTATCGATTGACTCAGAGGGTGCGGTAACGCTAGATTCACCCGCGAACTGGGAGGATGCAAGCTACCACACCTATAAGGTGACTGCGACAGATAAGCAGGGTGGGGCAGGTCGAATCGGCTATGACTTCACAGCCAATGTGAATGATAAGACTGCGCCAGTTATTACCGTGGTCGGTGATTCCATCGTGAATATTGAGCTTGGCACTGAGTATATAGATGCCGGTGCGACGGCCGTTGATAACAAAGACGGCACAGTGACTGATGACATCGTGACTGTTAGCAAGGTCAATACTGATAAGGTTGGAACCTACACGGTCACCTACAACGTAACTGATGCGGCGGGTAATGTGGCAACTGAGGTCACTCGAACCGTCACAGTAACGGCAGATGCAACCAAGCCGGTGATAACGCTCAATTCGGCTGGAGGCGAGTCCACAACGGTCACCACGACTACTTTTGATATTACGATTCCTGAT
>Ga0213863_10003443_pt1 | contig 10909 bp, 10 predicted proteins | sample PICome_8_FD_160128 | JGI IMG/M metagenome (GOLD analysis project Ga0213863, IMG submission 160128) | Coastal seawater microbial communities near Pivers Island, North Carolina, United States - PICO497 | ecosystem: Environmental > Aquatic > Marine > Coastal | place: USA: North Carolina... | reverse complement strand
GTGTCCGTGCCAGCGGGGCCGATAGTGGCGCCTCGGTTGCAGCGGAGTGACGATGATGATGGATTTTCTGACACAGGACTGGATTTTGGAGCTTGGCTGGATTGTGGCCAAGATTATGGTTGTGATCGGGCCGTTATTGATTGCGGTCGCCTATCTAACCCTTGCCGAGCGCCGGGTCATCGGCTTTATGCAGCTTCGTAAAGGACCGAATGTGGTTGGCCCGTTTGGCCTTTTCCAGCCATTTGCCGACGCGTTAAAGCTGATGGCAAAAGAAACGATCATGCCAGCCGGTGCAAATAAAATTGTCTTTATGATCGCGCCAATGCTGACCTTCATCCTGTCGCTTGTGGCATGGGCGGTTATCCCGTTTGGCGAAGATCTGGTGATTGCGAATATCAATGTTGGCATTTTGTACCTGTTTGCCATTTCATCGCTTGGCGTTTACGGCGTGATCATGGCGGGCTGGGCCAGTAACTCGAAATATGCGTTTTTGGGCGCATTGCGCTCGGCGGCACAGATGGTGTCCTACGAAGTGTCGATGGGTCTTGTTATCATCAATGTCCTGTTATGTGCAGGAACGCTAAACTTGAGCGGGATTGTCGAGGCTCAGCGCGGGATGTGGTTTGCGCTGCCGTTGTTGCCAATGTTTGTGGTTTTCTTTATTTCAACCCTTGCCGAAACAAATCGTGCGCCTTTTGATTTGCCCGAGGGCGAGTCTGAATTGGTTGCCGGCTATTTCGTTGAATATTCATCAATGTCGTTTGCGCTGTTCTTCCTTGGCGAATATGCAAATATGATCCTGATGAGCAGCATGACCGTTGTGCTGTTCTTGGGCGGGTGGCTTCCACCGTTTGATATCTGGCCGCTGAATATCATTCCGGGGCCATTATGGTTCATTATCAAGATCATGCTGGTGTTGTTTGTGTTCTTATGGGTGCGGGCAACAACGCCGCGATATCGTTATGATCAGCTGATGCGTCTTGGTTGGAAAATCTTTTTGCCATTTTCGCTGCTATATGTGGTGCTGACCGCCGGTTTCCTTTTGGTGACCGACCGTTTGCCTGCTGTGACCTTGGGTTAGGGAGAGATACCAGATGTCCGCTTTGGTAAATGCCGTTCGCTCGTTTCTGCTTCTTGAGCTTGGCAAGGGGCTGTTTTTGACCTTGAAGTATTTCTTCAAGCCAAAAGTCACGATTAACTATCCTTATGAAAAGGGCAGCCTGTCCCCTAGGTTTCGCGGCGAGCACGCTTTGCGCCGGTATCCGAATGGCGAAGAGCGCTGTATTGCCTGTAAATTATGCGAGGCAGTTTGCCCGGCGCAGGCCATCACGATCGAGGCCGAGCCGCGGGATGATGGCAGCCGCCGCACGACCCGCTATGACATCGACATGACAAAATGTATCTATTGCGGCTTTTGTCAGGAGGCCTGTCCGGTTGATGCGATTGTCGAGGGTCCAAATTTTGAATTTGCCACCGAAACCCGTGAAGAGCTGTATTACGATAAAGACAAGCTGTTGGCGAATGGTGACCGCTGGGAAACCGAAATTGCCCGTAACCTAGCCGCCGACGCGAAATGGCGTTAGGCAGCACGGTACGGCATGGCGATGATTAAGAGAAAGACAGCTATATAATGATTGAAGCCCTGTTCTTTTACCTGTTTGCTGGCGTCATGCTTGCCAGCGGCTTGATGGTGGTGGTGTCACGCAACCCTGTCTATTCGGTGCTGTTTCTGATTTTGGCATTTTTCAATGCGGCGGGAATGTTTGTTCTCATCGGTGCCGAATTTCTGGCGATGCTGCTGGTTGTGGTTTATGTCGGCGCGGTGGCGGTGTTATTCCTGTTCGTTGTGATGATGCTGGATATCAATTTTGCCGAAATGCGCGCTGGGTTCCAGAAATACCTGCCGCTTGGACTGATTGTTGGCGGCATACTTGTGTTTGAACTGGTGGCAGCGATGTATAGCGATGCGTTTTCGAACGCCAGCCTGCCAACCGCGTCGGATATTGCCAATACCACCCAGATTGGCGGCGTGCTGTACACGAAATATGCCTTTTTATTCCAGATTGCAGGGCTGATTCTGCTGGTGGCGATGATTGGCGCGATTTCACTGACCATGCGCAAGCGGGCTGGAGTGCGGCGACAGTCGATTGCTGCGCAAAATAGCCGCCGGCGCGAAGATGTGATGGAAATTGTTAAAATGCCGTCGGCAAAAGCGAAGGCGGAGGCGAGGGCAAAGGATCAACTAGACGGTCAGGAAAACAGCCGGGCACATGATCGGACTGCCACTGGCAGTCCCAGTGATCAATAGGGGGGTGGCGTCATGTTGGAACTAACGCTTAATCATTATCTGGTTGTATCGGCAATGTTATTTGCCCTTGGTATTTTTGGTATTTTTTTAAACCGGAAAAACGTCATCACGATTTTGATGTCGATTGAGTTAATGCTGCTTGCGGTCAATATCAACATGGTCGCCTTTTCGGCTTATGGAAATAACCTCGAGGGGCAGATTTTCTCGCTGTTTATCCTGACCGTTGCGGCGGCTGAGGCGGCTATTGGTCTTGCCATTCTCGTGGTGTTTTTCCGCAACCGTGGTTCGATCGCGGTTGAAGATGTGAATATTTTGAAGGGGTAGGGCAGTTCATGTATTCGCTCATCGTTTTCCTTCCCCTGCTAGGGGCTGTGATCGCCGGCTTTCTGAGCCTTTATAATCGGGATCGCGCGGCTGAAATCGTGACAGTTTCAGGCCTTTTGCTGTCGTTGCTGTTCTCGATAATCGCCTTTGCGAATGTGGCAATCGGCGGGGTTCCTGAAACGGTCGTTGTCGCGCGCTGGATCACCTCGGGCACCTTTGTTGCTGATTGGAGCCTGCGGTTCGATACATTGACCGCGGTGATGCTGATCGTGGTGACGGGCGTGTCGTCGATGGTGCATATCTATTCGATTGGCTATATGTCGCACGACAATGCGCGGGCACGGTTTATGGCCTATCTCAGCCTGTTTACCTTTGCCATGCTGATGCTTGTCACCGCCGATAATCTGGTGCAGATGTTCTTTGGCTGGGAAGGGGTTGGTGTCGCCTCATATTTGCTGATCGGATTCTGGTACAAAAAAGACTCTGCACATACCGCCGCGATGAAGGCTTTTGTGGTGAATCGGGTTGGTGACTTTGGCTTTGCACTGGGCATTTTGGCGGTTTATGCGTTGTTCGGTTCGGTTCAGTTTGACGATATCTTTGCCCAATCGAGTGTGATTGCAGCGACCGAAATGAATTTCCTTGGCTATCGTCTGCCAGCGCTGGAAGTTGCTGGTATTCTGCTATTTATTGGCGCAATGGGTAAATCTGCCCAGCTTGGCCTGCACACATGGTTGCCCGATGCGATGGAGGGGCCGACACCTGTATCTGCTCTTATCCATGCGGCAACGATGGTGACCGCCGGGGTCTTTATGATTTGCCGCCTGTCACCGATGCTGGAATTTGCCCCGTTCGCTCTGGATGTAATCACTGTCATTGGCGCGTTGACGGCAATTTTTGCTGCGACAGTTGGCATGACACAGTTTGATATCAAGCGGGTGATTGCCTATTCGACCTGCTCACAGCTTGGCTATATGTTTTTTGCTGCGGGCGTTTCGGCCTATCCGGCGGCAATGTTCCACCTGACCACGCACGCTTTTTTCAAGGCGTTGCTGTTCCTTGGTGCAGGGTCGGTTATCCATGCAATGTCGGATGAGCAGGATCTTCGTAATATGGGTGGGATTTGGAAAAAAGTACCCGTTACCTATGCGATGATGTGGATCGGCTCGCTAGCACTTGCCGGGTTCCCATTCTTTGCCGGTTATTACTCAAAAGATATGATCCTTGAAGCTGCCTATGCCGCCAATAGCGGGGTTGGCGGTATGGCGTTCTGGCTGGGCTGTCTGGCGGCATTCCTAACAGCGTTTTATAGCTGGCGTCTGTTAATCATGGCGTTCCATGGTGCGCCCCGCGCCAGTGCCGAGGTTATGGCACATGTGCATGAATCGCCGCGCGTTATGACCCTGCCCCTGCTGGTATTGGCGATTGGCGCCGTATTTGCGGGCTGGCTCGGTTACGAGATGTTTGTCGGCAAGGGCATGACACAGTTCTGGGGGGCATCAATCTTCATCTTGCCAACCAATACGGCAATGATTGACGCGCATCATGTGCCGAGTTGGGTCAAGCTGTTGCCAATCGTTCTGGCGACAAGCGGTGTGGCGCTTGCGGTGCTGTTTTATGGCTATTGGACATCGATGCCAGCGCGGATTGCGGCGGCGTTTCGGCCCGTTCATCAGCTGTTTTACAATAAATGGTATTTCGACGAGGTTTATGACGCTGTTTTTGTCCGCCCAGCGGTGCGGATCGGTGCTTATCTTTGGCAGCGCGGTGACCGGGATACGATTGACGGCTTTGGGCCTGACGGTATGTCAGCCTTTGTTTTCCGCCTGTCGGGATTTTGCTCGCGGGTGCAAACCGGCTTTGTCTTCCATTACGCCTTTGCCATGTTGATTGGTGTCGTCGTTCTGGTCAGCTGGTATTATCTTCGGTTTAAAGGGGCTTAGGCGATGATTGATAACTGGCCTATTTTATCTATTGTCACCTTCCTGCCGCTGGCTGGTGTGCTGTTCTTGCTGCTGATTAGAGGCGATGAGCAGAGCATTGCGCAAAATTCACGCTATGTGGCGTTGTGGGTTTCAGGCTTTACCTTTTTGGTGTCGCTGCCGGTTTTAATCGGGTTCGACAGCACTGTAACCGGCTATCAATTTGAAGAAAAAGCTGTCTGGCTGGCTGGCACCGGTATCGGCTATCACATGGGTGTTGATGGTATCTCGATGCCATTTGTCCTGCTTAGTACGTTTTTGACCCCGCTCGCGATTTTGGCGAGCTGGCAGGCCATTACCGTTCGGGTGCGCGAATATATGATCGCGTTTCTGGTGCTGGAAACCATGATGGTTGGCATGTTTGTCTCGCTTGATATGCTGATGTTCTATCTGTTTTTTGAGGCGGTTCTGATCCCGATGTTCCTAATCATCGGTATATGGGGTGGCCCGCGCCGTGTTTATGCAGCCTTTAAATTCTTTTTATACACGCTGCTAGGATCGGTGCTTATGCTGGTTTGTATGCTGGCAATGTATATCGACGCTGGCACAACCGATATTCCGGCGCTTGCCGGTCATCGGTTTGCTGATACGATGCAAACTTGGCTGTTCCTAGGTTTCCTTGCGTCATTTGCGGTGAAGGTGCCAATGTGGCCGGTGCATACATGGCTGCCCGATGCCCATGTTGAGGCACCAACTGCTGGCTCGATGATCTTGGCGGGCGTATTGCTGAAAATGGGCGGGTACGGCTTTCTGCGTTTTTCATTGCCAATGTTTCCGATGGCGTCTGAATATTTTGCACCCTTGATCTTTACATTGTCGATTATCGCGGTGATCTACACCTCGTTGGTGGCGTTGGCACAATCTGACATGAAAAAGATGATTGCCTATTCATCGGTCGCCCATATGGGGTTTGTGACCATTGGCATCTTCACCCTGACCGAACAGGGGATCGCCGGTGCGATGTTCCAGATGATCAGCCACGGTCTGGTTTCGGCTGCATTATTCTTTTGCGTCGGGGTTGTCTATGACCGGCTGCATACACGCGATATCAGCGCCTATGGCGGCGTTGCGACGGTAATGCCGCGCTATGCCGTGTTTTTCATGTTTATGATGCTGGCATCGGTTGGCTTGCCGGGAACAAGCGGGTTTGTTGGTGAAATGCTCGTGCTGGTGGGCGCGTGGCACGCCAGCAGCTGGGTCGCCTTTTTCACCGCGACAGGTTTGGTGCTTGGTGCCACCTATATGCTGTGGCTGTATCGGCGCGTGATGTTTGGGGCGATTGTTAATGACGCGGTCAAGACCATGGAGCCAATGCAAATGCGTGAATTCACAATTTTCCTACCTTTGTCATTTTTGGTTCTGCTGTTTGGGGTTTATCCGATGGCGCTTCTTGATGTTATGGCGGTGTCCATCCAGTCTGTTCTGGACGGCCTGTCGGCAAGCGGCTTGTCAATTTTGGCAGCAAATTAAGGGTCTGTTGAGGAAATAAAATGGTATTTGATCTAACCGATATCCTGCCTGCCTTGCCCGAAATGCTTTTGGCGACATTGGCGCTTGTTCTGGTTCTTGTTGCGGCCTACGGCGGCGAGGGCGCTAGCAATGCGCGGCGCGTAACGCGGATTGCGCTTGGCGGTATTGTGCTTGCGTTGGCATTGATATGGTCTGGCACTACGGGTGACGAAACCGCTTTTGGCGGGATGTTCAGGGCTGACAGCTTTGCCGATTACATGAAAATTCTTGTTCTGCTTGGCACATTTGGCGCGCTTTATATGTCGATTACGCCGCTTGCCAAAGACGATATTAACAAGCCTGAATTTGCGCTTTTGGTGATGCTGGCTCTTGTTGGCATGATGCTGATGATTTCGGCGAATGACCTTATGTCGCTTTATATGGCGGTCGAGTTACAGTCACTGCCGCTTTATGTGGTTGCGGCAATGCGAACCAATTCGCTGCGTTCGTCCGAGGCTGGATTGAAATATTTTCTGCTTGGGGCATTATCATCGGGCATGTTGCTTTATGGCGCGTCGCTGGTTTACGGGTTTGCTGGCACGACCAGCTTTTCCGGCATCGCGGCGGCTGTATCAGCCGATCAGCTGCCAGCGGTATTTATCGTCGGCATGGTGTTTATGGTGTCAGGAATTGCCTTCAAGATTTCGGCAGCCCCGTTTCATATGTGGACGCCCGATGTCTATCAAGGCTCACCAAGCCCGGTAACAGCATTATTTGCGATCGCCCCAAAAGTGGCGGCAATGGCGCTGATGATGCGGCTGACCTATGGGGCTTTTGGCTCAATCGAGGCCGAATGGTCGCAAGTGCTGGTCGCCCTGTCGATTGCCTCAATGGTGGTTGGTGCGCTTGGCGCGATTATGCAAACCGATATCAAACGCATGATGGCCTATTCATCAATTGCGCATATGGGCTATGCGCTGGCAGGTCTGGCCGCCGGCACCCAGCAAGGTGCGCTTGGTGTGATGATCTATATGACTGGCTATATCTTTATGGGTGCTGGTGCATTTGCAATCATTCTGCTGATGCGCCGTGACGGTCAGTCGGCAACCCGCATTGCTGATTTGCAAGGGTTGTCGCGGACACATCCAATGCTGGCACTTGGTCTGATGGTCATGATGTTCTCAATGGCCGGGATTCCGCCTCTGGCTGGCTTCTTTGGCAAGTGGTATGTGTTTTTGGCTGCGGTGAATGCTGGCCTGATCCCGCTTGCCGTGATCGGTGTTGTGATGAGCGTCGTTGGCGCGTTCTATTATCTGCGCATTATCAAGATCATGTATTTTGAAGATACTGATGAGCCGCTTGATACTGAAATTCCGGTTGCCAATAAAATTGTCCTTGGTGTTTCGATTGTGGTGATTTTGCTGTTCTTTGTCGGGCTTAGCCCGTTGCTGGAAACAGCTGGTGTCGCCGCGAACTCACTGATGGCGCAGCTTTAGGCGCGTATGATCGAACCGCTAATCTGGTCGCTAACAACTGAACAAAGCGCAACATCAACATCTGATCTTGCCAAGCTGGCCGCTGCTAGCGGGGCGCCCGCTGGCAGTGCGTTTCTCGCCATTGAACAAACTGCCGGACGCGGGCGGCATGGGCGTCATTGGTCATCCCAAAAGGGCGGAATGTATTTATCGGTGCTGCTGCGGCCACCGGTTGATCTTAGCAAGTGGTTTGCCCTTTCATTTGCCGCATCACTGGCCGTTCTGGAAACGCTGCGCGGACAGATTGAGACACATCTGTCTGGCGATGATATGCCGCAAACCGGATTGAAATGGCCGAATGATGTGATGCTAGATGGCGGCAAAATTGCCGGTATTCTGCTCGAGGTTGATGGTCGAAATCTGATTATTGGCAGTGGGGTCAATATTGCGCCGGTGGGGGCGGTTGGCGCGCAAAAGATAGCACCAGTTGCTTTGGCTGATATTTGGCCAATTGATCGCGCCGCGTTGCCCAGTCCGCATGATTTAGCCGCTGCATATATTGACCGGCTTGCGGTATGGTATGAGCGTTTCTGTCGGTTTGGCTTTGGCCCTATTCGGACGGCGTGGTTAGAAAATGCTTTGTTTTTAGAAAAGCCGGTTGCCGTGATGCGCGGCGAGACCACGATTTCAGGGGTTTTTCGCGATCTTGGCATGGATGGCACGATGCTTTTGCTTGATGATTCAGGCCAAACACACCATATCACTACAGGTGATGTGAAACTTTTAGGCAGTTAACCGATGCTATTGGCAGTAGATTGCGGCAATACCAATATCGTATTCGCCCTTTATGATGGTGAAATCCAGCGGTCTAACTGGCGGATTAGCACAGACCCCAAGCGTAGCGCGGATGAATATCTTGTCTGGCTGACCCAATTAATGGCGCTAAAATCAATTGAGGTTGGCGATGTCACCGACATGATTATCGCCAGCGTTGTACCTGAAATTCAGCCAAAATTGGTCAATCTGGCGGCGCGTGGTTTCGGCATTGTTCCCCAAGTTGTTGGTGATCCGAACATAGACCTTGGGATTGATGTCCATATTGATCGTCCTGATCAGGCAGGGGCTGACCGGTTGGTCAATGCGGTTGCAGCGCGTGATTTCCATGATTTGCCAGCAATCATTCTCGATTTTGGCACGGCAACAACGTTCGATTTGATTGGCAAAAACGGCGCTTATGAGGGCGGCATTATCGCGCCCGGGGTTAATTTGTCAGTTGAGGCGCTGTTTCTGGCGGCTGCACGTCTGCCGCGCCTTGCGGTTCAGCCATGGGCAGCGGATATGCCGGTCCTTGGCAAGGATACGGTGAGTGCGATGCATTCCGGTATTTTCTGGGGTTATGTCAGCATGGTTGAGGGGTTAATTGCCCGTTTGCGGCGCGATCATGGTGCCGATTTGCCTGCCATTGCGACAGGTGGTCTGGCGCCATTATTTGCCGAACATGTCCCGGCAATATCTATCGTTGACCCAGATTTGACATTAAAGGGGCTGGTTCAAATTCATGCCCAAAATAAATCCAAATTGAAATAAGACTGATTACTGAAAACGTTAGGCACAATAAATGAATTATTCAAAAGATGACCTGCTATTTGCGCCTCTTGGTGGGTCGGGCGAGATTGGGATGAACGTCAATCTCTACCATTATCAGGATAGCTGGATCATGATTGATCTTGGCATCTCCTTTCCTGATGAGAGCACCCCCGGCGTTGACGTCATTCTGCCTGATCTGAAATTTATTGCTGATCGGCGCGACAAGCTGGCGGGCCTCGTGCTAACCCACGGGCATGAAGACCATCTTGGGGCTATCCCTTATCTGTGGAGCCAGCTTGGATGTCCGATTTATGGCAGCGCGTTTACCCTTGCGCTGTTGCGGCGCAAACTTGCCGAGTCACGCGGTGATTTCGATATCCCGCTGCATGAAATTGGGATGAATGCTCCCTTTAAGCTGGGCGGCTTTGAAATTGAAATGGTTGCGTTGAACCATTCGATCCCTGATCCGGCGGCGCTTGCAATTCGTACCGGTGCTGGCACGATCCTTCATACCGGTGACTGGAAGTTCGATAAAACACCGGTTCTTGGCACTGACACTGACGTAACGCGACTTGCCGCCATTGGTGATGAGGGGGTTTTGGCGCTTGTTGGCGATTCAACAAATGCGATGGTGGAGGGACGTAGCGGATCTGAGAGTGACGCCAAAGACGGGCTAACCGCCGCAATTGCCGCGGCAAGCGGGCGGGTCGCCATTACCTGTTTTGCCAGCAATGTTGCGCGGATTGACTCAATCTGCAAAGCGGCCAAGGCCAACGGCCGGTCAGTGGCGATTGTGGGTCGCGCATTGAACCGGGCTATTTCGGCAGCGCGTGAGGTTGGTTATCTTGCCGATTTGCCCGATCTGGTGCCCGAGGGGGATGTCGATTTATTGCCCCGCAATGCAATTGTGATTGTTTGTACTGGCACCCAAGGCGAACCGCGCGCCGCGATGGCGCGTATTGCGGCGGCAGACCATGAAACAATCAGCCTTGAGGCAGGCGACACGGTGATTTATTCGTCGCGGCAAATCCCGGGTAATGAGAATGCGATTGCGCGTGTGCAGGATATGCTGATCCGCCGTAAAATTAATCTGATCACCGATCAGGATGCGCCGGTTCATGTTTCAGGTCATCCCTCACGCGATGAAATGATTGAAATGTATGGGTTGATCCGGCCTAAAATTGCTGTTCCCGTGCATGGAACTGCACGCCATTTGCTGGCCCATGCGGCACTAGCGGACTCATGTCAGGTGCCGCAAACAATTCTGCCTGATAATGGTGTGGTGATCCGCTTAAACGGCGAGACGGCGGCAATCATTGATAATGTCCATACCGGTGCGTTGACGGCGGAAAAGGGCAATATCATCGAATTGCAGGCCGATATGATGCGGGCGCGTCGCCGGATGCTGTGGAACGGCGTTGTAACCGCATCGGTAATTCTGAATAAATCTGGCGCGCTTTGTACCGTACCAAGCATCGCCCAAAGTGGTCTTGGTGATGGTGAGGCGGCAAGTGATTATGTGGCCGCCGCTGCAATCGCGGTTGAAGATGCGGTCGAAGTTTTAGGTAAAACGGCGCGGCGAAATGACGCCTCGGTTGAAGAAGTCGTATCGCAGGCAGTTCGCCGGGTTGCGCGCTCTATGTTTGGCTTGCGGCCGATTGCTCAGGTTCATATCATGCGTGTAGGTGAAGAGGATTTACGCGCATGATCGGCAGAATTAATCATATTGCAATTGTTGTCCCCAATCTTGATGAGGCGGCGGCGCATTGGCGCGACATGCTGGG
>Ga0213863_10003442_pt1 | contig 10914 bp, 8 predicted proteins | sample PICome_8_FD_160128 | JGI IMG/M metagenome (GOLD analysis project Ga0213863, IMG submission 160128) | Coastal seawater microbial communities near Pivers Island, North Carolina, United States - PICO497 | ecosystem: Environmental > Aquatic > Marine > Coastal | place: USA: North Carolina | collected... | reverse complement strand
ATAAAACCTACATCATTATACGAAACTTTAATAGATATTATTGAGTACTTAACAGTTATTACAGTAAATGATAAAACGCTAAATAAATTTATTTTACCTGACGATATAAAGAAAAATTTTAAAGGATTAACAAACAAAAAAATTATAGAAATTAGCAATGACCTCCTAACGACTAACTCTTTAATTCTCTTGGGGTCTAATTTAAATAGTCATCCAGATTACGAAGATTTGAAGATCCTAACTAATATCATTTCAGTTTTGACAAAATCTAATAGAGGGTTTTTAAGCAATAGAAGTAATGAAGCAGGTGCATGGCTTTCTGGATGTGTGCCAAATAAAATTGAGGGGATGAAAAATAGTAGAAATATTGGTTTCAATGTTTTTGATTCTATTAATGAGCACTTAGAATGCTATATAATTTATAATTTAGACTTTATAGACTTCTATCATTATTCTGAACTAAAAAAATCTTTATCAAACGCAAAGTTTGTTTTAGGAATAAGTAGTTTTATTACTGAAGAAGATAAAAATCTTTATGATGTTATTCTGCCTTTAGCTACAACTTTTGAAAGCCCTGGAACCTATGTAAATATTGAAGGTACGTGGCAATCTTTTGCGCAAAGTTGTAAACCACATCATATGTCAAAAGAAGGCTGGAAAATTTTAACAAAATTACGGTTAATTCATGGTGCAAATATTGATAACTCATTAGATTATCTTGATATTCTAAATGAAGCAGATCAAGCTATTAGAAATTATAAGTCTTTTGTTGGGAAAGAATATAAAGATATTAAGATGAAAAAAGATTCGAATGAAAATACTCTCATAAGATCTGGCTCATGCAATAGTTATTATGTGGATAATATAGTAAGAAGATCCTCATCTTTGAATAAAGTTAATTCGAATAAGAACTTTGTTAGTGTGAATAAAAAAACCTTAGAGCAAAATAATATAGATTTATCTAAAAACAAAGTGATAGTTAAGCAGGGCGATAATACTTTATTAGCTGAGTTAGTTATTGACGATAATGTTTCAGATGATTGTATTTATATTGCTAACTCAAATAAAGAACATTATGACCTTGGAAAACAACACCAACCAATAATTATTGAAAATGTATGACTTTATAAAAAATATTTTAAATACAACTATTACTTATTACAATGAGTTAAGTGTATTACCCCATACATTAATATTGATTGGTATAATTATGGTGCCATTATTAATAGTCGTTGCTTATTACACCTATGCAGAAAGGAAAATTATCGCATCAATGCAAGGAAGGCTTGGTCCAAATGTAGTTGGGCCTAAAGGATTGTTACAACCATTTGCAGACGGTGTAAAATTATTTTTTAAAGAAATTGTAATTCCAACAGATTCAAACAAGTTTTTATTTCTACTTGCTCCAGTTATAACTTTTACTGTTGCTTTTGCAGCTTGGGCTGTTATTCCTTTTGACAGCGTGATGGTTCTTTCGGATATAAATGCTGGCTTACTATATGTTCTAGCTATGACTTCATTAGGAATATATGGAATTATAATCGCAGGTTGGGCTTCAAATTCAAAATATGCATTACTTGGCGCCATGAGGTCGGCATCTCTTATTATAGCTTATGAAATTGCAATGGGTTTTGCGCTTGTTGGGGTAATAATGGTATCTGGAAGCTTAAATCTTGGCGACATAATAGATAGTCAAAAAGGATCTGTGTTTCATTGGTTTTGGGTTCCTTTGTTTCCTTTGTTTATAATTTATTTTATCTCAGGGGTTGCAGAAACAAATAGGGCGCCATTTGATGTGGCAGAAGGTGAGTCAGAATTAGTGGCAGGATTTCATGTTGAGTATTCGGGAATGGGTTTCGCTGTATTTTTCATAGCAGAATATGCAAATATGATATTGATATCAGCTTTAACAACAATTTTATTTTTTGGAGGTTGGCTTTCGCCATTTAATATAAGTAGCCTGGGTAATTTTGAATTAAATGGCTTTGTAAATAATATTTTATTATTTTTAATAAACGATGGTATTCATTGGTTTATTATAAAAACATTTTTCTTTATGTTTTGTTTTATATGGTTTAGAGCAACTTTTCCTAGATATCGATATGATCAAATTATGAGACTAGGTTGGAAAATCTTAATCCCTATAACATTGGTATGGATTTTTGTGGAAATGATATTTATATACTATGAAGTTGAACCATGGTTTGCTCAAGGAGTAGTTTTATGAAAAACTTTTTCAAAAGTTTTTTTCTTTACGAGTTGTTGCTTGGTCTTAAGGTAACGTTACTTAATATGTTTAAAAAGAAAATTACTTTACATTATCCTGAAGAAAAAGCTCCTCAATCTCCTAGGTTCAGAGGACTTCATGCTTTGAGAAGATACCCAAGCGGCGAAGAGAGATGTATAGGTTGTAAATTATGTGAAGCAGTTTGCCCAGCATTAGCAATTACAATTGATACTGAAGAAAGAAATGATGGTACAAGAAGAACTACAAAATATGATATTGATTTATTTAAATGTATCTTTTGCGGCTTTTGTGAAGAAGCATGCCCTGTTGATGCAATTGTTGAGACAAGGATATTTGAATACCATTTTGAAGAGCGCGGAGAAAATATTTTAAAAAAAGGGGATCTTTTAAAAATTGGTGATAAATATGAAAGTGAAATATTAGCAGACCAAGCTGCAAAATCTCAGAGAAGGTAATATATGGACATAATAACAATATTATTTTATTTGGTTACATCAGTAATTATATTTTCATCAATTAGCTTAGTCATAGTTAATAATACTGTTCATGCAGCTCTTCTTTTGGTCCTTATATTTTTTAATAGTGCAATATTGTGGTTAATGCTTAAAGCAGAATTTTTATCAATAGTTTTGGTTCTGGTTTATGTCGGAGCAGTTCTAGTATTGTTCCTATTTGTGATAATGCTTTTAGATATTCCAGTGAAAAAAAATTCCAGTCCAAAATTATATTTATTATTCTCTGTAACTACTTCTTTAATTATGTTTGCTGAACTTTACATGATAATTTTATTTCATAATTTTTCTGACGAAGCAAATATTGTTGTCTCCTCAGAGCTAAATAACACCTATGAAATAGGTCTAATGCTATTTACGGAGTATGTTTTTTCTTTTGAAATTACTGCTTTTATACTGCTTGTAGCAATAATTGCCGCAATAGCAATAAATATGTCGAAAAAACAAAGATCTTTAAGACAAGACCCAGGAAAGCAAATTTTAGAAAATAAAAAATCAAGACTCAAAATTATAAAAGGCGACGAATTATGATCACTATGACACATTACCTTGTTTTTAGTGCATTACTTTTTTGTATAAGCATCGCAGGTATATTTATTAATAGAAAAAATATTTTATTACTTCTTATGTCTATAGAATTAATGCTTTTATCTGTTAATACAAACTTTATTGTTTTTTCGCACTTTAGTAATGACATTTCTGGCCAGGTATTTGTATTTTTTATACTAGCTGTGGCTGCTGCAGAATCAGCGATCGGGTTAGCAATTATCGTTTCTTTATATAGAATAAGAAACTCAATAGAAATTAATTTAATTAATAAGCTAAAAGGTTAGATCAATGGAATCATTAATATTATTCATACCATTTTTATTACTTTTAAGCTCAATAGTAATTGGGTTGAGTCCAATTTCTTTAAATAACTTTTATTCTGGAATTATTGGAACTCTATTAGTTTTTGTTTCTTTGGTATTATCTATAATTATTCTGCTTGATATATATTCTGCTGAAGAAATTATCTATTACGATGATTTTTACAAATGGATATCAGTTGGCGACCTAAATATAGGTATGGGGTATTTGATAGATAAATTTTCAGCAATAATGTTAGTTGTAGTTTTATCTATTTCTTCGATTGTTCATTTATATAGTATTGGCTATATGAAAGAAGAGACTGATTTTAAAAGGTTCTTTTCGTACATAGCATTGTTTACTTTTTCAATGATACTGTTAGTAATATCAAATAACTTAGTTCAGTTATTTATTGGTTGGGAAGGAGTGGGTTTAGTATCCTATTTATTAATTGGATTTTTCTATAAAAAACAATCTGCTATTAAAGCTAATTTAAAAGCATTTTTGGTTAACAGAATTGGCGATATGTTTTTTATATTAGGGATCGTAATGGTGTATGCTGCGTTCGATTCGTTTGATTATAAAACTATATTTCTTAATTTAAATAAAATCGATTTAGAAAACTTGGAAATATATTTCGGCTTAAGTTACATAGATTTTTCTTGCTTATTTTTATTTATTGGGGCGATGGCAAAATCAGCACAAATACCTTTGCATGTGTGGCTGCCAGACTCGATGGAAGGACCAACACCAATATCAGCTTTAATCCATGCTGCAACAATGGTAACAGCTGGTATATTTATGGTTGGAAGACTATCCCCACTATATGTCCTTACAGAATTCACCGCAGATTTTATTTTATTAGTGGGCGCATCAACTGCATTATTTATTGGAGCTATAGCTATCTTTGAAAATGATATAAAAAAAGTAATAGCTTATTCAACTATATCTCAACTTGGTTATATGGTTGCTGCTTTAGGAATTAATGCTTACACGGTATCATTTTTCCATTTATATACACATGCTTTTTTTAAAGCACTTCTGTTTTTATGTGCAGGCTCAATAATAATGTCTTTGCATCATAACCAAGATATAAGAAAGATGGGTGGTTTGAAATCAAAATTACCAATAACATACGTAAGCTTTATGATTGGCACGTTATGCATTATTGGTTTTCCGCTAACTTCTGGTTTTTTTTCAAAGGATCTATTATTAGAGGTAATGCTTTATGAAAACAGTTCTATCTCGTTTGTTGCGTATTTAATGTTACTTCTTGCTGCTCTTGTAACAACCATATACTCATTAAGATTATTGTTTTTAGTATTTTACAATAAATATAGGGATAAAGATTTCGAAAATATTAGGGAGCAATCAAAGATAATAACTTTGCCACTAATAATACTATCAGTGTTATCAATAATTTCAGGGTATTTAATTAAAGTATTTATAGACCTCCCAATATTTATGTTTGGAGTAAGCGATATACATTATAACGGCATTATAACTTTTATAGAGCACGGAATATTATCGCCAGCTACATTAGCACTAGTTTTAGGGTTTTATATAGCAAAAAAAATATACAAAGATAAGATAAGTTTTAATTTTATTGAAAATAATCTATTTAATAAAATTTCTTTAATAATTAAATCTAAATATAAATTTGATGAATTTTTTATCTTAGTTTCTGATTTTATGAAAAGTATTTCTTTTAAAATGTCAAAAAATTTTGATTTAGGCTTAATAGATGGCTGGGTTGTTAATGGTTTTCCAAAAAAGATTAATAGTTTAGCAGTCCTTTTTAAGAGAAAGAGTAGCGGTTATCTATACCACTATGCTTTTTCTATAGTTTTTTCACTTGTTATTATATTTGGAATAATTTTAGCGAGGGTAATATGATTGAAAATATCTTATCTTTATTGATATGGATTCCTATAATTTCAGGTTTATTTTTATTATTTTTTAATAAGAAAATATACATATTAAACACGTATAATATATTTATAAATTTTATTGTTTTTATTTTATCTATTTTCCTACTACTGAGCTTCAATGAAAGTAATGCAGCTTTTCAGTTTGTAGAAAAAATTGAGTGGATTCCCTCTATAAATATATTTTATCATCTAGGTGTAGATGCAATATCAGTTTTGTTAATATTACTAAATACAATTATATTTTTAATAGTATCTTTTTATAATTCAACGCTTATTGTTAAAAAGACTAATCAATATTATGCTAGTTTTCTGATCGCTAACGGACTTACCATAGGAGTTTTTTCAGCTCTTGATGCAATATTATTTTATATTTTTTTTGAAGCTTTATTAATACCTATGTTTTTGATTATTGGAATATGGGGTGGTGCAAATAGAATATATGCATCTATTAAGTTCTTCCTATACACTTTTCTTGGGTCAATATTATTATTAGTAGCATTTCTGTATATTAACTCTTCAATATCATCTTTTAGTGTTATTTCATTCTACGAATCTGATTTTTCCTTAATAGAGCAAGAATGGCTCTTTATAGCTATGGCCATAGCTTTTGCTATAAAAATACCTATGTTTCCTTTTCATACGTGGTTACCAGATGCTCATGTAGAAGCTCCAACTTCAGGCTCAGTCGTTCTTGCCGCAATATTATTAAAAGTAGGAGCATATGGTTTTATAAGATTTGTTATTCCTGTTGTTCCAATGGGGGCACAATCTTTGGATGTATTTTTTATTACTTTGTCTTTGATTGCTATAGTTTATGTTGGATTAGTTGCTATAGCGCAAAATGATATGAAAAAATTAATAGCATATTCTTCAATTTCACATATGGGATTTGTAACGCTGGGGTTTTTCGTAATTTTTCAATTGTTCGATAATACTCAGAGCGGTAGTGACATGATCATTAGTTTGTCAGGGAGTATGTATCAAATTATTTCTCATGGTTTTGTTTCAGCAGCATTATTTATGTGCGTTGGATCCATTTACGATAGATACAAAACAAAAAAAATATCTGACTTAAGTGGCTTGTTGAATCAGATGCCAGTATATAGTTGGTTTTTTGTATTTTTTGCTCTAGCAAACTGTGGCTTGCCAGGAACATCAAGTTTTGTAGGGGAGTTATTAGTTATTATGTCATCATTTAAAGCAAACTATATTTATGCTTTCTTTGCCTCAACTACTTTAATAATTTCAGCAGTTTATTCACTATGGCTTGTAAAAAGAGTTGTGTACGGAGAAGTTAAAATAACTCTAGAGGAATGTATTGATGCAAATTTGATTGAAAAAATACTTCTTTTTGTATTGGCTATATTAGTTCTTATATTAGGTTTTTATCCTGATTATATAATGAATTTTATGAACGCAACTTTGGAAAATATGACAAATAACATAATTTTAAAAATATGATTATAGAAAATACACTAAATAGTTTAATGAATTTTATTCCGGAAATTATCCTGTTTATCATGTCAATGATTGTATTGTTGGCTGGGACTTTTAGATTTTCGACTAAATATGTATTTCATATTACATTGTTGTCAGTGGTTACCGCTTTATTATTAAGCTTTCAAAATTATGCAGTTAATGCATCACTTCTTTTTAATAGTTCTATTATAAAAAGTAATGTAACCGATTTCTTTAAATATGTATGTTATTTTATATTTTTGGTTCAAATATTAATATCTAGAAATTATTTAGTAGATAAAAAGTTAGCTTCTGGAGAATTTTATTCTTTATTGTTATTCGCTTTGCTTGGCTGTTTTGTAATAATATCTTCAAATAATTTAATAGTCCTTTTCCTCGGAATCGAGCTATCCTCACTTAGTTTATATTCATTAATCGCTTTAAATAGGTCGAGCATTATATCTAGTGAAGCTGCAATAAAGTATTTTGTTTTAAGCACTATCGCTTCTGGAATTATACTCTTTGGTTTTTCTTATTTATATGGGATTACAGGGTCCTTATCAATTGAAGATATAGCTAAACATCAAAATTTAAATGAATCATCAAACCTATATTTATTTTCGTATATATTAGTGTTTATTGGTGTTGCTTTTAAATTTGCAGTTGCGCCTTTTCATATGTGGTTACCAGATGTTTATGAGGGATCACCTCTTCCTGTAACAAATTTCATTGCCTCAATACCTAAAATTGCTTTTTTTGTATTAGCTTATAGATTCCTTGAAGATAATCCTATAATTAATAATGATAATTTTTCAAAATTACTTTTACTTTTAGGAATGTTTTCTATACTAGCAGGTAATTTATTTGCATTAGCACAAAAAAAAATTATGAGAATGTTAGCTTATTCTGGAGTGGCTAATGCGGGATTTATATTCTTGGGAATTTTTTTAGCAGTAAATAATAATTTTTCTATAGCAGCTTTTTATGTGGTTTCGTATTCTATTACTATAGTTTCCGCAATATCAATTATAACTTTTATGTCATCAAAAAAATTTGATTTAGTATACATTAATGATTTAAAAGGTCTCTCAAATCGTTCTGGATATATTGCAATATTATTAATGATCACTTTGTTGTCAACCGCTGGAATACCTTTAACTATTGGATTTTATGCAAAATATCTTATTCTTGATGCGATGATCGACAGAGGTTTAATAATAGCGACAGTCATCGTCGTTTTAATGACAGTTATTGGCTTATATTATTACCTCAGAGTAATTTGGTTTATGTTTTTTGAGAGGGGTAGTAATAGTTTAATAAACACAATAGGAAAATTTAATTTATTTGTTTTATCTTTAATTCCGACATCTATTATACTGATATTCTTGTTTCCTGATTATATATTTAAGTATGTTTTTGAGATACTTACTTGATAAATTATATTACTTAAGTAAACTCCATACATACGGTGCGGGGTGGAGCAGTCTGGCAGCTCGTCGGGCTCATAACCCGAAGGTCGTAGGTTCGAATCCTACCTCCGCTACCAATTAAATTCTTTTATTACTTTATAGGTGCTTATGTCAGAAGATATGCGAAATATCGCTATTATCGCCCATGTTGATCATGGCAAAACAACTTTAATTGATTCTATCTTAAAACAAAGTGGAACATTTAGAGAAAATCAACAAGTAGAAGAAAGGCTGATGGACTCTGGAGATTTGGAAAAAGAAAGAGGAATCACTATTCTTGCAAAGCCTACATCAGTGAACTGGAAAGAAACTAGAATAAATATTATTGATACTCCAGGCCATGCTGATTTTGGTGGAGAGGTTGAAAGAGTTTTAGGTATGGCAGACGGCGTTATACTTTTAACAGATGCTGCTGAAGGACCAATGCCCCAAACAAAATTTGTGCTAGGAAAAGCTTTAGCTCAAGGTTTGAAACCAATAGTAATAATCAATAAAGTTGATAGGCCTGACGGAAGACCAGATGAAGTTATAGACGAGGTATTTGATCTATTTGTATCTTTAGACGCCAACGATGAACAATTAGACTTCCCAATAATGTATGCATCCGGAAGGGACGGTTGGTGTGTTGCAGAACTTACTGATGAAAAAAAAGATCTTCATGCTCTTTTAGATTTAATTATTAATCATGTCTCCCCGCCAAAAGTAGATGCTGAAAAACCTTTTGCCATGTTGTCAACACTTCTGGATTCTGACCCATATCTTGGGAGATGTTTAATAGGTAGAGTGGAACAAGGCTCTGCAAAAGTGAACGATAGTGTTAAATCAATAAATTTAGATGGTAAAATTGTAGAAACAGGCAGGTTAACAAAACTTCTAAGATTTAATGGTGCAGAAAGAGAGCCAGTTAACGAAGTTCATGCAGGCGATATAATTTGTATAGCCGGATTAACAAAAACATCTGTTGCAGATACGATTTGCAACTCAGAAGTTTCAACTCCGATTCAGTCTACCCCAATTGATCCTCCAACAATGTCTGTAACAATTTTGGTAAACGACTCTCCATTAGCTGGACTAGAAGGAAAAAAGGTTACATCAACAGTAATCAGGGAAAGACTTATGGCGGAAGCAGAGGTTAACGTCGCAATAACATTTTCTGAAAATGAGAACAAAGATGCTTTTGAGATCGGTGGAAGAGGAGAACTTCAATTAGGTGTTCTTGTTGAGCAAATGAGAAGAGAAGGCTTTGAATTAACAGTGTCGCGACCAAATGTTTTATATAAAATAGATTCTGATAATAATAAGCTTGAGCCCATAGAAGAAGTAACGATTGATGTAGATAAAGAATTTTCAAGTACTGTAATTGACGGAATGAATCAAAGAAAATCAGAAATGATTGACATGAAATCTGCAGAAGGAGACAAAGTTCGTTTAATATTTTTAGCTCCTTCTAGAGGACTAATAGGATACCAGAGTAGATTTTTAACAGACACTAGAGGAACGGGTGTAATAAATAGAGTTTTTCATTCGTACGGAAAATATAAAGGAGAAATGGGCTCTAGAAGAAATGGTGCCTTAATTTCAACTGAAACTGGCACAGCAGTCGCTTATGCAATTTTTAATTTACAATCTAGCGGAATAATGTTCGTAGAGCCTCAAACAAAAGTTTACCAAGGAATGATAGTTGGCGAACATAGCAAGGAAAATGATTTAGCTATTAATGTTTTAAAGGGAAAACAGCTTACCAATGTAAGAGCATCTGGAACTGATAAGGCGGTAACTTTGGTTCCACCAAGAATTATGTCTTTAGAGCAAATGATGTCTTACATTAATGAAGACGAGTTTTTGGAAGTAACCCCTGAAAGCCTTAGGCTGAGAAAACGATATTTAGATCCTAATGAGAGAAAAAGAAATCTTAGGGAGAAAAGCGATAATTAGTTTTAAGGTTAATTTAGACAATTAATTATATTTAATAGATTTCTATTGGAAATATATGAAAATAATGGCATTTTTAAATATGTTGATGTTTTATGCTTTCCAAAATATACTGTTGTAAGTATTTTGTTAGACACTATTAGACCCCTTAAATGGGATTTTATATAGCCCCTATATGGGGTTTTTTTCGTCTAAGAGTAAAATAATTGGGATAAGTGGGTGAATTTTAATTGAAAAGTGAAATTGCAGAACTAATAAAACCAATAGTTTTATCGATGGGATATGAGATGTGGGGCTTAAATATTGGGCAGCAAAATAGCTCTTTGAAATTTACATTATATATAGACAGTGATAAAGGTATAAAAATTGATGATTGCGAGAAAGTAAGCCATCAGATTTCACATCTTTTAGATACTGAGGAAGTATGCGACTCTGATTATGTGTTAGAAGTTTCCTCACCAGGTTTTGATAGAGTTTTAATGACTCAAGACCATTTTAGCAAGTATTTAAATGAA
>Ga0213863_10003440_pt1 | contig 10916 bp, 8 predicted proteins | sample PICome_8_FD_160128 | JGI IMG/M metagenome (GOLD analysis project Ga0213863, IMG submission 160128) | Coastal seawater microbial communities near Pivers Island, North Carolina, United States - PICO497 | ecosystem: Environmental > Aquatic > Marine > Coastal | place: USA: North Carolina | collected... | reverse complement strand
AAAATAATTCATGAAAGAGAAATAGAGTTTTTTCCTGAACAAGGAAAATTTATAGGCTTTGACAAAATATTACAGAAGAAGAATAAAAAAAATATCAAATTTGATATTCGATTTCATCTAGACCCTAATACAAAAGTTATGAAAACTTTGGACAATAAATCAATATTAATAGAACTTGAAGATGAAGGTTGGAGATTTAGTTGTGATAATTATGATATAAATATTGATAATGGCATATATTTCGGTAATAAAAATTCTTATATAGAAAATCAAAATATATTTATATCAGGTATAAATAATAAGTCAGATGAAATTATAAAATGGGAAATCAGTAAATTATAATGAATAAAATTAAAACTGCATTAATATCTGTTTCTGACAAAAGAAATATAAAATCTATTCTGAATATACTTAAAAAAAATAAAGTAAAAATAATTAGTTCTGGCGGTACTTATAAAGAAATAAAAAAATTGAAATTTAAATGTATAGAAGTTTCAGAATTTACAAATTCTCCTGAGATATTGGAGGGAAGAGTAAAAACACTTCACCCAAAAATACATTCTGGAATTCTAAACAAAAGAATTAGTAAATCTCATCAAAATGAAATGAAAAAAAATAATTTTGAAAATATAGATTTAGTAATCGTAAATTTTTATCCATTTGAAAATACTTTAAAAAAAACAAACAATCACAATAAAATTATAGAAAACATAGATATTGGTGGTCCATCAATGGTTAGATCTGCAGCCAAAAATTACAAAGACGTTACTGTTATAACTTCTACAAATCAGTATGAAGAATTAATTGAAGAATTAAAGAAAAACAAAGGGTCAACAACTTTAAAATTTAGAGAAAAATTATCTAGAATTGCTTTCTCAGAAACCGCTTACTACGATTCTGTTATTTCAAATTACTTTAACAATATTTCTAATATATCTTTTCCAGATAAACGAACATTTCACGCTAACTTAATTGAAATACCAAGATATGGAGAAAACCCGCACCAAAAGAGTGCAATTTATTCAAAAAATTTAAATATGAATTTAGATCAAATACATGGAAAACAACTTAGCTATAATAATTATAATGATATTTTCGCTGCTTTAACTATTTCAAAATCTTTACCCAATAATACAGGAACAGTAATTGTTAAACATGCAAACCCTTGTGGAGTTTCAATTAAAAAAAATAATCTCCAAAGTTATATTGCGGCTTTAAAATGTGATCCAGTAAGTGCCTTTGGCGGGATAGTGTCTTGTAATTACAAAATTACTAAAAAGATTGCACAAGAATTAAACAAACTATTTCTTGAAGTTATTATTGCAAATAATTTTAATACTGATGCACTCAAAATATTAAAATCGAAAAAAAATCTTAGATTAATAAATGCCTCAAAATATGTTTTTAAAGAAAATTTAAAGTTTATATCTAATAATGAAGAAATACTAGTTCAGTCTGAGGATATAAAAAAAATTAATATTAAGGATTTTAAAGTTGTTTCAAAAAAGAAACCGAATAAAAAACAAATGAAAAATCTTTTGTTTGCATTTAATGTCTGCAGATATGTTAAATCTAATGCAATTGTTTTAGCTTGTGACGAGACAACTGCCGGAATTGGATCTGGTCAACCAAGCAGATTAGATAGTTGTCAAATAGCGATTGATAAGATGAAAAAATTTACCGATGTTAAAGATGAAATTGTAGCAGCATCTGACGCATTTTTTCCTTTTGTAGATGGTATTGAAAAATTAGTTCAATCAGGTGTTTCAGCGGTTATTCAACCTTCTGGGTCTATAAGAGATAAAGAAATCATTAGTTATGCAAATGAAACTGATACTATTTTAATTTTTTCCAAGAATAGGCATTTTAGGCACTAGCTATCTGATCTATTTTTGCTGCTAATATAAAGTCATTTTCTGAAAGTCCTTCAATTGCATGAGTTGAAATTTTAATCTCAGCATAACCCCAACCAAATATTATATCTGGATGATGTCCTTCGGTTTCTGATATTATGCCTACTTTATTTACAAATTCTTGGCTCTCAAAAAAATTTTTAAAATTAAATTTTTTATTTAAAAAAAAATTTTTTTTTTTATCCTTTAAAACATCCCAACCATCAACTTTTTTTTGATATTTATGAATTTCAGATACATCAAATGGAATCACACCTCCTTCACATGGGGCACATTTTTTATTTAAAAGATCGTTCACATACAAATTTTAACATAAAAACTGTTTTCTACGAAACTCTAATTGATTAGACATCTCTTGGTAAATATGTTCTGAATTAAAAAATTCTAAATTTATGTTTTTGTAAGACATATCATTTATTAGCTTCGCATAATTTAGCCATTGATTGATAATGATGAAGTCGGAAAGTGAAAAACCTGTTATTGTGTCTACAAATTTTTTTTTAATTAAACTTTTTTTCTTATCAGCTCTAACTTCTATTTTTTTCCATTTTTCTTTATAATTCATAAAATTACTGGCTTCTTTGTTTGTTTCTTTAAAATTTGAAAAAGTCTTATAAAATTCTGTACACCCTCTTTTGATAGTTACCTTATATTTTAAAGACTTCTTTAATGTAGGTTCTATTTTTGCTAAAATTTCAGTAGCCTCATCGTTACTTTTACAATAAATAAATCCTTTATAAAGTCCATTTACACCTGGTCTTAACTCGACCATACACTTTCTCCAATTATTTTTAGGAAATTTAATGCTATCAAAAATAAAAAATAATTTAATCAATTCTTTAACATTTTGTGGTTCAATCTGAATTTTAAAACAACTAAAACAAAATTTTGGTATGATATCGAATTGGTTAAAAATCTCATGGTGTCTATCACAATCTAAATTTTGAGAATTTCTTCTATAAGTCTGTGTTTCGATAAAATAAATTTTCTCGATATGTTTTTTTATACTATCAATTATTTGATTAGATTTTTGAAAGAAATTCTTTAAACTTTCATCTTTTAAATAATCTTCCAATTGAAATTGTTTTTGTATTTTTTTTAAATTATTATTTGCAATAACTAACAGGTTATTATTATCTGACTTAGAAAAAGTTAAAGCAGAAATTAAATTTTCTTTTGCACTTTTCACATCGTCTTTATATTTTAATGCAGTTGAATAATTTTCAATTGCTTCTTTATACTTTCCAAGCTCTGCATTTAATGTTCCAAGATTATTATATGCATTTGCATATTTTGGATTAATTTTAATTGCTTTTTCATAACATTCATTTGCTTGTTCTTTTTTTCCTAATTTTTGAAACAATAAACCAAGATTATTATGTACATCAGGAATATTAGGATTATTTTCAATTATTTTTTCATAACAAGTTTGTGCCTTTATATCTTCTCCAACTTGTTCAAATATTAATGCAAGATTGTATTGTACAATTACTAAATTAGGATTAATTTTAATTGCTTCCTCATAATGCTTTTTTGCTTTGTCTATTTCACCTGATTTTTGATATATTAATCCCAAATTTTTATGTGCCTCAACAAATTTTGGCTGAAGTTTCAATATTTTTTTGTAAAGATTTTTAGCATCATTGAGGTTATTTTCTTTTTGATTTTGTAACGCTAAGTTAAATAAATCCTCAATATTTAATTTATTATTTATATTCATAATAATCGAAAGTGATGGAGCGGGCAAAGGGGGTCGAACCCTCGACCTTCTCGTTGGCAACGAGACGCTCTACCACTGAGCTATGCCCGCATATTTAAAAATATTATAGTTAGTGGCTTTTATAAATGCAAGCAATAAGCATTAAATTACATAAATTAAATTGTCCTATTGTAAACACTAAGTAACTTATTTTGATATTCAATTGAAAATTTTTTGCTATCAAATAATGGAGAATTTAAAATATTATTAAAAATTTTTAATCTTAATTTTTCTAATTTATCTATGTTTTTAGAATAATATAATGCCTTTGTAATATAATCTTTTTTATTTTCTGATATTAAAGAGCCAATTTTACCATTCTTTAAAATACTTTCACCACACCTGGAGTTCATATTATAGCCTTTCATACTTATTACTGGCACGCCTGACCATAGAGCTTCGAATGTCGTGGTTACCCCATTATAAGGAAATGTATCTAGAGCAATATCAATCTTTTTATATAAATTAATATGATCTTTTATATCTTTAAAATTTGAACTTTCATAAATCTTGATAGAGTTATGTACACCAAATTTTTTAAATTTTTCATAAATTATATTATTATTTACATTCAGAGAAGATTTTAAAATCAATTTAGAGTTTTTTGTTTTTTTTAAAATTTCGCTCCAGACCTCTAGAACTTCGTTTGAGATTTTAAGAAAATTATTAAATGAACCAAAAGTGATATATTTATTCAACTTAACTGGGGTTTCTAGTAATTTTCTATCAAATTCAAAACCAGAATGACAATTCCAAATTTCTGAAAGTTTAAGAATTTTTTCTGAATAAAATTTTTCTTCGCCGTCTTTTATTAAATTTTTATCAGAAATTAAATAGTCTATATTTGAAAAACCAACTGTGTTTGGATAACCAAGCCAAGAAACTTGCAAAGGAGATATTCTTGAATTAAAAATTTCTATTCTGTCCGCATGAAATAAGCCCAAAAGATCAACTAAAATTTCAATTTTATGATTTTGTAATACATTTATAATTTCTTGATTATTTAATTTGCTTAAATTTAACCAATTTTCAAAATTATTTTTTAATTCTAACGAACTATCTTTAATGAAATTATCGTCCGTTAAAGTTATTCCATAAGTTTCAAATTTATTTTTATCAAAATATAATAAAAAAGATTTTAAAAAATAAGTAAGAGAGTGATTTGCCTTAAAATCTTTAGAAATAAATCCTATTTTTATTTTTTTATTTTCTTTATAATTTATTTTATTAACTATTTCTGATCGATGTTGTGGAAAAAAATCAATAATCTTTTTTGAATATTCAAAATATTCTTTTAAATTCCATTCATAATCATAATTATTTAAATACCCAAAAGCGCTATAAACAATTTTTGATTTTGATTTTTTCTTAATTAATTCTTTTAATAATTGTTTGGCACTATAAAGATCTACTAAATATTTATATAAGTCTACTCCTGATATAAACAATTTTTCATTATAACCAATTTGTTTCTTACATAATTCAAAAATTTTTTTTGCTTTACTAAAATATGAAATAATATCCTCATATTTTTTTGAGTTTACTACACATGTTGCAATATAATTACATACAGCTTCTATTTTTTTATTATCAACTTTAGAGTTTAAAAAATAATTTTCAAAATCTTGTAGAGCAGAAATGATATCACTTTTATTATTATCAGACTTAAGAATTTTACTAACACCACATATATTAAATAGATCTGGGTAATTTTCTAAAAATTGATTATTATTTTCTATTTTAATAATAACGTCATTATATTTTTTTTTTGAAAAAAGTTTATTTATATTGTCTAAAAAAAAACTATCTTGCACAATCTATTCAATAATTAATTTAACCAAGTGTATTTATCTTTGAAACTAATAAGAAGTTTATCATACATTTTGTACTTATTTTTGTCATAAGAAAATATTTTTTTTCTAACCTGGTTATTACTTAAAGTTTTTATTAGAATATCTTTTCTTTTATCGAATTTAAGAATATCTGATGACCAAGATAAACCACAAAAATTATATATTTCCTTAGAATATTTTTTTTGGTCAAAAGTTAAATTACTGAGATCAATTGAAAAAATGTTTTTTTTCAATTTCATTTCATAAAAAGATAATATTTTAATGTAGCTATCAATATACGCTAAAATATCTGACATCGCATGCGTCCAGGGCAAGTCTGGTAACATTGACTGATAAATTGCAATTGCATTATCATTATAATTTCTTTTACAATTGATAAATTTAGCATTAGGAAAAATTTTTAATATTATCTCTATATTAAAAAAATTTTCTAAAGATTTATCAACAAAAAATAAATTTTTTTCATTCTTTGAAAAATAATCTTCATACCTGTGTAACACATTTTGTTTTAATTTTTTTATATCTATATTTAATGTTTCATTTTCTGAATTAAAATTTTCTTTGAAAACTTGATCTTTAATTAGATTGATAATTTCTGTGTTAAAAATTGAAGTTTCACCCAAGCTTATAACATTATGGTTTGCATTACTTATCATTGTCTCAATCAATGTTGAACCAGATCTCGGAAGACCAATTATGAATATTGGCGAAATATTGCTTAAATTTTGCTCTTTAGACTCTAAATTATCAAAATTTATTTTATTATAATATTTTGATATAATTTTATTATAATAAAATAGACCTTGCTGGTTATGTTCATATCTTGATTTAAAGCATTTTTCTTGAAATCTATTAAGATATTGTAATTCTAAATCTTGTTTATCATTTTGTTTTGCTATTTTTGATAACATATATTCAATTAAAAAATCATTATTTAAATAATTATTTTTAATGTCGTTTAAATTTTGAATATACTCTGTAATAAATTGGGGATTAATTAGATACAAACCATAATATCCTCTTGATTCCAATTTATTTATTTTAATCACTTTTAAATATAAGTTTTTAGCTGATAGAAAACTTCCACTTACAAGATAAGCATTAGCAAGGTTTAAAATAATATTGATTGATTTAGGCAAAATTTTTAATGCTAACTTATAATAATTAATGCTATCTTTAATATTATTAAGTTCAAAACATACTAACCCTAGAAAAAAATAGGTATTAACAGTATTATTTCCTTTTTTTAATTCATTTAAGAAAAAAATGAACGCTTTTTTAAAATGCTTTTCTTCAATAAATTTTTTTCCAAGTTCTAAATCCATATAGTAAATAAATTAAAAAATGTTATATTTTACTCTATTAAAACATTATAATGAAAATAAATAATCTACCAAAAACTATTCCTGTTTTTCCAATTAATAATTTTATTATATTCCCTAAAACAACTGTTCCCTTAAATATATTTGAACCTAGATATATTTCGATGATTAATGACAGTATGAGTTCAGACAAACTTATAGGTATGATCCAGCCAAAAAATACAATTAACAAAAAATCTCAACCAATTTTACATAATATTGGCTGCCTTGGTAAAATAACAAGTTTTAAAGAAACTGAAGATGGAAGATATATGATTGAACTTAAAGGTTTAATTAGATTCAAAATCTTAGAAGAAATAAAAACCCTAAAAGAGTACAGAGAATATGAAGTTGATTTTCAAGATTTTAGTCATGACCTTGAGGATAAAAATGAAGAACTTAAATTTTCTGACCTTGAATTAATTTTTAAAAACTTAAAATCTTTGTTTGAAAAAAGAGGCTTTATAATTAATTGGAAAGAGCTTGAAAAGCAAAGTTTAGATGAAACAATAAATGCTTTAGCAATGGCTTCCCCATTTTCATTAGAGGAAAAACAAGTTTTATTAGAGGCTAAAAATCTTAGTGTTAGAAAAAATAAAATATCTGAAATTTTAAGCACTTATACTCACGATATTTTTAACAATACTACACTTCAATAGTTTAAAAAAAAACTCCTCTATCAGCAATTTTTGTAAACATTTTATTAATTGGTGGATAATTGCTAAATTTCTGAATTGTCTTGCTTAATAAATTATTTTTAATTTTTCTTTCTATATTAAAAAATTCATGAATTAAATTAATTCCATTGGAGAAGATAAAATTTTTATGCTTTGTTCTTTCTTGAAATTCAATTCCTACTGTTTTGTCTAGTGGCAAACCTACATCTATTTTTTTTTTAATAATATCTAAAAGAATTTTTATATCTCTAATTGTCATATTAAAACCTTGTCCTGCTAAGGGATGGATTTTATGTAACAAATCACCAAATGCTAAAATATTTTTATAATAATAAACTCTTAAATTTAAAAACCCTAACGCATAGTTATTGATTTTTTCTATCTTTTTAATTTCATATTTTGTGTTTTGATTTGTAATTAATTTTTCAATATTTTCTTTTGTTTTGTTATCATTATTGGGAATAGAATAAACAACAGAAGTTTGAGTGTTAGAAATGGGCAAGAAAGCCAATGGACCCTTTTTAGTGAAAATTTGTACTGCCACATTATTAATAATTTTTTTATGTGATATAATAGTTGTATATGCATTGCTATTATACTTTTTAATAAAATTTTTATTAAAAAATTTTTTTGTAATAATATTTAAAGGATCACAATTAATTATTAAATTATATTTCTTAATAAAAGATAAATTTTTTGATGAGATTAATTTTGATTTAAAATATTTATCTTTATATAAATCACGTTCCAATAATTCATAAAATTTGAAATTTTTAACTGTTGAAAAAATCTGATCATTATCTTTTTTGAAATCTATAAGCTTTTCACTATTCAAATTATCTGAAAAAATTTCTATTTTATTCAACTTCCATAAAAGTTTATTTATATTGATTACATTTTTATTTATAAATTCAATATTGCTTTTTGAAATGCCAATTGTTCTAGTTTTGCTTATATTTAAGTTTTTAATATTATGCAGAACATCAACATAAACATTTTGTTTTGTTAATGCTTTAGCTAAAGTTAATGCTGTTAAACCATTTCCAAGTATACAGATTTTCATATTATTTTTAATTTTAACAATAAAAATTAGATGATACAAAGTGATTAAATTGATTCATTTATATGAATATTAAAAAAACAGCTAATTTAGTACTTAATTTTGCTATTAAAAGACTAGCAGAAATTTTTGGAATTTTTATTTCAATATCAGGATTGGCATTATTCCTAGCCTTGTTAACTTATTCACCAGATGATCCTAATTTTATTTTTCCACAAAACACACAAATAAAAAACTTTTTAGGTTTCCAGGGCAGCTTTATATCAGATTTATTTTTTCAGTCAGTTGGAATAATTGCATATTTAATTTCAATTACGTATTTTATAACAGGTATCAATATTTTAATAGTAAAAGAATTTTTTTTAATTATAGAAAATACCTTTTATTCAATTTTATATTGTATTTTCGGAACACTTTTTATTACACACTTCTATTCAGATAATTTTATACTTTACATAAATGGTAATGGTGGATTTATTGGAGGCTACTTAAATCAAACTCTTTTTAAATCATTAATACTTTTAAATAAACATTTATTTTATTATCTTTTAATTTTACTTACATTATTTTTTTTTCTAATTAGTATTAATTTTAGTTTAAATAAATTTAGTAAATTTATCAGAAAAATTTTTAGTTTGTTTCAAACGAGTGATAAAAAGAATTATACTGATAAAAGTGAAATAATTAATGAATATATCCCACAAGATGAAATTAAAAATCTTATTCAAGAAGATTTACCCTTTATAAAAAGTGAAAATAATCGTGAGAATAAATTAAAATTTCATTTACCAAATATTGAACTATTGAAAATTCCTACCAAAAATGAAAAAAGAAATTTAAGTAACAATGAAACACATGATCCTGTATTTTTAGAGAGAATATTGATGGACTTTGGTGTTAGTGGAAATATTAAAAAAGTTAGTCATGGTCCAGTAGTTACTCTCAATGAGTTTGAACCTGCCGCAGGTGTAAAAGTATCTAAAATAATTAATCTTTCTGACGATATAGCAAGAAATACAAGCTCTGAATCTGCTAGAATTGCTACAATACCTGGAAGTAATACAGTTGGAATTGAGCTCCCAAATAACTTTAGAGAAAACGTTTACTTAAGAGAAATCTTAACTAATTCTGATTTTAAATCCAAAGATACAAAATTACCAATTGCACTTGGGAAAAATATTTCAGGAAAATCAATAATTGGCGATTTAGCAGCCATGCCACATCTTCTTATTGCTGGAACAACTGGATCTGGAAAATCTGTTTGTATCAATACCATTATTCTATCCTTACTTTACAGACACACTCCAGAAAAATGTAAATTTATTTTAATCGATCCGAAAATGCTTGAATTATCAACATATGAAGGAATTCCTCATTTACTTTGTCCTGTAATTACAGAAGCCAAAAAAGCAGCTTCGGTGCTTGGTTGGGTAGTAAAAGAAATGGAAAGTAGATATCGATTAATGACCAAAGAGGGTGTCAGAAATATTGATGGATACAACACTAAGCACAGACTCCCAATGCCCTACATAGTTGTAGTGGTTGATGAAATGTCTGATCTGATGTTAGTAGCTGGCAAAGAGATTGAAAATTATATTCAAAAATTGTCTCAAATGGCTAGGGCGGCCGGAATCCATATAATAATGGCAACGCAAAGACCAAGTGTAGACGTTATAACTGGTACTATTAAAGCTAATTTTCCAACTAGAATATCATTTCAGGTTACTTCAAAAATTGATAGCAGAACAATTCTTGGGGAACAGGGTGCAGAACAATTACTTGGTAAAGGAGATATGCTTTACATGTCATCTGCTAATAGAATAGTTAGAATACATGCTCCATTTGTTTCAGATAACGAAATTGAAAAAATTAATAATTCACTTAGAGCTCAAGCTGAGCCTGAGTACGTTGATGAAATTTTAAATTTTGCAGATGAAAAAGAAAGTAATGAAAATCAAAGTCAAGGAGATAGAGATTCACTTTATCAATCTGCTTTGGAAATAATTAGATCCGAAGGTAAAGCATCAACCTCATTTCTACAAAGAAAACTTCAAATTGGTTACAATAGAGCTGCGAGAATTATTGACATGATGGAAGCCAATGGAATCGTAAGCAAAGCAAATCACGTAGGCAAAAGAGATGTTCTTTAATGATTAAATATTTATATATATTTTTTATTTTTTTTTTTTATACAAATTCAAACGCTAACAATAAAGAAAATATTATAAATAATCTTAGAAATATAAATAATTTTAATTTTGATTTTGAGCAAAATATTAATACAAAAATTGAA